>Ga0214473_10004796_pt1 | contig 16232 bp, 10 predicted proteins | sample RVTome_7_FD_203509 | JGI IMG/M metagenome (GOLD analysis project Ga0214473, IMG submission 203509) | Soil microbial communities from uranium-contaminated site in the Upper Colorado River Basin, Wyoming, United States - RVT98D197 | ecosystem: Environmental > Terrestrial > Soil > Contaminated >... | reverse complement strand
GTTCATGTGGGCGATCGGAGTCGAAGTGGAGCGGAGGCGAACGAATGCGACCGCACAGGAGAAACTCGGATGAGCAACGCGCCAGGTTGCCCCAGGACGCGTTTTCTCAAGGGGGGTGGCTATCCTACCCCTCCTCGAGAATCTTCAAATTCCATCATTTTCATGGGTCACGCGCCACAGCTTCGTAGCCATGCCAAGCCTACATTGACGAACTGAACGGGACGATGATGCAGCAGAGCGGGCAGCAGCCCAGGCGAACGATGGGAGGAGAATCCTCGTGTCTCCCTATGCGGCAGGGCTCTGGCTCAAGACCCGCGAAGAAAGTCCGAGGTAGCTCCGCGACGAATCATGATCCTGTGGGTGAGCGCCTCCGATGGCGCTCAAGATCCCCGAATATCAGATTGATCAACCGTCGAATGAGCTCGCCCGGGCTGTTGTCCAGTCTGCTGGATCACCGAGTCGCAAAGGAGCTTCGAATCTGAGGATGGCGAAATCACTTGACAGCTCGTTCCATATCAGGGGGATGTGGGGATGGAGGAGATGGGGAGATGAAACTTGCCTTAACTTCTTGTTTTTCTATTTTCTTGTCTCCCTATCTCCTCCCGTCTCCTTATCCCCTTTTCTTACACCAGCATCCTAGCAACGGATGCGAATCCGATCTAAGGTGATGCGGTGAGGACGGCTGTTTCCCAACACATAGAAGGGATCCTGGCGCACGGCTCCCCCCCAATGCCGTCCTCACCACACAGTGAGTGGCACCGCTTTCAGCCGTGGCCAAGCTACGATCGCCTTTTGGCTGTCCCGCGAACATAGGACAACTCACCGGGCGAGGTCAAGGATCTTTTTTCATGAATCCTCTTCTGAGAATCGCCGTCGCCGTCGCTTTCCTTCACGCCGCTCCGATGCCGGGAGCCACGGAGGATCCGCACTCGATCGAGAAATTCGACGATCTCCGTCTCCGTTCGATCGGGCCCACGGTGATGGGTGGCCGGATCGACGTGGTCGTTGCCCAGGAAGACCGGCCCTGGGTCCTCTACATCGGAGCGGCCTCCGGCGGCGTCTGGAAGAGCGTCAACATGGGGACGACCTGGCAGTCGATCTTCGACGGACACGAAACCTCGTCGATCGGCGACGTCGCCGTCGCACCCTCGGATCCCGAGATCGTCTGGGTCGGGACCGGCGAGCCGAACAACCGTCAGAGCTCGAGCTTCGGCTATGGCGTCTACAAGTCGGAGGACGGCGGCGCCACGTTCCAGCACGTGGGTCTCGAGCGCACGGGTCACATCGGCCAGGTCGTGGTGCATCCGCGCGACCCCGGCCTGGTCTACGTCGCCGCACTCGGGTCGCTCTGGGCCGCGGGCGACGAGCGAGGCGTCTTCCGGACCCGGGATTCGGGAAAGACCTGGCAGAAGGTGCTCTTCGTGAACGAAGACACCGGCGCCGTCGATCTGATCATGGACCCAAAGAACCCCAACGTACTCTATGCCGCGCTCTATCAGCGGAGGCGAGCGCCCTGGGGTTTCTCCGGCGGCGGTATGGGCGGCGGACTCTACAAGACGACGGACGGCGGCGAAGTCTGGAAGAGGCTCGAGAACGGCCTTCCGAAAGGACCCCTCGGACGCATAGGGGTCGACTTGTTCCGCGGCGACCCGCGAATCGTTTACGCCATCCTCGAGCACAAGACCGAGGGAGGCGTCTATCGCTCGACCGATCGCGGCGAGAGCTGGGCGAAGGTCGCGAGCTTGAACCCGCGGCCGATGTACTACAGCCACATCTTCGTCGATCCGACCGACGCCGAGCGGATCTACGTTCTTGGTTCCGAGTTCTTCTATTCCGACGACGGGGGGATCACTTTCGTCGAGAACGAGGAGATGACGCCGACGTACGACGTGGGCGTCCACGGAGACCATCACACCCTCTGGATCGATCCGAAGAACTCCCATCACCTCGTGCTCGGCGGCGACGGCGGTCTCTACGTCTCCTGGGATCGCGGCCGGCACTGGGACAAGGTAAACAATATTCCGCTCGCTCAGTTCTACTCGGTCGCGGTGGACATGGAGGATCCTTACAACATCTACGCGGGGGCGCAGGACAACCACTCGTGGTTCGGGCCGAGCGCCACCCGGAACTACATCGGAATCCTCAACGAGGACTGGCGTCAGATCAATTTCGGCGATGGAATGTACCAGCAGGCCGATCCCACGGACGGAGCGACGATCTTCACCTCGTCCCAGGGAGGGAACATCGTCCGCCTCGATCGCAAAACCGGCGATAGAAAATCGATCCGCCCGCAGGCAGGGGCGGATGAGGACGACTACCGTTTTCACTGGACCTCACCGATCCTGGTGTCGCGGCAGAAGCCGGGAGTTCTCTACCTCGGGGGCAACCGGCTCTTCACCTCGAACGACCGGGGCGACACCTGGCTCGCGAGCCCGGATTTGACGTGGAACGAGGACCGGGACGAGCTTCCGATCATGGGCTCGTTCCCTGACGAGACGACGCTCTCTCGAAACGACGGCGTCGACGACTGGGGAACGCTCACGACGATCGCCGAATCTCCTCTCGACCCCGGGATCCTCTACGCGGGAACCGATGACGGGCGCGTCCAGCTCAGCCGTGACGGGGGCAAGACGTTCGAGGCCCTCGAGGGAAACGTCAGAGGATTCGACCCCAAGCGCGCGGCCGTGAGCCGCATCGTCGCCTCCCATGCGTCCAGGGGCCGGGCCTACGTGAGCTTCGATCGACATCAGCTCGGGGACTTCGCTCCGCACCTTTTCCTGACCGAGGACTTCGGACGGAGCTTTCGCGCGCTCGACGCCGAGCTTCCGGGGCTCGGCTGGGTGAACGTCGTTCTCGAGCATCCGCGGAACACCGACCTCTTGTTCGTCGGCACCGAGACCGGTCTCTTCATGAGCTTCGACCGAGGCGGAAAATGGCTTCGCATGAGCGGAAACTTCCCCACGGTCCCCGTGGACGACCTGGTGATCCACCCGCGCGATAACGACCTCGTGGTAGGGACCCACGGCCGCTCGATCTACATCCTCGACGACGTCACCGCTCTCGAGCGTCACGGCGCCGGGGGGGATGCGATCGAGCTGTTCGACCCGCGCAGGGCCACGGTTTTTCTTCCGTGGAAGCACGAGAGCTATGGAGCCCAGAGGCCGTTCGTCGGTGAGAACCCGGAGCTCGGCGCACTCATCACCTATCGCCTCGCCCGAGCCTCGGAGAGCGTCGAGGTTCAGATTGCGGACGCCGAGGGGAAGCTCGTGCGAAAGCTTGCGGGACCGACGAGCTCGGGGTTCCAGCGGGTGGCCTGGGACCTGAGGGCGGAGGGACCGAAAGACGTTCCGCGGGGGAGAGGTCCTCTCGTGCCTCCAGGCCGCTACGGAGTCGCCCTCGTCGCCAGCTCCGAGCGGCGGGAGAGTTTCGTCGAGGTCGTGCTCGATCCGCGGCTTCCGATCGAGCCCCTCGAATTCGAGGAGCGCTACCGTTTCCTACAGGGGGTGAACGAGCTGAGCGCCCGCCTCCAGGAGGGGGCATCGCGCGGGAACGCGGTCCTAACGAAGCTCGACCCTGTAAAGCAGTACCTCGCGTCCGGGAAGAACACCGAGTTGACCGAACTTCTGGAATCGATCCGGACCAAGATCGAGGAAGCGCGAAAGCCCATCGCCCTCGAAGGGTCGAGCTTCCGGGACCCGAGCCTCGCCGTCCAGGCGAGAAACCTCTTCGGCGAGCTCGAGGGAACGGACGTCCAGCAGGGGACTCTCCACGGCCCAACGCCCGTCCAACGCGAACGGCTTCGACTCCTTGAAGCGCGCGCGCAAGAGGTTCTGCGGGGGTTGGAGGACTCGATCCGGACCTCCCTCGAAGAGCTCAACTCGAGGCTCGAGGCCCTCGGCCCGATGAGGATTACGCCCTAGAGCTCACACCTTTTCTACGGGAACAAAATCAAGAAAAGAACGCAAAGGCGCAAAGGTGCAAAGACGCAAAGGAAAACCAATACAAGGGGGATAAGGGGATAAGACAATGGGGTTCACGGTTTCTTGATTTATCCCCCCCATCTCCTCCCATCTCCATATCCCCTTTTTCTTACACTCTTCATTCGAATTCTGGGCCGAGCGAGAACTCGGAGTCCTCGAGGTCCGGAAGCGCGGCCGCCGTGCGCCGGGGCACGAGCTCGGGATGGGCGCGCCTCAGGTACCCGATCTCCTCGCGGAGCTTCTCGAGGTCCGGGGGCCGGTCCACGTCGTACCAGGGAACGAGAAGGTGGTAGCGATGGCCGAGCCTGTCGAGAACGGCTCTCGTTTGCCGCTGCACGTTTTCCGTTCCCCAGGAGATCCCGCGAAATAGGTCGGGTAGAAAGAGACGGGCGCCGATGAGGTAGTAACCGCCGTCGGCGGCGGGACCGAGGGTGACGTCGACGCGAGAGAGATCCTCGAAGGCGTCGTCGACGACTTCGAGCGGGAGTGTCGGGCTGTCGCATCCGAGGACTACGACTCTTCGCGTTTCCCGGCGAAAGGCACCATTGAAGAAACTCGAGAGCTTGGCACCGAGGTCCCCGGGCGACTGAATGCCGACCATCCACCCTCGAGGGACATCGAGGTCCGTCGCCTGCAGGAGCGGGCGGCTCAGAAGGAGCACTCGGGAGAGATCGGGGCGGTTCAACTTGCCGAGGTGATCGAGCGTGTCCTCGAGGAGCGCACGGTGGAAACGCACCGCCTCGTCGGCGGTGAACGGAGGACAAAGACGGGTCTTGACCCTGCCAAGCTCGGGAGCCCGGGCAAAGACCGCCAAAATCTCGGCCGGCGCCGTCACCGAGCTCTGCTTGCCTCGCCGGAGCCCGAAGGGCGAAGGCGGGTTTCGGCCAGGAGCTCGGTCAGAGCCTGGTTCTCCGGGTTCGCCGCGAGGCCGCGGCGGCACGTCTTCTCGGCGGAATCGCTGTCACCGACCATGAGGTACGCCCGCGCGGCCTTCACCAGCGGTGTCACGCTTCGCGGCTCGAGAGCTTCGAGCCGCAGGTAGACTTCGGCGCCCATCTGCGGGTTTCCGCTCTCGACGTACGCGTCGCCGAGCCTTTCGAGCCCTACCGCGGAGTCGCCGCTCAGCTTTAAGTAGACGTGGTAGGCGGTGACGGCTTCCGTTGGAGTCTTTCTCGCTCGATAGAGATCCCCAAGGAGCCGGAGGGCCTCCGCGGGCACCGGAGTCGCCTGACTCGCCCGCTGCAGCTCCGCGAAGCCCCGCTCTTCGTCGCCGAGCGCGAGGTAGGCTCTTCCCAGCGCGAGAGCCGCGGCGCCGCTCGAAGGATCCATCTTGACGACGTTCGAGAGGGCGGCGAGTGCTTTCTCCGCCGCGACCGTGTCCCCGCGCTCGCCGGCCTCGTCGAGCCAGAGCTCTCCCAGGCGGAGGTAGGCCTCGGGGAGGTTGGGATCCCTGTCGAGCGCTTGCCCAACCGCTTCGATAGCGTTGGGGGTTCGGCCGGAGAGGCGATGGGCATCGGCAAGGCGGAGATACGAACGAGCGTCATCGGGGCGGGCCGCGATCTCGTCCTCGATGAGCGCCAATGCTTTCTCGGGCCGGTTCTGGTCGAGGTAGAGCTCGGTGAGAGCTTCCCGGGCGAGACCGGCATCGGTCGCGAGGTCGAGCGCCGCTCTGAAGTCGCGCTCCGCCTCGGAAGCACCTCCGATGGAGAGGAAGACGGCGCCCCTCAAGTAGTAGGCCTCCCAGAAATCCCGCCTCCGATCGGCGGCGCCGTTCAGGGCCTCGATGGCTTCGGCCGCCCGGCCGGCGCGAAAGTGGGTCAGCCCGAGTTGGTAGAGGATTCCCGGCGAGTCGGGAACCAGGGCGAGGATCTTCTCATAGTGGAGGGCGGCGTCGTCGAACCGCCCGCTCTCGTAGAGGAGCTCCGCGAGCCGGGAGGACACGAGGATTACGTCGTCGGATAGCGCTCCCGCTTTCTCCACGTCTTCGAGTGCGCGCGCAAGGTTTCCCTGACGGCGCTCGGCATCGGCGCGCTTCACGTAGGCGAGGGGTTCGTTCGGCTTCAGCGCAATCGCGGTGCCGTAGCTTCGGGACGCCTCAGAGGGCAGATCGTCCGCGAGGAGGCCGTCGCCGAGTCGGACGAGCTCATGGTAGCGATAGTCCCTTTCGAGAACACGATAGGCGGCAAAAGCGCCGGAGGCGAGCAGAGGCAGAGCCAGTATCGTCGCCAGAAGCTTACGCATTCTCGACCATAAAGCCAATTCTTTCCGAACGTTAGCAAAAACCAGGGGGCCGCGTCAAAGATGCTTTCGAGGGAACCCCAGAGGCGCCGCCGGTGTCCAATGGGATGACGGCCGGATCGCCTCGAGGCTCGAACCTGTTGTGCTACGATACGCCAAAGGTTCAGAAACGATGAAACGGCCCTGGGGTGACGCAATGTACGACCCGACCTCGGCACTGCCTGTCGAGGAGTTCCTTGGGGTCGAGCGCGCGACTCCCGGGGCGTTCCGGTTATCGCTGGACGAATCCGCATTGATCGATCGGTGTCTCGCGGGCGACGATACCGCGTTCGACCAGATCGTGCTTCGCTATCAGGATATGGTCTTCAGTCTTTCATGCAGGCTTCTCGGAGGCTATGACGAGGCCGTCGATCTGTCGCAGGAAGTCTTCCTGCAGGTCTATCGAAAGCTCTCGAGCTTCCGGCGGGACGCCTCGTTGAGGACCTGGATCTATCGCATCGTCATCAACCGCGCGAAGAACCAGAAACGCTGGTGGAAGCGCCGGATGGCCGAGATGACGGCGCTTCCCCTCGAAGAGGCGGAGACGAGAACTCGTCCGGGTTCTAGTGGCGCCCTTTGCCTTACTTCCGACGACGTCGCGCCGGACGAGGCGCTCGCGCGGAAGGAGCAGGGCCAGATCCTGCACCAGGCCATCGAGAAACTTCCGTTCGATCAAAGAACCATCCTTCTGTTGAAGGAGATCGAGGGCCTCTCTTACGAGGAAATCTCGACGACGCTCGACCTGCCCCTGGGAACGGTCAAGTCCCGATTGGCGCGGGCGCGCAAATCGCTCCGTGAAGGCCTGGATCCGGAGCTCTTCGGTATCTCAGAGGACGTGTAAAATGTTGGTTCATCCTCGCAACACGGTGCTTTCGTCCTACTACGATGGTGAGCTTCCTCCGGGAACGGCCGAGGGGGTCGAGCGCCATCTGGCGCAGTGCGAAGAGTGCCGCTCCGAGTACGAGAGAATGGGAGATATCGCGAACGCCCTTCGGCACCTCCCGGCGCTCCCGGCGCCCTCGGCGTTGATGGCGAGCGTCCGCGAGCGGATCGATTCCGAGGAACGGGGCATGGTGCCCGTGCTGCGCGGCCACATTCTGCGGTCGGGAAACCACTCGGGCTTCTTCCCGGCGTTGAGCCTGGGAACGCTCGCGACCGTCGTTCTTCTCGGGATGGTTCTGCTCCTCGACTACCGATATGGGGAGCACGCCGCGCGCAAGATTTCCTCCGCGTTGATCCCAATGTCCCTTCCCGAGCCGGTTCTACTTCACGCGCTCATGAGCTCGCCTCGCTTCCGGGACGGATCGGTGAACGGCTTCCCCTTCGCCGACGTCGAACGGGGCAAGGAAGGAACGATGCTCACCCTCGCCTCCATCGACCAGCACGGGACGGTGAGGGCGCTCGAAGTGATCTACCGAAGCGGCGACGAAGGGATGCTCAGCCGCACTCTGCAGGCGGTGAAGGACACCGGTTTCGAGCCCGCGAGGCTCGGAAACCGCACCGTGCCCGTGAATTTCCTCTATTTCTTCACCACCACGGAAGTCAGGGCCGCCGCCGCGAGAAGGCTTTCGACGCAGGATGGCCCGACACCCTCGACGCGCATCATCGCTTAGGAAGAAGAAGAAAAGGGGATAAGGGGATTCCCATGAGATAGGGGGATAATCAAGAAGAACCCATAGGTTCTTATCCCCTTATCTCCTCCTATCTCCCCATCCCCCTTCTTACACCAACTTTCAACGCAGGTCCGCGCGCGCGGTCACGGTGTTCCCCAGGACGTCCGTGACCTTCACCACCAGCGTATAGAGCCCGCCGTCCCGATATCCTGACAAGATAAAGTCGAAGCTCTCCTGCTTGGAATCGGCGATGCCGTCGGTCGGGAACACGATGGTCCACTTCCCGGAGTTGACCGCGTACTCGATGCTCTGGATGGCGCTGATGTCGTCTTCGGCGGCGAAGGCGACGCGATGGCCGTTCTGGACCGCTTCGGCGCTGAGGTTCGCGACCCGGGGCGGCGTGTTGTCGACCTCGAAGCTCTGGCTCGTTTTTTCCCCCGTGCGCGCGGACACTGAGGGATTCGAGGCGGCGTCGCTCGCCACGATCTTAAGGGTGTATCGACCGTCCGGCATGGCGGCGGTGTCCCAGGCGATGACCGGTTGGGTCAGGTCCCGGCGCAAGACCTTCCAGAGGCTTTCTCCCTCGGCGCGGTACTGGACGTCGAACCTCAAGTCGTCATCGTTCGGATCGGACGACTTCCAGGTCACCGTCTGAATTCCCTTGCGGTAGAACGGACGCGCAATCGCGGTCAGGCTCATCGCCCCGGGGTTCGGCCCCGCGGTGCTCGAGGCGCTCCCGTTTCTGGGGGACGTCTCCGACAGAACCTCCTCCATCCCGAGGATCTCGATCTGTCCGGTGACGACGATCGGCTTCTGGAACGTCTGACCCGGCGTATGGATGACGATGTCGCTCACTTCCGGGACCAGGTTCTGCTGAAGGTAGATGGCGGTCACGTCGAAGAGCTCGGGGCTGACCTCGCCCGTAGAGTTCAAAACCGCGCGCCACTGCAGGAACCGCGCGCGCGGGCTCGCGATCTGCTCCCCTAAAGACGACGTGTAGGGCTGCGACCAGCCGCTCCAGGTGTTGTCGGGCTCGGCCGAGTTGCCCGAGCGAGTCGAAAGCCGAATCGTGGCCCCCGAGGGCGTCGTCGCCTGCCACCGGATCTTGCCCCAGGAGGAGACGGTCTTGGTGTCGATGGCGGGGGAGCGATAAGTGCCTTCGGTTCGCCGGCCGCGGTTGAGCCGATAGAGCTTCGCGGGGTTCGAGGTGGCGAGATAGGTCTCTCCGCTTCCGCCGGAGCCGACGGCGGTGACCTGATCGGCATCCGCGCTCAGAAGCAGACCGGTCGTCTGGTCCTGGCTCACGAGAAAGACCCGACCGTCGGTTCCCGAGCCCAGGATGAGCCGATCGTCGGTCGCGAGAGCGAGAGACAGCGGTGGATCGTTGCGCGACTGCCACATCAGCTCCGAAGCGCCGTCGGGGGAGATACGGTAGAGACCGCCGGCGGCCCCCGAAGCACTCGTGGAGGCGGGGCTCGAAGACGGGGTCGCCATGACGTTCGCCGTCGCGGTGACCGCGATCATCTCTCCTCCTCCTGTCGAGATCGAAGCCGATGGGGTCGCGGTGGGGGCGGGCTCCGGCGGCTGGCTCGCGCGCACGCCGCCGTTCACCGTCGCGGCGTAGACGTTTCGGCGGGAATCGAGGACGATCGCTCTCACTTCCTGAAACGGCGTGTCGAAGAGGACGGTCGTCGCTCCGTTGCGATCGATCCGCAGCACCAGACCGCTCGCGTCGGTGCCGGCGTAGAGATTGTCGTCGCCGTCGATGGCGAGAGAGACGATATGGGTCTCCTCGCTCTCGAACAGCACCTCCGACTGCCCCGCGGAGTCGACGCGGTAGATGCGGGCTCGATCGCCGGTCGCGACCAGTAGGTTCCCTCGCGAGTCCGTCTTAAGCGCCCAGATGTAGCGGTCCTCGGGGTCGAAGAAGACGTCAGTGCTTCCATCGGTTGCGATCTTGTAGACCGAGCCGCGGGGCGACGTGCCGGCGTAGACCATTCCGCGGCGATCCACGGCGAGCGCGTGCACCTGGAGCTCGTTGGTATCGGCGAGGACGCGGCTCTCGCCCGTGGCCTCGACGCGGTAGACTTTGCCGTCGTTGCCGCTTCCCAGGTAAATCCGCGCGCCGTCGACCGCCAGGCTCCAGAAGTAAGGGTCGTTCGCCTCGGTGAGCACCTGTGCCGCGGGAGCGAGGGAGATGGTTCCCTCGGAGCTGATGGAGACCCCTTCCACCTCGCCGGGCAGAAAGTCGGCCTGGCTTTCGAGCCTCCAGAACGTGGGGACCGCGGCCAGGGCGGAGACCGCGAGTCCCATGACCGTCAGGACGAAAAGCGAGCGGGAGAGGCGAGGCATGGTCAAGACGATTTCCTTTCGAAGGCTAGGGCCGGGACCTCAGCGCGTCGCTACTTCCAGGCTCAGGATCCGGGCGCCGGAGACGCTGTAGTCCGTTTTGATCTCGTGCTCCCAGAGCGTGGAGGTTCCCAAAGGGGTGAAGCCGCTCGAGGAGTCGTCGGCCTCGAGGACGCCCATCACGCTCGGCGGCAGAGACGTCAAGTACTCCCCGGCGACGATGGCGCCGGCCGCGTCCGTACGGCTCAAGCGGACGTAGAGCCGGTTGTTCTTTCTCAAGGAGTTGATGGCGCGAACCAGCTGATCCAGATCCTTGGGGACGAAGGCCTGCCGCGCCTCTCGACGCTCGACGGAAGAAAGGGTCTCGGCGTCGGCCACCATGAGCCGCAGCGAGCCCGAACGAATATGCGGAGGAACGGTGACGTCGACGCTCTCGAGGATGTCATCCCCCCGGTAGGACCGCAGGAGGAGCTTGAGCGCGACCGTGCCGCCCGGAGCGACCTCGTCGGTCTCGAGCCAGGCGCGGACGAGCTTCGCCGTTTGCGGCTGCTCGCTCGCCTCTACCTCGACGCGGATGTCGCGGAGCCCTATGTCCTGAAAATCGTTCGTGAGCAGAAAGGCGAGGGGCGAGGCCACCATCGCCGAAGCCGAGACCGCGGCCTGCTGGTCGGCGAACACGTCCTCGATGTTGATGCGCCGATCGTCCGTGGTCTCGACCCAGGCGGAGACTTTGACCGTCTGGCTACCGAACTGCCTCTCGGTGCTCTGGAGGATGGAGACGAGCGAGGCAAAAGCGAGGACGGGCGAGAACAGCTCGTCGTTCACGATCTCGAGATGGTAGGTCTTCTCCTGGCCGCGGCTCGTGCGGACGTTCACTTGCATCGGGACCATCCGCGGCCTGATTCCCTCCGTTCCCTTGATCGCCGTGGCTCGATCCTGGATCCAGGTTCCGATGGTCTCGCCGCTCGAGGCCATCTTGAAGGAGTTCATCAGGGACGGGAGCACGAGATGAACCTCGGAGCGAGTCATGGGGTACTCGATCGGACCGAGGTTGAAGAGCGGATGCCCGAAAGCGTAGACGCTGCCGCTCGAGGGATCGACGTGCGTGACCGTGCCCGTGGCCGCGATCTGCAGATCGCCGGTCACGAGGCCGACGCCGATGGCGTCCCCTGGCTGAATTGGCCTGGGCTCGCTCGTCTGGGTTGCGGTGGCGCCACTTACCGGAGCACCCGCCATGAGAGGCTCGACCCCGAGCTGCCGGAGGAGTGGGGCAACGAGCTCGAACGATTCCGGGGGGAATCCGAGGAGCGAGACCGGAGTCGCGATCGGCGAAAGGAGCCTTCCGAGATAAGGCTGGAGTCGGTCCACGCCTGCGAGGGAGACGCCCTGAACGGGAATCGGAAGCGCTTTCGCCGGCACCGCCTCGCCGAGCGCCTTCGCCGTGAGTGGGAACGCGAGCGGAGCCGCGGCGCGCCTGGTGGACGGAGTATCGGTCGCCTCGACCATCTCCTGGAAAGGGGTGATTCCGGTGATCGGGTCCTTGGCGAAGGGGAAAGCGTAGGCGATGGCGCCAATGAGCTTCCCGTCGATGTACACCGGGCTTCCGCTCATGCCCGCGATGATGCCGGTATGCGCGAGCGGGCCGCCTTCGAGCTCCGCCAGGATCATGTTCTGGTTGGGCCCGAAATTCCGCAGCACGCCGAGGATCGTGACCTTGAAGGAATCGATCCGCTCGCCGGAAAAGACCGTTCGGCCCTCACCCACCATACCCGGGCGAATCTGGTCGACGGTGAGGGTCTCGAATGCGAACAGCGCGCCCGGGCCGAGGGCGAGAGCGAGCGCGAGCGCGAGAAGGACCCGCGGGACCATGGGAAGGCTGTTCAACGTTGTTTTCCTCGACGGAAGCGCCCCGCTGGAAGGGAATGGCTCGGGGCATTTCCTTTGGATCTCAAGACTTATGATAGTTCATCAGTACCGGCCGGTCAATGAACCGTGGGAAATTCTCGCTTGTGGTTAAGATGCGTTCGTGAAGCCTCCACTTCCCGCCGTCGCCACCCGGCTCGTTGTGTCGATTCAGGCGGATTCGGAGGATGAGCTCGTGCGTGCAACCCTCGATCGCGCGGCGCGGGCCGACATCGTCGAGCTTCGCATCGACGGGATCGACCGCCCGGATCTCGAACGGTTGCAAGACGTCGGGCGCAAGCTCGGAAAGCCGCTTCTGCTCACTTGCCGCTCCGCTCGCGAGGGCGGGGCCTTCTCGGGAACGGAGGAGGAGCGCCTCGCGATCCTCGAGCGCGCGGTCGCGCTCGCCTTCGAGTACGTGGACGTCGAGATCGACGCGCTGTCGACCCCGCTCCCGCGCGGGAGTGGAACGAAGCTCGTGCTCTCTCACCACGACCTCCAATCGTTCCCGCCGGACGTCGACCTGAAGATCGCGCGAGCCCTCGAGCTCGGAGCCGACGTGGTGAAAATCGCCGCCCGGGTCTCGTCGCTCGAAGGGGCGATTCGATTGGCGCGCGCCGGCGATAGAGCTCGCGAAGCGGGGAAGTCCTACGTTCCCGTGCCGCTCGGACCCGCGGGAACGAGCGGGCGCATCCTCGCGAGCCGGCTCGGCGCCGCTTTCACCTACGCTCCCGTCGCGGCTACGAAGGCGACGGGGCCGGGGCAGATTCCGCTCGACGAGCTCCTCGACCTCTATCGCTTCCGGAACATCGGCAGTGAGACCGAAATCTACGGAATCGTGGGAGAGAGCGCGCTCGAGACGCTCTCCCCCCCGATGCACAATCGCCTCTTCCAGCGTCTCGGGAGAAACGCGGTCTACGTTCCCTTTCAGGAGACCGAGCTAGAAACCTTCGTCGCGGCGGCGCGCGAGATGGGTGTCGCCGGGCTCTCGGTGACGCTGCCGTTCAAGGAGGCGATCCTCGAGTATCTCGACGAGGTCGATGATCTCGCGGCCCGCATCGGCGCCGTGAATACCGTCGTCGTCCGCGACGGCAGGTGGAAGGGTTACAACACCGACCGCGACGGCGTCCTCGAGCCGCTCTCGAAGCTCGGGCCGCTTCGCGGGAAGAGGGCCGTTGTGATCGGCGCGGGTGGAGCGGCTCGCGCCGCGGCGCACGCGCTCGTCGAGAAGGGGACCTCGGTCCTCGTCCTCGCGCGGACCGAGTCGCGCGCCGCGGCCCTCGCGGCCGCCGTGGGCTCTCAATCGGGTTCACTCGCACGTCTTTCGTCCGAGTCCTGGGATCTGCTGGTGAACGCGACCCCCGCCTCGCCTCCGGTCGATTCGATCTCCGAGAAGTCCATCGTCTTCGACATGGTCACCGTGCCCGAGGAGACGGCTCTCATCCGAAAGGCGCGAGAGGCGGGGGCTTCGACCGTGACCGGCCTCGAGATGCTTGCGGCCCAGGCCGTGCCCCAGGCGAGGCTCTGGATTTCGGAAGAGCCGGACGCCTCCGAGCTTCTGGGCTACGCCCGGATTCATCTCGCGAAGCGCGAACGGCGCTACTCGCGGCAGATTCTCTTTCAGGGGATTGGCGCCTCGGGGCAGGCGCGCATTCGACGCTCGTCCGTCCTGGTCGTCGGTGGGGGAGCGCTCGGCTCGATTGCCTCCGAGGTTCTGGTACGCGCGGGAGTCTCGCGCTTGCGGCTCGTCGATCGCGACTACGTCGACGAGTCGAACCTGCAGCGACAGAGCCTCTACGACGAGCGAGATCTGGCCGAGGGCCTTCCGAAAGCGGTCGCCGCCCAGAGGAAGCTCCAGGCGATCAACGGCGACGTCGAGATCGAGGGCAGGGTCGAGGACGTGCACGCGGGAAACGTCATCGCCCTTCTCGAGGGCATCGACTTGGTTCTGGACGGAACGGACAACTTCGAGACCCGGTATCTCCTGAACGACGCGTCGGTCAAGACCGGTGTCCCCTGGATCTACGCCGCCTGCGTCGGAAGCTACGGGATGAGCTTCGTGGTGCGGCCGGGCGTGACCGCGTGCCTCCGGTGTCTCCTTGAAGAAGAACCGGCGCCGGGCACGTCCCCGACCTGCGATACCGCGGGCGTCATCGCTCCCGCGGTCCACGCGGTGTCGGCGTTCCAGCTCGCCGAGGCCCTCAAAATCCTCTCGGGAAGAACCGAGGCGCTCACCGGCGCGGTTCTCTCGATCGACGTCTGGCAGGGGCGGGCGGATTCCTTCCGGCCGCAGGGCAAGCGAGACGATTGCCCCGCCTGTGGGCTCGGAAGGCTCGAGTATCTCGCTGGCGCCTCCGAGAGCCAGACGCTCACGCTCTGCGGTCGAAACGCGGTCCAGGTTCGGCCGGCTCGCCCCGCTTCGCTCGCGCTCGAAGAGGTCGCCGCGCGACTGCGAGAGCTGGGCGAGGCTTCGGAGATCGTCGTGAACTCCTATCTTCTTCGCGGGCGGCTCGCGGGGCGCGAGTTCGTCCTCTTTCCCGACGGAAGGGCGATCGTTCAGGGAACTCAGGATCCCGCCGAGGCCCGAAGCCTCTACGCCCGCTACGTGGGGATGTGATCGGATGAAGACGACCCTCATCATCGATGCCGACGACACCCTCTGGGAGAACAACGTCCACTTCGAGGGCGCGACGGAGGAGTTCCTCGACCTCGTCGAGCAGAGCGGCGGGTCGCGGGAGGCGGCAAGGGCTCTCCTCCCGAGGGTCGAGCACACGAACATACCCATCCACGGATACGGGAGCCGGGGGTTCACGCTCTCGTTGATGGAGACCCTCGAGGAAATCACCGGAAAGCCCACCTCCTCCGAGGATCGCGAGCGCATCCTTGCCCTCGGCGATCGCGTCCGCCGGATGCCGATCCAGTACTTGCCGGGCGTCGTCGAGACGCTGACGCAACTGAAGGGGCATCTCCGGCTCATCCTCTTCACCAAAGGCGACCACCAGGAGCAGCGGGACAAGGTGGAGCGGAGCGGCGCCATGGTCTACTTCCACCACATGGAGATCACCGGCGAGAAACGGCCCGAGGACTACCGCCGCCTCCTCGCGAGCCACGCGCTCGACCGCGACCTTAGCTGGATGGTGGGGAACAGCCCCCGCTCCGACATCAATCCCGCCCTCGAAGTGGGCCTGGGCGCGGTCTACATCCCGCACCCGAACACCTGGAGCCTGGAGCACGAGGAGGTTCGGCCTTCGAGCAGCGCCCGTCTGAAGGTCCTCAAGAAGTTCTCGGAGCTGCTGGAGCATTTCCGCCGTCCTGGCTTCTAGAGTGCTCGCCTCGCTCTTCAATCACGGCGCTGGGGCCCCACCCCCAGCGCTTCTCGCTTCGGGACTCGCTTCGCTCGCCCTGCGCTCGGGCTGACGGCTCTTCGCTCGGCTCGCTCCGCTCGCGCAGGCTGCAGATGCATTTTTCAGCAGCCTGCCAGCCGATCCCGCCGCGCCGGTTTTCCTGTTGACATCGTCTCGTTGCCGTTAGAGAATATCCGCACCCTAACCCCGACAACCTGAGAGTAGTCACCTTTGCGAAGGGGGTTCTCCATGTTCAAGAAGATCGGGCAACGCATCCGCAAAGTCCGATTGGAGCAAGGCATCAAGCAGAAAGACCTGGCCCGTCGAATTGGCATTTCTCAGGGCGCCCTGACGAATTTCGAGCTGGGGCGCCGGAGGATTTCCTTGGAGTGGATGTTCAAGATTGCGAGAGCGCTCGAGGTTCCATTGGGCTACTTCGTCTCAGCAGTCGAGACTCCGATGGAAGAGGATAGCCTCGGCCCCAAGGAGCACCGACTGCTTCGGGCGTTCCGCCGCATCTCCCGGGACCCGCGTCTCCAAATGGAGCTCCTCCATGTGCTGGAGCGGGTCGGTCTGCACCTGGAAAAAGGCGCGGGCCGGGCCCCGCGAGCCGCGGCGGTGTGATCCTGGCCGGCCGCCTCCGGGAGCTACGGCGTGCCTGGCCGAAGCCCCAAGGGCGAAGACCGGCCGCGAAAAGACTGGGAAACCGCACCTTATTCCCCCCCATTAAGGTACAATCCAATCAGATCGCGACATGCCGGAGCTAC
>Ga0214473_10004795_pt1 | contig 16233 bp, 15 predicted proteins | sample RVTome_7_FD_203509 | JGI IMG/M metagenome (GOLD analysis project Ga0214473, IMG submission 203509) | Soil microbial communities from uranium-contaminated site in the Upper Colorado River Basin, Wyoming, United States - RVT98D197 | ecosystem: Environmental > Terrestrial > Soil > Contaminated >... | reverse complement strand
GCGTTGATGGCCGCTGATACCCACCTGCGACATACGCGCGGTCAGCTCCCGCTGGAGATAGCATCCGAGTCTCCCAGGCAAATCTCCGATTGGTTCTACAACAAAGTTCGGTTTAGCGTGAAGCTGCCGAATTATCAAGAGTCTTCCGGACAGGAAAAGCTCTACAAACTCGAGGGGGCCAGACTGGTCGGTTACAAAGACGACTATGCGGCGTATGTCGCCTATCAAATGAACACGCGGCCGATTAGCCTCGTCATTACGTCTGACACTGTGGCACAAGCCACGGGCGGCGAGGAGATCAACGCGAGGGGATTGATCTTTCATTACGATGCGATTCACGGATTGAAGATTATTACTTGGTCAGACCGCGGACTAACGTACGCTTTGGTTTCCGATCTGGAAGAGCGTGGTCAACAATCCTGCCTCGTTTGCCACCAGGGAACAAAGGATCAGGATTTCAACGCGCCGCTTAAGCCAAAATAGCTCTCAACAGTTTTCATAATATAGCGACTCCGATTTCCTGCTTCACATTGCAATCATTCTTACGGTTGCGCTATAAATCTTTCACCGCAAGACTACGACCGATGAAATACTGTCAGGAATGTAAGGTCGAATTCTCTGAGGCGTTCAAGTTCTGTCCGTCGTGCGGCGGCCCGACGAGCGACGCACAAGCGGCGGCTCAGCTTACACATTGTCCCAATTGTGGTGAGGCTTTGGGTCCTAAGTGGCGGTTTTGCACGACCTGCAGTCACGAGGTTCGTCCTTCGGCCGCATCAACCCAGTTGGAGAAGACGGCGACTAGAAGCACTGAAGAGAGCTCACCGATAACGCCGAGCTTCATGCCAGATCAATCTCAGTCCTTAACCGGACTTCCTCAGACAGCGCCTACTGAACCACTCACGGCTGAGAGAATAGAATCGCGAATCCTGGTTGAAACGACGGCTGAGATTTCTCGTCAGAATATGGCCGCGCAGCCTGGGCTCTATGATGAGCAGGTTTCTTTGGCGCCTCGGCCTAAGAAAGAACCGCCAACCCTGGCGATGTTACAAAGTTACGGCAAACCTCCACCAGCTCATGCGGGCTCGCGGTGGTGGCTGGGAGCATTCGTCGTCGTGACTTTCTTACTAGTCCTCGCGGGTTTGGGAGCAGCGGGCTGGTACTGGTGGTCGCAGCGAAGCACGACGCAGTCTGCTTCCGGCCAAACATCGACGGGAGCCACTTCAACTGAAGCAAGCAGATCTCGAGGGGTGATGACGTCAGAGCCCATCCCCAGTCACGCAAATGCAACTCCGACGGCTGACGATGAGTTGCGGCAACTCCGAGAGAGACGAGTCAAAACGATTCCCGCCGATTATGCGCAGATTGTCGCTGCTCTCGAAGACGCCGAACGGGAATTTCCAACCGCCTACCGCTTTCCATATGAACGCGCGAAGCTGTCAATTACGGGTGTAGTCTCTCATCATGAAGCCTTCGGCGCTCTTTTCCTCGCCGCACAGCGAGCGATTGATTACGGCAAAGCTGACGAAATGCTAAACAATTTGATGGCCGATAAGGACGGGGATTTCTACAAAGTCTCTCGCGGTCATGGCGAATGGAAACAACTGGAAGAAGCGTTGAAGAGCAAAGATAAGAGCAAACTAAGCGTGAAAATGCAGCATTAACAATTGCACAAACTATCAATTACTCTTCGCAACTTCTCGTTAACCTTGTTGGCAATGGATTCCAGTTTAGGATTACTGACGACCGACAGCATCTTCGCGACATCAACTGCCGAAACAACCGTGCCGCCGTCCTGCTCATAAAACACCTTAGGTTTCTTGTATTGACAGGTCTATTGTCGGGCTTATTGTCTGTCTACGAGGGCTAATTGTTTGGAGCTCCAGCGCGCGGGTGGGGCATTCGTTGACGCAGAGCAGGCACCCATCGCAGAAGTTTGCGTCCGCCATAAAAGGGAATGTCCCCATCTTTTTCTGCGGCGCTTCGGCATTGCTGTTGTTATTAAACTTCTCCATAACGGTATAGCTTGGGGTCAAACCGTCAATTTGAGAACCTGATCGCTCTCGCAAGTTAGCTTTGCCAAAAATCTTTATCGCTTTGACGAAGCAATAGACTGCTATCACGGATAAGAGCAACGTCGAGACATAAAAAGTCATGATCGAAAGGTTGGGATTGGCATTCGATCGCCATGACGCATGGTCTGCCAGAAGGCCAGCCTGCCAAGATTGTATTCTTCGCCCGGCGCTTCCATGATAAAAACGAAACCGATCGTGTTGAGGATAAGGCCGATTGTTACCAGCCAGATTACCAGACGAAGAGATTTGTTCACGTCCGCGGCATTTTTGAAGACCTTGACGGCGAGCGCAGCCGCCAGGGCCACCGTTCCAAGTGGAACAAAAGGCAATCCTATTTTGATGTCCGCCATAAGATCGGGGTTCAAAGTGAATAGGCCGACTATGACTGCCAGCAGGAGCGTTCCATCACGAAAGACAATGTACGTCAGCCACCAAATATCCGCGGCCACGCGCAACGGCAATCGCGCCAGAATCCTTTCAAAGTAGGGCCGTCCGATATGGAGCAGAAAGGAGACCAGCGAAAGTAAAATGCCGATGTCGCACAGTGTCTGTCCGGTCCAGATTTCTAATGCCTTATAAGTTTGCATTTCTCTTAAAGACGCTGCTCTCGATTCGCCCAGCCCTCAGCGAAATGAACTGCCAACCCAAAGCAAAGAGCGAGTTTCTCGCTGAGTCTGGCAAAATCTATTCTCCTTGGAAGCGTGCCTTCCTGAATGAGGCGGATGGTTCTTTTGGCGATCTTTGGGAAAATCTGCACAAGCTAAGTGGGAAATTCCGCAGGGTTAGTGCAACCAAGCACGAAATCCCGTAATTCCGGCACGGCATGACCGTTGCCCAGTCGAGGGCTTCTTTCCTTGGGAAGAAGCGGGCGTTTAGGTCTGGTTGCGCAATGTTGACTAACGATTGACCGATGATTCTTATTTGAGTTTAAACGTAGTTCAGGTCACAGGTAGCCGTTTTGCCTAATATGAACACGCCCGGATCTTTGATGTAAGTCCAACCAATTTGCAAACACGAAGGTCTTTCACCACTGGGAGGAGGCTCGAATTGAGACCGACCAAACTGATTAAATCACTACTCGTCTTCGGATCAATTTTGGGAGCAGCGGTGTGCTTTGCCTCGGCTGGAATCTCACAGTCTGTTGGCCCCCCGATCGCTAACCCAAAAGCGATCGGCGCGACGCCCCAAGGGTCTGAGTATGTCGGCAGCGAAGCTTGCAAAGATTGCCACGAAACACAATTCCAGAACTTCTCTCCAACCGTCCACTCAAAACTGACAGCCGCACGAAACTGGAAGGATAGGGTGACCGGTTGCGAAACCTGCCACGGTCCGGGAAAGGCCCACGTCGCCGAAGGCGATCCCACAAAAATCAGGAACCCTGCAAAGATGGAACCGGCAGAGGCCAGCGCCACCTGTCAGGTGTGCCACTCTCAGATGAACGAGCATGCGATGTGGCGTGGCAGTAAGCATGAAAGCGCCGGACTTTCATGTATAAGCTGCCACAGCTCTCACCATGCGATAGCAGCATTCAACCCTGGCCAACTCTTCGCCAATGTTCAGACTGAGACCAAACTGCTGAAGATGAGGACGGAAGCAGAGACTTGCTACCAATGTCATGGCGACATGCGCAAGGCACAATTCCAGCGCTCCACTCATCTGTTCCGCAATGAAGACAGAGAAATGCGCGTGTCTTGTTCAGCGTGCCACGAACCGCACGGCTCGATTGGGCCGAAGATGATGCGCACGGCCAGCATCAATGAATCCTGCTACACATGCCACGCGGAAAAGCGTGGCCCCTTCCTTTGGGAACATTCACCGACGCGCGAAAACTGTCTGACATGCCACAAGCCGCACGGCTCAAACAACACAAACCTCTTGATTGCCAGGGCACCAATGCTCTGTCAGCAGTGTCACATCCAGGGCAGGCATCAAACAGTTCCTGGCCGACCCAATTCAGGCTTCGTGATGAACCGAGCATGTTTGGACTGCCACTCGCAAGTCCACGGCTCCAATCATCCTTCGGGCATCAACCTCCAACGTTAAGGTCGCAGCGAGAATGAAGAGGAGAAGAGGATGAGAAATCAACACAGAAGATGGTCGCCAAACCCTTTTTTTATACTCCTTGTGCTCTTGCTGTGGCCCATCTCCGCCTTGGCCCAAGAGCAGCCGATGATTGCCGCTAGCGATCCTCGCATCATCAACGATGAGAAAAGCAAGAAGCCTGACACAACGAAGGACGAGAAGAGTGAGGACACGGCCAAGCCGACGGCAACGCCTGCGACCCCACCGCCTGAGAACGGCATCTCCAGTAATCTGAACTTACTGGTGGACATCGGTGCCCAAGGACGCACTGTCACTGGCGAAAGACCTTCGAAGTTCGAGGAATACAAGCGCGTACGTGAAGGGTTCTGGTTCCGACGATTCAGGTTCGCTTCGAATCCATCCGGCTCGCCTCGATTCTTTCGGGCCATTGGCAGAGGACCGTCAGAACGCGATCAGGAATATTTATTTGACGGCGGCCAGTACGGCAAATTCCGAACAACCGTTCGTTGGAATGAATTGCAGCGGCTGTTTTCGCGCGGCGCGCGCACGCCTTACAGCACTCAAGCCAATGGAGTTTTGGTAGTGCCTGATTCAATCAAGGCGACGCTTCAGCCGCTGCTGGATGCGAAGTCACCAACGTTGCCTGCAGTAGCCGAGAGTATTTTTCGCAACGCGACGCTGATCAATGTCCGGCAGACACGCCAGACGCTTAGCATCGACCAGATCGTTCAGTTAACTTCGCATTGGAGCGTTCGCGCCAGGTTCCTGGATTACAGACGAACTGGAACGAAGCCATTGGGCATCGGCAGCTACGAGCGTGTACCGACGCCGAATGCTGAAATCGGCATTACAACCTCGATCGGAGATGGTTTCCGCGTTCTCAATCTGGAATTGCCGCAGCAGCTCAACAACCGCACCGACCAGATAACGTTTGGGACAAGTTATGTCAGGCGTCACTGGGGAGTAAACTTCGACTACAGCTTTTCCCAATTCAATAATAGGATCGAATCTCTCACCTTCGACAATCCGTTTCGGCTTACGGACAAACAGGGAACCTCCAGCGGCAACTTTAACCGGATGGAATTTGCGCGCGGCATCTTCGCGGAAGAGCCGAGCAATAAGTCACACAGTTTTCTCATCTCGGCCTTTGTCGACTTGCCGGGCCACTCGCGATTAGCGGGTGCTCTCGGTTGGAGTTTTTGGAGACAAGATGCGCAGTTTCTGCCATTCACTCTCAATAGCGCTATAACCGCCAGTAACCTGCCGGCGGGCGTCACGCCCACATCTCTTTCGGCATTGCCGCGGCAGAATCTTCAAGGCGCCGTTGATACTTTCTCAGCGGATCAGGTTTTTGCGTCCAGACCGACAAAAAACTTCTCATTCAACATCCGTTATCGTTCCTACGATTACAATAACAAAACGCCGGACATACTCTTCCCCGGCTACGCGGCCTTCAGTGAATCCTTCTGGCGCACGAGCATCGTGGGCAGCTTCGGAACGGAGCTGATTGAAAACAAGCCAGTATCGTTTCACAGACAGAACTTTGCTGCCGAAGGCACTTATGAAATCGCAAAGTGGCTGAAGTGGCAGCTCGAGTACCAATGGGAAGGGTGGGATCGCGAACACCGGCAGGTCGCCAACTCGAATGAAAATACGTTCGGAATGCGAATTACCTATAAGCCGAACAATAAGTTCGACGGAAAGTTAATTTACCGTTACTCTGACAGAACGCCACGCGCCTATGATCCGGGCGTGCTGGAGTTTCAACAGCTCAGATTATTCGATCAGGCCAAACGCATTCGGCACAACGCGAACGTGCAATGGCAATATGCAGTCACCCCAAAGTTAGGTCTCTCGGGCACGTTCTCGTACCTGCGTGACAACTACGACAGGAACTTTTTCGGACTGGTGAGATATCTGCAAGGCCAAGGCAGCGTCGACCTGCTCTACACGGCAAACGAGAAGACTGTCTTTTACGCCAACTATTCGCGCGAGCGTTACAGCTCTTTGCTTCAGAGCATCACCAAAACAGGGGCGCCTTTCCAGCAGGTAAACCCTGCCGCGCCTTGCTTTACTCCGGAATGTTTCCTAAACAGGTGGAACCGCGAGGATCGTAACGTGAATGACAGTTTTGGCGTTGGCATCACGACCTATCTTGCCAAGGACAAGCTTTTTTTCGATGCTAACTACGCGCTGTCGCTCGCGAATGACCGGATCACGACGGTCAACCAGAGTGCTGTGAATCCGACGGCGATTCTTAACGCGACTGCGTTCCCATTCCCAGACGTGAAGAGCAACTATCACGAGGTGAATGTGGACACCAACTATCAATTGAAAGATAATCTGGCGCTAGGCTTCCGCTATATCTTCGAGCCGTATCGCCTGGACGATTTCCAATGGAACGGATTGAATCCATATCCGTTTGAGCGGCTGACCGCTGAACAGCAGTTCCCGACTACTCGAGCATTGCTGCTCGACTCGCGTTACTCAAATCACAATGCGCATGTCTTTAGCGTCTATCTGCGCTTCCAAAAGGGCAAACAGACAGCCACACAGTAAGCTGTGAGACCTTCGGATATGTTGGTACTTCTTCGAGCGTTGACCTACGCCACTCTCTTTGTCGGCATCGTGCTCGTGGTCCTGCCGGCTCGCGTGCTTTCCTGGTCAGGCATCATCCAGCCCCCAGGGATTGGCGTGTGGCAGGTCGCCGGGATGGTCGTTGTCGTAGCTGGGGCAGCTCTCGCTTTGTGGTGCATTCTCGCGTTCGCGTTCGTCGGAAGGGGCACCCCTGCGCCGTTCGACCCACCTCGCCGACTGGTGGTTCAGGGACCTTACCGGGTCGTGCGGAATCCCATGTATATTGGCGCCGGACTCGCCCTCGGCGGCGCTGCGCTCTTTTATCAGTCGTTCCTACTTCTTGTATATACCGGCATATTCTTTCTTGTCACTCACTTGTTCGTCATCTGGTACGAGGAGCCCGTGTTGCGGCGGACGTTTGAGAAAGAGTACGAAGCCTATTGCCAGCGGGTCCGGCGGTGGCGACCGAGATTGTGAGGTTACTTCTTCCCGAAGATTACCCATCCAAGTAGGACACCGAGGCCGAGGGTAAGTAGAGTGGGAATCCACATCCAACTGAAACCACCTATCCATCCGTGTCCCATCATCCCGCCACTCATCATCGACCCTGTCATTACCCCTCCCCCGAAGATCACAAAAAGCACAACGACGACGACAAACGCGATGAATAAAGGTGTATTGCTCGATTCGCTCATGACATTAGTCTCCTATGTCCGCGATGCCGTATTAAGTTAACTGGAACGCAACGTTGCGCGCTCAACCGTAAAACTGGCATTAAGGCTTGAGCTACATCTTCTTCATTCCCATCTTGTTGCCCGCTTTGTTGCCACGATGCATGTTCGACATCATTTCCAGGTGCTTGATCAGAGCGTTCGCATGAGTTCGGATTGTTGCGGCGTCCGGCTTATCGGCCTGCACGTCAGTCTCAAGTGCGCTCACCTGATCCTTTAACATCGCTCGATCTTTGTCCATTTTCTGCATCATCATCTGCATCTTCGATTGCATGTCTGAACTCATCGACTGCATGTGCTTTTGATGAAGAGCCTCCATCGCATCGAGATTGTGCCTCAGTTCGGCGACGGTTGCCCGAGCAGCTTCGATGTCCATAGTTTGTGGTTTCGACGCCTGTTCACTAAGCGAGGAGGCGAACGCGGACATGCTCTTCATGTAGGCCATCATCAGCTTGTGATGTGGCGACTGCATCATGCCCGCCATCTCCATCTTCATACCCGACATGCCTGGTTTCTCTTGTCCTGTCTGGTTGTGTTGCGCGAAGGATGGAATTGACAAGATCAACAATAGCGATACAGCTGAAAAGAACATGCGTCTATTTTCTTTCATGGTTTGATCTCTCCTATCGTCTCAATTCTGCTTTCAATGTTGGAACAATAACGGCCTTATGTAGCGTTGTACAAGATGGGGGCGGCAAGCTCCATGCCTTGGGGGAAGCTCTTGCTTCGAATGCTTTGCATGAATCGTTACGCCGCCCTTTGCGTGAATCTACCCAGCCGGACGGGCCACTTTGGGGATTTTGCCCACCAGCGACCCTTACTAACCAGGAAAATGCGCTGGAATTACATGCGGTGCACTTGCGCCCTTGATGCGATATGCCTCTTTCATTGTTTCTGTGTCGATTGCCACGACGTCATCACTGTAAAAGTTGGCGACGAGGATATACCTGCCGTCCGGAGTGAGCACTATATGGTCATTATACATCTTCCCTATGCGAGTCTCGCCAAGCAATTTGAAGTTGGTTGTGTCATAGAACTTGACCTTCTCCTCATCCTCAACGCCTACCGCGAGCCGCCGGCCATCACGACTAACTACAACACCGTACGGGCGCGGCTCCACCGGGATGCGCCGGACTTCTTTCATGGTGGCGATATCCACCAGTGAAACGGATGCCTCCTGAGTGTTTACTACAAATACCTGACGCGGAGTTTCGGCTGTATTTCTCGCTTGCGCCTCGGTTGTTTACGGCGCGAACTGTATGATACGAAAAAGAATCAATCCAGCATGGAAATCACGTCGGCGGTGCGCCCCCGTTATGAGTGGGCGCATGAGTTTATCTGTCAGAAGAATCTGTCATTACATCTCAATACCGGAGGCCCGCTTTTAAATTCGAAAGCATTCTGCGTTCGAGAAAGTGCAAGCAAAAAAGATGTCTGCAATCACGTTCGAAATAGTTTTCATAGTGTTGTTACTCCTAGCCAACGGCATCTTCGCGATGTCAGAGCTAGCAATCGTCTCGTCACGCAAAGCCCGCCTGCAAAGGATGGCCGACGCTGGAGACGCGCGCGCGCGCACAGCGCTTGATCTGGCGAATGCACCCGACCGTTTCCTCACCACCATACAGATTGGCATCACGCTGGTCGGCATTCTTGCCGGCGCGTTCGGCGGCGCGACCATTGCGGAGCAGTTGGGCGCACGAATCAGCACCGTGCCGATGCTTGCTCCATATGGCGAGGCCATCGGTTTGGGCATCGTCGTGCTGGTCATCACCTATCTCTCTCTGATCCTCGGTGAACTAGTCCCGAAGCGGCTCGCTCTAAGTCATCCGGAGCGCGTTGCTACCCTGGTCGCCGGTCCGATGCGGCGACTATCGCGGGTAACGGCCCCAGTCGTAAGCCTACTAAGCCTTTCGACTTCAGCAGTTCTCACAGTCCTGCGCATGAAAGCATCGACGGAGCCTCCTGTGACCGAAGAAGAGATCAAGGTTCTGATCGCACAGGGCACAAAGGCCGGTGTCTTCGAGGAGGCTGAGCAGGAGATGATCGAAAAAGTTTTCAAGTTAACAGATCGCGGAGTTGAGGCACTGATGACGCCGCGCCCCGACATCGTCTGGCTCGACATGAACGACGCACCCGAAAAACTCCACCTCAAGATCGCTGAGAGTCACTATTCTCGGTTTCCTGTCTGTCGCGGCGACCTGGATAGCCTGATCGGAGTAGTCAAGGCTAAGGACCTGCTGTCGCGTTGCGTTTTGGGCGATCCGCTTGATCTTCAGGCAGCCTTGAAGCAGCCGCTCTTCGTCCCCGAAGCAACTTCGGCCATGCGGGTGCTGCAAATGTTCAAGGCTGCGCGCACGCACCTCGCGCTCATCATAGATGAGTATGGCGCTGTCGAGGGGCTCGTGACGACCAATGACATACTGGAGGCTATTGTCGGCGATATCGGCCCTCAGCAGACGTCCAGAGAGGAAGAGGCAGTTCAGCGCGAGGACGGTTCGTGGCTGCTCGACGGCGCCTTGGCGGTGGATGAGTTTAAAAAGATCTTTTCCGTTGAGAAGCTACCGGGCGAGGAACGGGGCAGCTACCACACACTTGCGGGCTTCATCCTGTTTCAGTTAGGGCTGGTTCCACGGGAGGCAGACCACTTCGAGTGGCATGGATTGCGCTTCGAGATCCTGGATATGGATGGCAAACGCATCGACAAGGTGCTGGTCATGGCTGAAAAGACATTGGAGGCGACGAACAACAGTAACTCTAAAACAGACCCACCGGCGGTTTAGTTGCCGCAGTAAGCAAACCGTGGTACCGCCGCGTGTTTAGTCCAATAACGGTTGACGACGAAAAGCCACCGAGGCCGTTCGTCTCAATCCATTCGCGCGAGGTGGACGCCTGGAAATCTTGCAGCGTGTCATGCGTAATTTGGGTCATGATCTCTCCTTACTACGACCGCGGGGTACGGCTCGCCTGCCACAAGCTCGAAGCAAAACTGCGCGCTGCGTGCCAGGCGTGCGGGCGAGACGCCTACGCTCCCAGTGACTTACAACTCAGCCACTTCGCAGAAGACCTTGATCGCACCGTTGGGGTTCGTGAGCTTGGAAAAAAGCTCTCGGTAGTTCTCAAGTCCGCGGACAGGATGTGTTAACAGACGAGATAACCAACCGGGATATTCCGCTTCGGCCTGCGCCATGTCTTTGACGCCCATCTCAAAATATTCTCGATTAGCGTTGACGGTGCCGACCATTACCTTATTACCCAATACGAATTCCAGATTGATCTTGTCAGCAGGTACTTCAATCTTTCTGTCGCCACCGGTAACACTCGAAAGCACTAGCACGCCGTTCTTGCCCAACGCTTGCATGCTGTCAAACACCACAGGTGAAAAGCCGGTAGCTTCGAAAATGATGTCGAACGGCCCATATTTCTTTGCGCCATCAAGTATTGAAAGCTCCTCGGTTGATTGGTACGTAGCCCCTATGGCCTCGATCAGATCAGAATTGAGATAAGGCTTCGGAGTCTTGCCGAAGGTGGTGACCTGCAAACCACGCAGACGCAGCACCAAGGTCGCCAACAGTCCGATTGTTCCCCCGCCCATCACGGCCGCGCGGCGAGGTCGCCAAACGCGCAGACGGCGTTGAATTTCATACGCCTGGGCAATGCCTTTTTCGACTACTGTTGTCGGTTCAAGCAGCACCCCAACCTGTTTCAGGCCGTGCGCAACACGGACGATGAACTCGGCGTCATCAACATAGTATTCACTCAAATACCCATGGCGTAGATTAATACCGCGCTCAAAGTAAGTATCGTCGGTCGTCATGTCGTTCGTACCAATCAGGTCATAGATGCTTGAACCTGGGCGGCGTACCGTCGCGACTACATAATCGCCGGCCTTTACTTCGGTAACGTTCGGGCCAACTGCTTCAACCTGGCCAAAACTTTCATGGCCAACGATTAAGAAGTCGTAGCCCGGCGGCGCCTGACCGTACTCAGCCGCGTTAATCTCTTTGTCGGTGCCATCGACTCCAACGCGTAAAACGCGCACCAGCACGCCACGACCGTTTGGAATCTCGGTTAGGGAAGGCGCGGGCAACTCAGTTAAGTGGACTGTGTTCGGTACACCGGGTTTTACTGCGATTGCTTTCATGATTGCTCCTTATATTAATATGTTCGTTGGATCCACTAAGCGTGAATCCTTTCCGGCGAGTTTCTTGTTTTGAAAAAAAGTTCATGAGCTTTATCTTCAGCTTTGGCCACCGATATTATGTCGCCGCTTTGTTGCAGCAGCTTCGCGACCAATCCCGTCCATCCGGTCTGGTGGCTGGCGCCAATCCCTGCACCGTTGTCCCCGTGAAAGTACTCGTGGAAAGGCACCAAATCGCGCCAATTCGGATCGGTCTGGAACTTCTCGATGCCGCCAAAGACCGGCCGGCGCCCATTCGCGTCTTGCAAGAAGATGCGCGAGAGTCGCTTCGAGATTTCGGCTGCGACTTCCCAAAGGGTCATCATCTGGCCCGATCCGGTGGGACATTCGACTTTGAAATCAGCCCCGAGGTAGTGATGAAACTTCTGCAGCGATTCGATCAGCAGATAGTTAAGCGGGAACCAAATCGGTCCGCGCCAGTTGGAGTTGCCGCCAAACAAGCCAGTGCTCGACTCCGCGGGTTCGTAGTCCACGCGGTGCTGTGCGCCATTTACCTGGAGTACATAAGGATTATCTTTGTGGAAACGTGAAATTGCGCGAATGCCGTAAGGCGAGAGAAACTCATTTTCGTCAAGCATGAACCGCAAGACGCTGCGCAGTTGATCACGACTGACGATCGAAAGCAGCCGCCGTTCGGCATTACCCGGTGTGCGCATACAAGCGACGTTCTGAATCAGATCAGGACGATTGTTGATGAACCACTCCATCCGCTTTTTGAAATCGGGAAGTTCGTCCAGTAATTCCGGCTCTAATGTCTCGACCGCGAACAGCGGAATCAAACCCACCATGGAACGAACCTTCATCGGCAACGGCTTTCCCTGGGGAAGGTGTAGCACGTCATAGAAGAAACCATCCTGGTCGTCCCACAACCTGATGTCCTCATCGCCGCGGTTGTTCATCGCACGGGCAATGTGCAGAAAGTGCTCCCAAAATTTGCTGGCTACGTCTTCGTAGGACGGATCTTCTTTTGCCAACTCCATGGCGATGGCCAGCATGTTGAGGGCATACATTGCCATCCAACTTGTTCCGTCCGATTGCGCGATATGTCCACCGGTTGGCAGCGGGGCGCTTCGATCGAACACACCGATGTTGTCCAAACCGAGAAAGCCGCCCTGAAAGATGTTCATGCCGTCAGCGTCTTTGCGATTGACCCACCAGGTGAAATTCAACAACAGCTTTTGGAAAACACGTTTGAGGAAGATCGTATCGCCGACGCCGCGCTGCTTTTTCTCGATTTTGTAGACTCGCCAGGCAGCCCACGCATGAACCGGCGGATTCACATCCCCGAAGGCCCATTCGTAAGCCGGTAGTTGTCCATTTGGATGCATGTACCACTCGCGCAACATCAGCACGAGTTGCTCTTTGGCAAACTCGGAATCGACCAGCGCCAGCGGCACGCAATGAAAAGCCAGATCCCAGGCGGCGTACCACGGATACTCCCACTTGTCCGGCATTGAGATCACATCGGCGTTGTATAGATGCCCCCACTCGTGATTGCGACCTTTCGCCCTCTCGGATGGAGGCTTAGGTGTAGCAGGATCCCCATCGATCCACTTTTCGATAACATAGTGGTAGAACTGCTTGGACCACAGCAAACCGCCAATCGACTGGCGCATAACCAGGCGCGCGTCGTCGGAAAGATGTTTAGGAATGACTCTGTCATAAAATTCGTCAGCTTCGCGCAAACGCTCTGCAAAGATTTTGTCGAAATCGGCCAGAGGCTTTGAGAGCGCCTTGTTCGTCAGTCGCAAACGAACTGTTGCCGTCTCGCCTGGCTTAATCGCCAACGCGTAATTTGCCGCAGCTTTCGTTCCGGAGTGCGTCGGATTCACTGAATGCGCCGCGCCATGAACGATGTGATCGTTGATGCCATCTTTGACATAAGGCGACTGGTTCGCGGCGTTGAAAAGCCGTTGCGTGTTGGTTTCGTTCTCGGTGAAAAGAAGTTCAGGATTGTCTTCGCAGTAAAGCCACCGCTGGCCGTATTCAGAATGTTCCAGTTCAATCACAGTTCCCGAGCCAGCATCACCTTTGTGCAGGATGGGCCGCGGTTCCTTATTGTTATTCCAGAACCACGTGTTGCGGAACCAGACGGTCGGCAGCAGGTTTAATCGGGCTTCGTCGGGTCCACGATTAACCGCGCTGACTCGAATCAGTATGTCTTCAACGTCTGCTTTGGCATACTCGACCAAAACATCAAAGTAGCGGTCGTCATCGAAGACACCGCTGTCGATTAGTTCAAATTCGGAGGCTAACTTGCCGCGCCGGCGATTCTCTTCCACCAGTTGTCCGTAGGGAAACTCGGCCTGCGGATACTTGTAGAGATACTTCATGTAGGAGTGCGTCGGCGTGGAGTCGAGATAGAAGTAATACTCCTTCACATCCTCACCGTGGTTACCTTCGCTTCCCGTCAAACCAAAGATTCGCTCTTTCAGTATCGGGTCGCGGCCGTTCCATAGCGCTAAAGCGAAACAGATCATCTGATGCCGATCACAGATACCAGCCAGGCCATCTTCATTCCAGCGATAAGCGCGCGACCGTGCATGATCGTGTGGGAAGTAGTCCCAGGCAGTGCCATACGGGCTGTAGTCCTCACGCACGGTGCCCCAGGCGCGCTCGCTGAGATAAGGTCCCCAACGTTTCCAGTGTGCCTTGCGCTCGCGTGTCTGTTCGAGTCGCTGCTCCTCGGCTGTTAGTGCTCTCGTTGTCTCTGGATTTTTCGACATCTGCGTTTTCTTGTGCCGTTGAAGGGTGATGCGATTGAGCGGGCGAGACGCCCGCGGTCTCAGTAATCAGGCCGCTCGTAATTCAGTTCTGCCGCACTCCGGGCAGGTGTATGCTTCTTTGAGCACGCCACCGAAGACGGGATCTAAAATGGCAGGGTCGTCGATGCCGTAATCGATTTTCATCGCATGATGATTCATGTCAGCGCCGCAGTCGGGACAGATCATTTTGTTTTCTTCCGGCATAAGCTGCTCCTAATGGGAAAGAACGGTTAGCCTCACAAGTCGCTCTTGAAAATATTTCCTCCAGCTTTCCGGAAGGGCTGCCACTTCAACCGCGCGACGCAGCAGTTAGGTGCTGTGCTTGTCACTAACATATAGTCGGTTGACATCGTTGACCCTTACACCGCCTCGATATCTTTCGACCGGTTGGATCCAGTCATAACTGACCTCAGATGGAAACGCATTGCCGCCCATACCTCAATACTTTGCTCATCCAGACGAGCTCACCAATAAACTTGTCGATTCGCCTAACATAGGATTCATCCTGCAGCCGTCCATCTGTGTCGAACAGCTTTTGGGCTCCTGAGAAATTGCCATCCCAAAAAATCGTCACCAGGCCGAGCTCCCGCAGCACCGGCAACAGGTTCTCGATCACGCGCACGCCGCCAAAGCCGCCCGCTGATACGCCGCAAACGCCAACGGCTTTATGGATGTACTCTTTTAGATTTGTATCGAGTACATGCTTAAGTAATCCTGGATAGCCGTGGTTATATTCCGGCACAATGAGAACTAGCCCGTCGGCGCGGCCAATTGTCTCGGCGAATCGGGCCTCCTTAATCGCCTCACCAGCATCGTCAATCGGAAAGCTTAGGCTACGAATGTCGATTAGTTCGGTTTCGACGCCTTCGCGCTTCTGCACTTCTCCAACCACAAACTTTGCGACATTTTCGCTGGCACGTCCTTTACGGGTAGTACCGAGGATTATGGGAATGAAGAGTGATCCATTCTGGCTCATCGTCAGTTCGCTTTAGCAGATTGAGGCTTTTCTATTTCTATCAGGGCCATTGCGTGACCGTCGGGATCGCGTACTAACAGTCCTCGAACAAAGCCGATGCGCCTGTCATTCAGAATCACCGATCCTGGGGAGACAAACCGCGAATTCTCATCCCGGAGACTCTGCTCAACTTTGTTTGCGTCTGCGACGATCAGGTTGGTTTGGCAGTGAAAGAGGTCGTTGGCTTTGGCGTCTGTGGGTGTTGGCCGTCCATCGCGCGGCGCGAGATATTCGAGAAATTCGATGCCTGGCCCTCCACCTACAGCTCGAAGACTCGTAATGCGCAACCTCGCCCCGAAGACGTTGTTCAGATGTTCTTGCTCAACTCCGTAATTCTCGCTCGTGCCGGCAATGGCAAGTCCAAGGATGTCTCGGTAAAATTTCAAACTTGCTTCGGTGTTCGCGACCACAATCGCTGTATGATCGATGCCCAGAAATAGCCTGTCAGTTTGCCGGTGCCATTTCGGATCGCCTTTGCCGTCAGGGAATTGAAGAATCTCAAGATAGTGCTTGTCTGGATCGCGGAAGTAGAAGGCTTTAATACCACCGGCGTTCTTGTTCCAGTCAGGCAATCGTTGCGGACCGGTGGAGGCGTGCTCAACCTTGTTTTCGCGCAGCCAGGCATAGGCCTTTTCCATATCGCTGGTGATGATGGCGATGTGCTGAAACCACTGATCATTACTGCGTGAATCAACTGGAAAGGGTCGGCCTTTCGGAGCAAGATATTCCGTCAATTCAATAGACTCGCTACCCAGTTTCATGCGCACCACGCGCAGGCGCAGACCAAACACTCCTTGCAGGCGCTCGTAATCCTCACCGGCTACCTCGATAT
>Ga0214473_10004794_pt1 | contig 16235 bp, 16 predicted proteins | sample RVTome_7_FD_203509 | JGI IMG/M metagenome (GOLD analysis project Ga0214473, IMG submission 203509) | Soil microbial communities from uranium-contaminated site in the Upper Colorado River Basin, Wyoming, United States - RVT98D197 | ecosystem: Environmental > Terrestrial > Soil > Contaminated >... | reverse complement strand
AATACTGGAAAAGACGCGAGGGAAAAAGCGCCATGGCGAGAATACACAGGGCGATTTTAAGCGTGTCGGACAAGACGGGCATCGTGGAATTCGCGAAGGCGGTTTCGCGGCTCGGCGTGGAGCTTTTTGCCTCGGGAGGGACGGCCAGGCTGCTGAAGGAGAAGAAGGTCCCGGTTCGCCTCATAGAGGAATACACCGGCGCCCCGGAGATGCTCGACGGCCGGGTCAAGACGCTGAACCCCAAGATTCACGGCGGGATCCTCGCGCTCAGGGACAACCCGGCGCACATGAAGACCATCGAGTCCCAGGGCATAGTTCCTTTCGACATGGTGGTGGTGAACCTATACCCCTTCGAGGCGACGATCGGGAAGCCGGGATGCACGCGGGCCGAGGCGATCGAGAACATCGACATCGGGGGGCCGTCGATGGTCCGCTCGGCCGCAAAGAATTACCAGCACGTGGCGGTGGTATGCGATCCCTCCGACTACCCGGACCTCCTGGAGAAGCTCAAGAAGGGGAACGGCAACCTGGACGAGCAAACGCACGCGGAGCTGGGCCGGAAGGCCTTCGCGCTGACCGCGGCGTACGACGCCGCGATCGCCAACTACCTGGGGCGGGGAGACGGCGCGCGGGACGAATACCCCGTGACCTTCACCGCGCAGTGGAGAAGGGTCCAATCGCTGCGCTACGGCGAGAATCCACACCAGACCGCCGCGTTCTACGCCGACCTCAAGCTTCCGGAGGAGCCCAGCCTCGGGGGGGCGCGCCAGCTCCAGGGGAAGGAGCTTTCCTATAACAACATAGTCGACATCGATGCGGCGCTGCAGCTGGCCCTCGAGTTCCAGGACCCGGCCGCGGCGATAATAAAGCACACGAACCCGTCGGGAGTCGGCATATCAAGGAAGAGGCTGGTGGACGCCTTCAAGAAGGCCAGGGAATGCGACCCCGTCTCCGCGTACGGCGGAGTCATAGGATTCAACAGGCAGGTGGGGGCGGATGCGGCCAAGGAAGTGGCCGCCACGTTTTTCGAGGCGGTCATCGCGCCCGGTTACGACAAGGCGGCGCGCAAGATCCTCTCCGCCAAGGCCAACCTGCGGGTGCTGGAGACGGGAGGGGAGTTCCGGTGGGATCCGCAGCCGGGCCACGAGATGAAGAAGGTGAGCGGGGGCCTGCTGCTCCAGAGCCGGGACCGGCACGTTCTCGCGGCATCCGGCCTCAAGGTCGTGACGAAGCGGGCTCCGACGGCGGACGAGCTCGAGGCCTTGATGTTCGGCTGGAAGGTCTGCAAGCACGTCAAGTCCAACGCCATCGTCTATGCCCTCAAGGATCGCACCGTGGGCGTGGGGGCGGGCCAGATGAGCAGGGTGGATTCCGCCAAGATCGCGGTGATGAAGGCCCAGCGGCCTACCAAGGGGACGGTCGTGGCGTCCGACGCGTTCTTCCCGTTCCGGGACGGCCTCGACGCCGCGGCGGCAGCCGGGGCCACGGCCGCCATCCAGCCCGGGGGATCGGTGCGCGACGCGGAGGTCATCGCCGCCGCCGACGAGCACGGGATGGCCATGGTTTTCACCGGAGTCAGGCACTTCCGCCATTAGCGGGCGGGGACACTTGGGGGGGGACACTCCTCAACATATGACTTGAGATAGGAATGTCCCCCGCAACATCGGGGAATGTCCCCGATAAAAGGAGGCGTCATATGGGGCTGAAGGTCCTGGTTGTTGGAAGCGGGGGGCGCGAGCACGCGCTGGTCTGGAAGATCGCGCAGAGCCCCCTGGTCGACAGGATATACGCGGCTCCGGGAAATCCGGGCATGGCGAAACACGCCGAGCTCGTCCCGGTCGCCTCCGACGACCTCCCGAAGCTCCGCGACTTCGCGGTCGGCAAAAGGATCGATTTGACCGTGGTGGGACCCGAGGCCCCGCTGGCGGCGGGTCTCTCCGACATGCTCTCGAAGGAGGGACTCCTGGTTTGCGGCCCGAGCAAGGCCGCGGCGCAGCTGGAAGGCTCCAAGGTATTCACCAAGAACATCCTGGCAAGGTACGGGATCCCGACCGCGGATTTCCGCGTGTTCGACGACTACGACGACGCGGAGCAGTTCGTCCTTACCCATCGCCTGCCCGTCGTGATCAAGGCGGACGGACTGGCGGCCGGCAAGGGAGTGGCCGTCGCCGCGACGTACGAGGAGGCGGTCGCGTTCTTGAGGGACGTAATGGAGAAGAAGGTCTTCGGCCCGGCCGGCGAGAAGGTCGTCGTTGAGGACTGCCTGACGGGCGAGGAGGCCTCCTATATCGTCTTCACCGACGGAGAGAAGATCGTTCCGCTTCCCAGCTCCCAGGACCACAAGCGGATCGGCGACGGGGACACGGGGCCCAACACCGGCGGGATGGGGGCGTACTCCCCGGCCCCGGTGGTGACTCCCGAAGTCGAGAAAAAGGCGCTGGAGAAAATCTTCCGGCCTCTTTTGGCCGGCATGCGCGCCGAAGGGATGCCGTTCCGCGGGATCCTTTACGGGGGTCTCATGATCGAGCGCGGCGAGCCCAGGGTGCTCGAGTTCAACGTCAGGTTCGGCGACCCGGAGGCGCAGCCTCTTTTCATGCGGCTGAAAAGCGACCTCGTGCCGCTTCTCGTCCAGTGCGCGCAGGGGAAACTGACGGACGCGGTGATGGAGATCGACCCCCGGCCCACCGTGTGCATCGTCATGTCCTCCGGCGGCTATCCCGGCGCCTACAAGAAGGGGTTCCCCATCTCCGGCATCGAGGAGGCGGAAAGCCTGGGCGGCGTCCAGGTGTTCCACGCGGGGACCGCATTGAAGGACGGCCGGCTTGTGAGCAACGGGGGGCGTGTGCTTGGAGTCACGGCGGTCGACGGAAACATCCGGAGCGCGATCGAACGCGGGTACCGCGCGGCGGAGAAGATACAGTGGGAAGGGGCGTACTACCGCAGCGACATTGGTAAAAGGGCGCTTATGCGGGGCGGGGCCTGATTCCGATGGCCGGCAAAGTCCTCATTCTCATGGGCAGCAGATCGGACGCGGATGTCATGGGGGAGGCATCCCGAACGCTTTCCGAGCTGGGAATCCCCTGCACGACGACCATAGCGTCCGCCCACAGGTCTCCCGGGCGCACCCAGAAGCTGGCCAGGGAAGCCGAAGGCGAGGGGTTCTCCGTTATAATCGCGGGCGCGGGCGCGGCGGCTCATCTCGCGGGGGTCGTCGCGTCGGAGACGGTGCTGCCCGTCATAGGGGTGCCGCTTGCGAGCTCTCCCCTTTCCGGGCTGGACTCCCTGCTCTCCACCGCGCAGATGCCCGGAGGCGTGCCCGTCGCGACGATGGCGGTCGGCAGGGCCGGCGCTCAGAACGCCGCGTACCTTGCCGCGCAGATACTTGCATTGTCCGACGCAAAGCTCAGGAAGAAGCTCAAGGACCGGAGGCGGCAGATGGCGGAAGCGGTCGCCGCGGCCGCGGAAGAGGTGAAATGATCTTCCTCTCCCCCGAATGCTTCCCCTGCTTCCTGCGGCAGGCGGACATGGCGGCGCGCGCGCACGGCGCATCGGAGGCGGAGCGGACTGCGCTTGCCGCCAGGTCGTCCGCGATGCTGGCGGGTCTTTCCGACGGCGAGGTGCCCGCGGGGATCGCCACCCGCCTCCAGGCGCTCGCCCGGGAGTCGCTGCGGACCGAAGATCCTTTCCGCCGGGTGAAGCGCCGCGAGCTGGAACGGTTCGATGCCGTATCGAGGAGGGCGGAGGAGATCGTCGCCGCCTCGGCGGACCCGCTCGCGGCGGCCGTGTGGATCGCGGTGTTCGGCAACATCATGGACTCCGGAATAATAGAGCGTGAGTCGATGGAGCGCGAGGTCGAAAGCCTTTCGGGGGAGACGTCGCGTAACGAGGTCCCGGGGGATCTTCTCGAACGGATCCGGAGCGCGAAACGCATCGGCGTCCTCCTGGACAACGCCGGAGAGGCTGCCTTCGACGTGCCGCTACTCTCGCGCCTGGGGCTTGGCGGCGGGCGGGAAGTATGGATCGGGGTGAAGGGCGGTCCCGTCATCGACGACCTGACCGCGGACGAGGCGACGGAGATAGGCCTGTCGCGCTACGGCGAGATCGTCTCGAACGGGAACCGGGGAGTGGGGACGGACCTTGACCTGTGTCCGCCGGAATTCCGCTCCAGGATACGCGACTCGGACGTCGTGCTGTCCAAGGGGCAGGCCAATTTCGAGACGCTCGTGGGACGGGTGCGCAACGCCGTCTTCCTGCTGCGCTGCAAGTGCCCGGTGGTGTCGCGCGCCCTCGGGAAAAGGGAAGGCGACCTCGTCATAATCGACGGCGCGACGGCGGCATGACGCGCCTTGCGCGCTTCGACGCGGGAAACGTCGCCTTCTTCCCTCCCGGGGTGGTCGAATCGCTCCAGGCCGGGGGGATGGTCGTCTATCCCACCGACACGCTTTACGGCCTGGGGGTCGACCCGCGCTCGAAGGAAGGGCTCCGCAAGCTGCTCGTCCTCAAGGGCCGCGAGGGGAAAAAGCCGATCCCGCTCCTTCTGGACGGACCGGAACGGGTGTCCGACTGGGCGGAGCATGTCCCGGCGGCGGCCGGCCGCCTCATGGAAAAGTTCTGGCCGGGCGGCTTGACGATGGTTCTGCCCGCATGGGCGGACGTGCCGGAGCCGATCACCGGCGGCGGTCGTACCGTCGGGCTGCGTGTGCCGAACCATCCCATCCCCCGCGCGCTTGCGAAGGCCCTGGGAGGCGCTATCACCGGGACGTCCGCCAACCGGGCGGGAAATCCCGGCGACTGGCGCAGCGCCGAGGAGATAGTCCGGGAGTTCACCGGGGAAGTCGACTGGGTCCTGTGGGACGGCCCTCCTCCCGCGGCCGGTCCGGCGGACTCCGGAGTCCGCCGGTTCCCGGGCTCCACGGTGGTGCGGGCGGCCGACGGAGACGTCGTGCTCCTGCGCGAGGGGGCGATTCCGTTCCGGGAGATCACAGAGTGCTTGAAGAAGGGATGAAGCCATGGCAATCGTAGCGCCGTTTCGAGGGATACACTACGACACGAAGAAGATCGGGGACCTCTCCAGCGTCGTTACGCAGCCGTACGACGTGATATCGCCGGAGGAGCAGAAGTCCCTCCACAAACGCCATCCCCGCAACATCGTCTGGGTGGATTTCGGCATGGACCAGGCGGGGGACGGCCCGAATGAAAACAAGTACAGCCGCGCCGCCTCCCGTTACCGCCAGTGGCTCGCCGAGGGGACGCTCGTGCAGGACGAGCGGCCGGCCTTCTACTACTACGAGCAGGAGTTTTCCATTCCGGGGAAGGGGACCTTCGTGCGCAAGGGCTACCTGGGCGCGCTCCGGCTCTCCGCCTTTGGAGAAGGCGAGGTGCTTCCCCACGAAAGGACGCTGTCGAAGCCGAAGGAGGACCGCCTTGCACTCATGCGGGGGACGGACGCGAACATGAGCCCCATCTTCGGGCTGTTCTCCGACCCGAAGGACGAGGTCCTGTCGGCGCTGCGCAAGGGGCTTCCTCCGTCCCCGGATTTCGCGGCGAAGGACGACCTGGGGATCCTGCACCGCGTCTGGACGGTATCGGATCCCGCGGCCCAGGCGGCGGCGGCGAAGAAGATGGAGGACAAGAAGGTCTTCATCGCCGACGGCCATCACCGGTACGAGACCGCCCTCGCATTCCGCGACGAGATGAGGAAGAAGCACGGCAGCAGGAATGACGCCGCCTACGAGCATGTCCTCATGTTCATGTGCAACATGGACGACAAGGGGATCGTAATACTGCCGACGCACCGGGGCGTCCATTCGCTTCCCGGGTTTTCCGAGGAGGAACTGGCCGCGAAGGTGCGCGCGGCGCTGCCGATGGAGACCCGCAAGGGATCGCCGGAGGAAGCAATCCGTGCCCTCGAAGCTGCGGGGAAGAAGGGAAAGGCGATCGCATGGAGCGCCGGGGGAAGCCGGTTCCATTTGATCGCGTTCCCGGATCTTGCCCGCTTCTGCGCGCAGCGCCTTGCGAAATTCCCCCCCGAGCTCCGCTCCCTGGACGTGGTGCTCCTGCACGGCTATCTGCTGGAGCAGGTGCTGGGCGTGACCCCGGAGGCGGTGACCGCCGGGAGCTGCGTCAAGTATTACAAGGACCCGGCCAAGGCCGTCTCTGACCTCAACGGCGGCGCCATCCAGGCCGCGTTCTTCGTGAACCCGGTGACAGTGGAGGAATTCCGCAGCGTTTCGCTCTCGGGGCATGTGCTGCCCCAGAAGTCCACGTTCTTCTACCCGAAGATCCTGACGGGGCTGCTGATTTTCTCCACGCGCGGGGATGAGCGCGTCTCCGCCTGAGAAGTATCCATCCGCGGGCGCCCGGCGCGGCGGGAGCGGGTTGGACGCTCTTTCCGTGCTGCAGCCGGCTCGTGGTTACCGGTTTTCCCTGGACACGGTTCTCCTGGCCGATTTCGCGGCCGCGGATTGCGGCCGCTCGGTCCTGGACCTCGGGACCGGATGCGGCATAGTCCTTCTCCTGCTGGCCAGGTTGTGCCCTTCACTTCGCAGCGGAGTCGGCGTGGAGATCCAGCGGAGCCTGTGGGAGTTCGCGCGGAGAAATTTCGAGCGGAACGGGCACGGAAAGGCGCTGGCGGCGGTGCACGGCGATTTCCGGAAAGAACGGAAGGAAATTCCTCCCGGATCGTTCGACCTCGTCGTCTCGAATCCCCCGTTCCGAAAGGCGGGGGCCGGCAGGAGGAATCCCGACCCCCAGAAAGAGACCGCGCGGCACGAGGTCGAGTGCACGCTTGCCGACGTGTTCGCGGCGGCGGGCAGGGCGCTGTCCCCACAGGGGCGGTTCGCCATGATCGGCCTGCCGGAACGCCTTCCCGAAATCCTGTCCTGCGCCGCCTCCTCGGGGATCTTCCCGGAGCGGCTCAGGTTCGTCCACCCTTGCGCCGGCCGCCCCGCCAACCTGCTGCTGTTTGCGGGAAGCCGCCGCAAGGCGCGGTCGCTGTCGGTTCCGCCGCCCCTTGCCGTTTACGCGGAGAAGGGAATATACCACCCGGAGATGGAAGAAATGTACCGCCGCCTCATCCGTCCTTGACGAACTTGAGTGAATCGGGGAAGGATTACGCTTTGCGCGAAGCGGCTTTTCGCGCGAGGGAGCGCAGGATTATCCTGGTTTCCGGGTCCGCCACGTCGCCTATGCCTTCCGGGTCGGGGACGGTAACGGGAAGCGCGCCGTCGCCGGGCGCCTCCGGTTCACCGGTCCCGGCCGCCGGCAGGGGACCCACTACGAACCGGATGTCGGATGCCTTTTCGCCCTTTAGGATCCCGTTGATCCGCTCGAGCAGGACGGGCTTCCTCAATTGGAGCTCCTGCGACCATGAGTGGTTGAGGACCGTCACGGTGAGGACGCGGTTCTTAAGTCTCGCCGGGCACGTTTTTCCGGATAGAAGAGGTCCCACGATCTGCGGCCATTCGGATGAGAGACGCACCATCCACGCAACGGAATGAAGCCCCTGGGCGGCAAGGACGTCCTCCAGCACATCGGACACCCTCGACGCTTTCTTCACGTGCGATCCTGGCGGGTCCGCCGCATCCTGCCTCCCGCTATCTGGCCTATGAGCGCGCACGCGACGAACGGCGGGATGGCCCATGCGGACACATGATTGGTGATGCGCAGGTATGCGATGATCGGAACGGAGAGATGGACGTAGATGAACCACAACAGGGACAGTTTCCTTGTCCCTTCCCGCAGGTAACCGAGCGGGAGATTGACAACCAGGGCAAAGGCGCCGATCCAGGCCATGGTCGTCAATTCGGGCTGTGTCCCGAAGATGTTTCCGGCGGCAATCATTTAATAACTATATAATATACGTCCAATCCTTACAGCAGATTCGGGAGGTTTCCCGTTGGGGCGCCTTTCCCCCCAGGATATGATCCTGATATTCAGGGGGACACACCAGGTTCTGTCGGCGGAAAAGCACCTTAAAAGGGGAGGCGTGCCCATGCGCCTGATCCCGGTCCCCAGGAGCCTGACTTCCGACTGCGGCCTGGCGATACGCATACACTCCGGTGAGCGCGCCCGCGCCAGGAAAATACTTATGGCGGCGAAACTTCTACCCGCATCGGCCCACCTTTTGCGAGGTAATCGGGGGTACGAGGCGGTCGCCTTCTGACCGCCCATCTACACGTTCTCCGGGAAAAGGGGGACTTTTACCTTGACAAATCCAAATTGGCCAATCAAAATAGACACTTATTATAGATCCGCCGGAGGTAGCGTGCGCGGGCGGAACGCTGACCGCATCTGTTTCCGAATAACTTTTTTCGTAGTGCTTATGACACTTTCGGTATCCGGCTTCGCAGGCGAACCGGAGATGCCGCCGGCGTCCGCGGCATCGGCGGCCGAAACCCGGCCGGCCCCGGAACTTATGACGGCCGCCGTCCCCGCCGTCGCCCCGGCCGTCATGCCGGCTCCCGTCCCTGCAGCCCCCCTGGCGACCGTACCTGCATCCGTCCCCGCGGTCGCGCCTGCGCCCGACCCCGCCCTTTCGGCCCAGCCGTCCGAGTCGAAGCCCCAACAGGCCGTTCCGTCGCAGCTTCCCCCTGAACCTGTCGCCGTCCTCTCGGCTCCGCCCGAGGAGAAGCAAAAGGATCGCGTGCTGTCGCAGGGCGAGGTGGATCTCCAGCTGTCCAAGAACAGGGACGAGGAGCGCGAGGAGGCCGCGGCCCCGAAGTTTTTCGTCAGCGCGCAGGGGGAAATCCGGCACAGGGACGCGGACCTTTATTCCGGCCTGATGGGCCGGATAGACAAGTTCATCCGCTATTTCCAGACCGCCGGGCGCAGCAGGTTCGAGCTTTACCTGACCAGGTCCGGAAAATACGCCGACATGATGCGCGGAATTCTAGCCACGTACGGCCTTCCCGGCGATCTAATCTACCTTGCCCTCATAGAGAGCGGGTTTTCCCCGAAGGCGTATTCGGTGGCGCGGGCCGCCGGCCCCTGGCAGTTCATCGCCGGCACGGGCCGCAGGTACGGGCTGCGGATCGACTGGTGGGCCGACGAACGAAGGGACTACGAGAAATCCACCCACGCTGCCGCGTCCTACCTGAAGGACCTCTACGGCATGTTCGAGTCCTGGCCGCTTGCAACCGCCGCGTACAACGCGGGAGAAGGGAAGATCCTGAAGGCGGTAACCAGGTACAAGTCCGAAGATTACGTGGAGCTGATCCGCCATCGGTACTTGAAGCAGGAGACCAAGGATTACGTTCCCAAGATGATCGCGGCCCTGACCATCGCCAAGGAGCCCGAGAAGTTCGGTTTCGCCGGGGTGAAATACGAGGATCCGCTGGAATTCGACAAGGTGACCGTTCCCGGCGGGACCGACCTGCCGACGCTGGGGCGCATCATCGGGATTCCCTACGAATCCCTGCGGGAGTGGAACCCTGAGCTTCGCCGGTTCTGCACTCCGCCCAACCGGGACGAATACGAGATACGGCTTCCCAAGGGGTACGGCAAAATCGCAGAGGAGCAGATGGAGGAGATACATGCGAGCGCCAACGTCAACTTCCTTCTGCATACGGTGAAAAAAGGCGAAACCCTGGAATCCCTGGCGAACCGGTATCACACGACGGCCCCGATACTACAGGAGCTGAACGGGTTGAAAAAGCCCGGGATCGGCCGCACGGCCCGGCTCGTTATCCCGATTGCCGGCCTGTCCGAAGAGGAGGCCGTACCGGGAAAAGAGGTCTCTCCAGGGCAGGTAGAGGCCGCATTGAAGCGCATGGACGACGTGGCGCGGCGAACCCGTACTGTGCGCGTGAGGAAGGGCGACACGCTGGCCCGCATTTCGAAGAGAACCGGCGTCCCCGTCGACGAGCTCGCGGAAGCGAACGGATTGAAGGCGAAGAGCCGCTTGAAGATCGGAATGAGGCTCCGGCTTCCGGGGGCGGGGTCCTACCAGGCTAAGAAGTCCGTGGCATCGGATAGCCGGGGAGTTAAGGAAAAAAGGCACGTGGTGCGCCGCGGCGACACTCTTTCGAAGATATCCAAGGTATACGGCGTAACTCCCGAGCAGCTCTCCGAGCGAAACAACCTCAAGGAAGGGCAAACCCTGCCCCGAGGACGCGTCCTGCGAATCCCCTTGGAGTCCTAACCTGCCAGACCCCCGCAACTTCGTCTACCTGGACAACGCCGCAACTTCTCTCCCAAAGCCGAACGGCGTAGCGGATGCGGTTGCCGCCGCCATACGGCGGGCGGGAAACCCCGGCCGCTCCGGCCATGCGCTGTCCCTTCGATCCGCGAGGGACGTCTTCGTCGCGCGCGAGAGGCTGGCGGAGCTGTTCGGCGCCGGCGACAGCTCCCGTTTCGTCTTCACGGAGAACGCGACCGCCGCCCTCAACCAGGCGATAAAGGGATTGCTCAAGGCCGGCGACCACGTGGTGACCACGTCCGTCGAGCACAACTCCGTAATGAGGCCGCTGCGCCGCATGGAGGATGGGGGCGTATCCGTTACGGTCGTCCCCGCCGGCAAAGACGGCGTCGTCGATGCGGGGGACGTGGCCGCCGCCATACGAAAGGCGACGCGCCTGGTCGCCGTCGTGCACGCTTCCAACGTCTCGGGCGCGATCCAGCCCGTCGGGGAGATCGTGCGGGCGGCGCGCCGGCGCGGAGTCGCCACGCTGGTGGATGCGGCCCAGACCGCGGGGGCTGTTCCGATAGACCTTGGGGCCCTTCCGGTCGACCTGCTCGCCGCCCCGGGGCACAAGGGGCTTCTCGGCCCCCAGGGGACCGGTTTCCTCTACGTGCGGGAAGGAGTGACCCTTTCGCCACTCATCGAAGGGGGGACGGGCACCCGTTCGGAGAACGACCGCCAGCCGGATTTCTTCCCCGACGCCCTTGAGTCGGGGACGCGCAACAGCGTCGGCCTTGCGGGCCTCGCGGTCTCCCTCGCCTGGTTGCTGCGCAAAGGGGTGAAAACCGTGCGGGAGAAGGAAACGACGCTGCTTTCCGAGCTCCTGGCAGGCATGGGGAAGATTCCGGGCGTGGCCCTGTTCGGTCCCCTGGATCCCGCCCGCCGCGCCTCGGTCCTGTCCTTCCTGGTGGAAGGGATGGATCCGGCGGAGACGGGGCGCCTTCTGGAGAAGCGGTTCGGCATCCTCGTGCGCGCGGGGCTGCATTGTTCGCCCAATTCGCACCGGACGCTCGGGACGTTCCCGGAAGGCACGGTGCGGGTGAGCCCCGGACCGTTCACGACGAGGAAGGAGGTCGCTTTTTTCCTTTCCGCGCTGCGGAGGATAAGTTTTTCGCGGCGCCGGGACCGCCGAGCGCCGCCGCCCGGCGTATGATGGCGGTAGTCGACCGGCCCGCGAGGAACCGGATCGTTCGCACTGACCCGCCGCGATCTCTTACGAATTCCGAGCCGACTATATCCTTCCCTTTCCAGTCGCCGCCCTTTACAAGCACATGTGGGACGACCCGTTCGATAAGGGCGGCCGGCGTCTCCTCCCTGAAAATCACCACGTAAGATACGCAGGAGAGAGAGGCCAGCAGGTACGCCCGGTCGGCTTCGCCCTGGACAGGGCGGCCGGGGCCCTTGAGCCTGCGGACCGACTTGTCGGCGTTGACGCCCACGACGAGGACGTCGCCCAGCTTTGCGGCCTGCCGCAGGTAGCGGGCGTGGCCGGTGTGCAGGATGTCGAAGCAGCCGTTGGTGAACACGATCCGCTTCCCCGCCCGGCGAAGGCGCGAAAAGAGCGGGGCGGCGCTGCGGGCCGGGACTATTTTTTTTGCCGGGTCTTCCGGTAGGCGCGTTCGTTCCGGTCCTGCGCGCACGGGATCCTCCTCCTGACCTCGGCGACCTGGGACGGGTCGATCGACGCGATCGCCAGCCCCTCCTCCTCGCCGGCGCTTGCCAGCCGTTCCCCCCAGGGCGAGACGATGAGAGAGCCGCCGGCGAACCGGAAGTCCCCCGACGGCCCCACGGCGTTCGATGCGGCGACGAAGAGCTGGCTCTCCACCGCCCGCGCCGTATTGAGCAGCTCCCAGTGCGCTTTCCGGACTGAGGGCCATTGCGCGCTTACGCAGAACAGGGTCGCCCCTTCGAGGAAATATTTCCGGGACAGCTCCGGGAAGCGCAGGTCGTAGCAGATGTGCGGCCCGACCGCGCCGACGTCGGTCAGCGCCACCTCCGCGCTGTTTCCCTTGCGGAAGTGGAGGTGCTCTCCGGACGGCTGAAAAAGATGGGCCTTGCGATACTGTCCCGTGATCGCTCCGGTCGCATTGACGACGTAAAGGGTGTTGTAGACGTACCTCCCCGCGCGCTCGGGAAGCGATCCGGCGATCACCATGCGTTTATCGGACGCGAGCCTGCGCAGGTCATGCAGGATCCCGGGGGTGGTCCTGGCAAGGGCGTTCAGCCGGTCGTAGGCGAAGCCGGTGCTCCACATCTCCGGCAGGACGCACAACGAGGCGCCCTCCCGCGATGCCTTGCCCAGCAGGGCGAACGCCCTTCCCGCGTTTGCCTCCACGGAACCCATGTCGATGCGGAACTGCAGCACTGCTGCCTTGAAAGGGCGGATCATCAAGGTCTCCGCGAGCCTAAAGGGAATCAGAGGACGGTGCGGGCCACCGTCAGGACCACTATATTCCCGGCCCCCGCCGTTTTCAAGGCGAGGGAGCACGCCCTCGCGGTGGCGCCCGACGTGAACACGTCGTCCAGCAGTAGGATTTCGGGAGGCGGCTGCAGACGGGGAGGGACGCCGAATCCGCCGCGCACGTTTTCCCCGCGCTCGGCGAGCCGCAACCCGGCCTGCGGACGATTTCCGCCGCCTCTTCGAAGGACGGCGGGCTCGAACGGCCAGCCGGCAAGGGCAGAGAATGCCCGCCCCACCAGGGCGGGAAAATTGAATCCCCGCTGGAAATATTTGAACGGCCGGATCGGAACGGGGACGACGACCGGCCGGAAGCCGGCCGGAAAACGGTCGGCCCATTTCCCGGAAACGGCTTCCAGCAGCCGTTCGGCGACGGCTTTCGCGGGGACGGCTTGCCTGGCGTATTTCACGGCGCGTATCCCGTCCCGGACGCATCCCTCGTAGGCGAAAAGCGAGCGCGCGAAATCGAAAGGCGGAGGGTCCGCGCAGCAATGGCGGCAGGCGGGGACATCGCGGGCCGCGCGGCCGCCCGTGAAGGCGCCGCAGCGGGGGCACTCCCCGCCGCCGTAGGCGGGCCAGCTCCTTATGGATTCGGCGGAGATGACGCATGGCGATGAAGGGAAAAGCGACGTCAGGCAGCGAAGCTCGGCCAGCAACCCCGCAGCCCTGATCCGCCGCACAAGGCCATTAGCTGCGTTCCCGGGATCAGCGAATGGATGCGGGCGCCGCGTACTCCCTGTGGCCGTGGTCGATGGCGTAGGCGTTCCAGGCCCCGCATTCGGGGCACCTGCCGGCCCACTTGATGGTGGCCTTTCCGCATTTCGAGCATCGGAAGGGAATGAGGTAGCGCCGCTTGTAGCCGAAGGCTCGCTGGTAGTGCTGGCAGGCGGATTCATAACGGCCTCTCCGCCGGAGCGCCTCCGCCAGCAGTATGTTGACGGACTCCCGTTCCGGCTCGAGCGATTCCGCCTTCAACAACTGTTCCACCGCCTCGTCGTTCATTTCAAGTCGCAGGAAAAACTTGCCCATGAACAGATTGACGTCGAAGTCCGAGGGGAACTCCTGCACGAGCTCGGTGTATACGCCTATCACCGCCTGCGGGCTCTCCGTCTCGATGCCCATATCCTCGAGCTTTATGAGAAAGACGGCGTTCCGCGTCGCCCTGTAGCCTTGCAGAAGTATATCGGTGGCTTCGTCCAGGTTCCCTCGCGACCGCATGTATTCGGACAGGGCGACATGCGACGCGCAGAATCCGGGCTGGTCCTTTATGAGGTCTCTAAAGCGCCGTTCCGCGTCGTCGGTTTTCCCTTCGGCCAGCCGGACGGCGGCTTTCTCGTACCGCAGGGCGTCGAAGAGCGCCTGATCCTCGGGCGTTGCCGATTTACCCTTGTATTTCATTATCTTCTTCTGCATTGCGTAGGCCTGCACCATCTCCTTGCGGAGAAGGTGGATGTCCCGCAGCCCCTCCCAGGCCCGCGGATTCTCACCCTCGGCGTCCTCGATCGCCTTCAGAAGGGAATAGGCGTTGTCCTGGTCGTTCATCCCGCGGTACAGGTTCGCCAGCCGGAAGAAAACCGACAGGTCGGCAGGGTCGATCTGCTTGACCCGCGTCAGCGCCTTCACCGCCTCGAGGTTATTGCCCCGCTCCGTCTCGACCGAGGAGAGGAGGTCGAGGGCCTCGCGGTCGTCGGGATTTACGGAGAGGCTGCGCTCCAGCTCCTTCGACGCCTCCTGGAGCATCCCCCTCTGGAACATCTCGGATGCCTTCGCCACCCTCGCGCGCGCCGCCTCCCGGCGCTGCTTCTCCCGGCGCTCCTTCCAGTTCTTCGACGCCATGGTCACGTCCTTGACCAGGGTGCCGAGGATGACCATCGCCGCCCCGAGCGAGAAGGACAGGATGGCGAGCTCGCTGACGGTCACCTCCATCATTCGGGTCGCGGAGTAGAAAAACTGGATGTGCTGGCCGTTCAGCAGCGATATGTAGGAAAATCCAACCAGGATGATGACGAACAGCAGGAACAGAAGTCGGACCGCCATGTGCGGATTCCTCCGGGGTTATCGCTCCTCGGGGAGGGGGATCTCCGGGGCCGATCCCCACAGCCGGTCGAAGTTGTAGAATTCCCTGACGCTGGAAAGAAACACGTGCACCACGAAATCGCCGTAATCGAGAAGGACCCAGCGTCCTTCCCGGATCCCTTCAACGCCCAGCGGGCGAACCCCGTCCCTCCGGAGCGACTCCTCGATGTGGTGGGCGACGGCCGAGACCTGCCGGTCGGACGTCCCCGAGCATAGGAGGAAGAAGTCGGTGAATGTGGCCCGTTCCCGTACGTCCAGGGCGCGGATGTCGGCGGCCTTTTTGTCTTGGGCCAGCCTTGCGCACCGCAGCAGCGTATCCCGTGTCGTTATGGCCTTCGCCCCTCCGCGCGATCGACGTAAAGACGGTTGTCCAATATGTACCGCTCCACCTCCGGCGGTACGAGCCCCCGTATGCACATGCCCTTGCGGACTTTCTCGCGGATGGCGCTAGATGAGACGTCCAGGGCCGGCAGCGAGGGGCAGAACAGCCTCCGCCCGCCCGGGAGGCGGTAGCTTCTTCCCTGCCAACTATAGCAATGCGGGTCCTCTTTTTCAATACGGATGCCCTCGGGGGGAGCGGGCTCCGGGCTCGCTCCGGCGCGCGGAAGGAGGAGAAAATCGCACGCGGAGAGGAGATCCCGGTATCGGTGCCAGGTCGACACCTCGGCGAACGAGTCCGCCCCCATGACGAAGATGATGCGCGCGTCGGGCAGGGTCTCCCGGAAATGAACGACGGTGAGGAGCGAGTAGGACGGCCCTTCCCGCCTGATCTCCACGTCGGACACTTCGATATCCGCCAGCCCTGCCGTGCCCGCCGCGGCCATCGCGAAGCGGTGCCTCGCCTCGGACACGGGCTGCCTCGGCTTGTGCGGGGGGTAATGCGCCGGTAACAGGATAACGCGCGATATCCCCAGCGCCTCCTTCGCCTCGATCGCCATCCGCAGGTGGCCGTTGTGGAAGGGATCGAACGTCCCGCCGAAGAGCGCCACCGATGTCAGCGGAGATCGCACTTAAGTCCGGACCTGGCCGTCCCCGAACGCTATGAACTTGGTGGTCGTCAATTCCTCCAGGCCCATGGGCCCGAACGCGTGGATCTTGGAGGTGCTGATCCCGATCTCCGCGCCCAGCCCCAGCTGGAATCCGTCGTTGAACCGGGTGGAGGCGTTGACAAGGACCAGCGACGAGTCCACCTCGCGCACGAACCGCATCGCCCTTGCATGGTCCTTCGTGAGGATCGCCTCGGTGTGGAGCGAGCCGTAGCGGCGGATGTGCTCCATGGCCTCTTCCATGGACGAGACCACCTTGACCGCGAGGATCAGGTCCAGGTATTCGGTCCCCCAGTCCTCCTCCGATGCGGGTCCGGCCTGCGGGAGGAGACGAAGGGTCTTCGGGCAGCCGCGCAGCTCGACGCCGCTCCTGACCAGCTCCGAAGCCACCGCGGGAAGGAATCCGGGCGCGGCCTTCTCGTGCACCAGAAGCGTCTCCATGGCGTTGCAGACCCCGGGACGCTGCACCTTCGCG
>Ga0214473_10004793_pt1 | contig 16236 bp, 13 predicted proteins | sample RVTome_7_FD_203509 | JGI IMG/M metagenome (GOLD analysis project Ga0214473, IMG submission 203509) | Soil microbial communities from uranium-contaminated site in the Upper Colorado River Basin, Wyoming, United States - RVT98D197 | ecosystem: Environmental > Terrestrial > Soil > Contaminated >... | reverse complement strand
CCGACCTCGAGCCCCGCGAACTGCGCCGCGGCGCTCTTGCCGACGATGACCTCACGGAGCCCGCGGCGGATATTGCGGCCCTCGACCAGCCGGAAGGCCTTGCGGATCGGCGCGGCATTCGGGCCGACGCCGCGGAATGGCACGTTGGCCGGCGTTCCGGTGCTCTGCATCGGCACGTCGACGATGACATAGAGTTCTGGCGAGGCCAGCGCGCCACGCGGACCCCACGCGATACCGGGGGCGTTCATCACATGTCGCACGGCCGCGAGCGACAGGCCGCTCGATAACTCGTCCGCGGATCCGCCGCGCAGCACAATGCCGATGTCCTCGCGACCGGCTAGTGCCAGCGTCGCGCGAAACCCCTCGCTGATCGACAGGACCGCGACCAGCACGCCGACCACGCCGCCGATGCCGATGACCGACACGAGTGCCGTGCCGGCGCGCGCCGGCACCGTTCGCAGGCTCATCGCCGTAACGGCGAGGACCTGGCGGATCATTTGGCTGCCCGGCATCTCAGGTTCCCCGCAGGGCCTCGACGATGCGCAGCCGCATCGCGCGGCGGGCTGGCAACAGGCCCGCTGCGAAGCCGAGTGCCACCATCAGCAGCAGTGCCTGTAGCACAGCCATTTGTGGTATGTAGAAAACCGGCAGGTACTGACGGGCCGTGGCCCCGAGTGCCTCGACCGCCACGTACGCAAGCATCATGCCGGCAATGCCGCCGAGCAGCGTCAGCAACAGCGCTTCGGCCAGCACCAGCGCCGTCACGCCGGCGCCAGTAAAGCCGAGGGTCTTCAGCAAGGCGAGCTCCGAAGTCCGCTCGCGCACCGACTGCGCCATCGTGTTGGCGGTCACCAGCAACATCGTGAAGAACACCGCTGCGACGACCCCGGTCAGGATCTTGCCGACGTTGCCGATCTGGTTCGCGAAGCTCTGTGCCAATGCCTTCTCGGTCGAAGTCGCTGTCTCGTACGGAGAGTTTGCGAACCCCTCGTCGATGGCGCGCGCCACGCGCGCCGCGCGGGCCGGATCCCGGACCTTGACGACGTACCAGCCGACCAGGCCCTTGCCGCGGCCGAGCGGCTCGCTGAAGTACTCGAAGTGCATCAGAATCGCCATCGTGTCGCCCTTGTTCTCCTGGATTTCGTAGATACCGGATACGATCACGTCCCAGGTGTTCGAGCCGTCGCTCCGGCGCCAGATCGAGGATTGCAGCGGAATCGTCTGGCCGGGTTTCAGCGCAAAGCGGTCCGCCATCGCGCGGCCGACCAGGATGCCGCGTTTTTCGGCGAGCCAGCGGTCGCGGACACCGGGCGCGAGCACGATCTCCGGGTAGATGTCGAGGTAGGTGGCACCGTCCACCGGAAAGACCGGAATCGCGTTGCGCTCGTCCTGGTAGGTCCCGCCGAACCAGGTGGTTGAACTGACCATCGCGACGCCGTCCACGCGCCGGATCTGGTTGCGGTAGCTCTCGGGCAGGGGCTGCACGATGGATACCTTGTGCAGCGTCAGCAGGCGATCCTGACCGGCGATGGTCGCGCCGGCGTCAAAGGAGATTCGCATGGCCTCGAGCAGGCCGAACATCAGGAATGCGACGATGATCGAGCCGAGCGTGAATGCCGTCCGCAGCAGGTGCCGGCGCAGGTTGGCAAAGAGCAGCGGCGCGAATTTCAATATCACCGGGTCGCCTCCAGCAACTGCCCCTTGTCGAGGTGCAGTGTGTGCCTGGCCCGCTCGGCAGCCCTCGGATCATGGGTGACCATGATGATGGTCTTGCCGCGCGCATTCAGCGTGGCCAGCAATTCCAGGACTTCGTCGGCCGACTTGCGGTCGAGGTCGCCGGTCGGTTCGTCGCACAAGAGCAGCGTCGGGTCGGTGACGACCGCGCGCGCAATGCCGACGCGCTGTTCCTGGCCACCGGAAAGCTGGCCCGGGCGGTGCTGCGCCCGGTCCTCGAGCCCGACCAGCTTGAGCGCGGCGCGCGCCCTGTGCCGCCGCTCGGCAGCTGGCAGCTTCGTCAGCAAGAGCGGCAGCTCGACATTGCGCTCGGCCGTCAGCACCGGCAGCAGGTTGTACATCTGGAAGATGAAGCCGATGTGGTCCGCACGCCAGTGTGCGAGCGCGCCGTCGGTGAGGTTCGGGAGTTCCAGTCCCTCGACGCGGATGGAGCCACTGGTCGGGCGGTCCAGCGCACCGATCAGGTTGAGGAGTGTCGACTTGCCGGAGCCGGACGGGCCCATCAGCGCGACGAAATCGCCGGCCGGAATATCGAGCGACAGCCCGTCCAGCACGCGGATCACTTCGGGGCCCCGGCGGAACTCCTTGACGAGGTCGCGGATGACGACGACGGAGTCTGCCATCGGGCGGACCGTCAGCCCGCGTCGCGCGCCTTGACGCGCGCGCCTTCATCCAGGTCCGCGGGCGGACTGACGACCACGGTGTCGCCCGCCGCGACGCCGGACAGGACGGGCCGCATGCCGGACTGCTCGTCCGCGAGACTGACTTCGACGCGCTCGGCCTTGTCGTCTACGACGCGCCACAGATAGGTATGGCCATCCGATTCGACCGCCGCCGCCGCCGGCACGAGGCCGAGCAGCGCCGGCGCATCGCGCGCATCGTCAAAAAACCGCACCTTCACGCCCATGTCCGGGAGGATCCGTGGATCGAGCTGCTCGAATCCGATGCGCACCCGGACCGTCGCCTTCTGCCGGTCGGCGGTCGGCACGATGGCGATCACGCGCGCCGCAATTGCCCAGTCGGAATAGGCGTCGAGCACCGCCGAAACCCGCTGGCCTTGCGCGACACGGTTGATGTAGGCCTCGTTGACGTCGACTTCGATCTCGCGCGAATCCATGTCCACGATGGTCGCGATGCCGGTGCGCGTAAACCCGCCGCCGGCCGAAATCGGCGACACCATTTCACCGGGCTGGGCATCCTTCGAGACGATGACGCCCGCGAACGGCGCGCGGATCACCAGGTCGTAGAGGTCCTGCCGGCGCAGGCGCAAAGCGGCCTCTGCGACGGCGAACTCGGCGCGTGCTGCCTCGAGGCGCGCCGCCAGCGCCGCAGCCTCCGCTTCGGCGGCATCCAGCGCACTCTGGCTCACCAGGTTCTGCGGTCGCAACGCACTTGCGCGATCGCGGCTGCGGATCGCGTCCGACAACCGCACTTCAACCTCGACCAGCGCTTTCGAGGCCGCTTCGCGCTGTCGCAGCGCAATGCCGTGCTGGGCGCGCACCGTCGCATCGTCGAGCCGCGCGAGCACCTGGCCTTGTTCGACTGTGGCGCCCTCCTCGAACAGGAGCTCGGCGATCTGCCCTGTCACCTTTGACGAAACCGTTGCTAGCCGGCGCGCGGTGACGTAACCGGAGGCATTCAGCACTGCGAGCCCGCCTTCGGCTGGCGGGGCCTCGACCTGGGCAAGCTCGACCGGTACCGGCCCACTGCGCGCGAACCACAGCACGGCGAATAGCACGACCAGGGCGGTCGCGATGATCATCGCCAGACGCCGGCGCCGATCCTTGAAGGTGCGGTAACGCCCCTCGCCGTGTTCAGCGTCCTTGCGTAGCGCTGACAGCGCTTCCGTATCGAGTGTCATGGGCGCTGGAATCCTTGTACGATCGGCGGCCGGAACCCGCCAGGCGCCATTTTCACACGTCGACGACCCTGCATGCAGCCTTGCGCATTGATCGATATCGGCATCAACCTCGCCCACGACAGTTACGACCGGGACCGCGTCGAGGTCATTGCACGCGCCCGGGCGGCCGGCATCGTTGCGATGATCGTCACCGGCAGCACGCTGGCCGACAGCGCGCGTGCGCTGGCGTTGTGCCGCCAGTGGCCCGGCATCCTGCGCGCGACCGCGGGCGTGCATCCGCACCATGCAACGGGGTTTCAGGCGGCGGACTGCGCCCGGCTCGTCGAACTGTATGCGGATCCGATGACGGTTGCTGCCGGCGAGTGCGGGCTGGATTATTATCGCAACTACTCGCCGCCCGCCGAGCAGCGGCGCGCGTTCGCGTGGCAGCTGGGGCTCGCCGCCGAGCACGGCATGCCGCTGTTCCTGCACCAGCGCCAGGCGCACGCAGATTTCATGGCGATGCTCCGCGAGCACCCCGCCCTGCTGGCGCGTGCGGTGCTGCATTGCTTCACCGGGGATGCCGCGGAACTCGAGGACTGCCTCGCCGCCGGTCTGTCGATCGGCGTCACCGGCTGGATCTGCGACGAGCGGCGCGGACAGGCGCTCGGCGACGCGGTCGTCCGCATTCCGGACGAGCGGCTGATGCTCGAGACGGATGGCCCCTACCTGCTGCCGAGGACGCTGCAACCCAAGCCGGCCCACCGGCGCAACGAGCCGATGTATTTGCCGGTCATCCTCGAGGCGGTCGCGGCGCGGCGCGGCCAGCCGCCGGCACAGGTCGCCGCCCTGACGACCGCAAACGCGCAGCGCTTTTTTGGCTTTACACTGTCGCAATCGTCGCCGGCGGACGATGGCGCATCTCTAAACGATATTATAAAGATATCGTAAGTAATTGATAAGATGGTAATATAATGGATTTCAAGCGAGCGCAGCGCGAGACTGCGGAGACGTTCCGTTCCTCGATCGTCCCCCGCCTTTGCGACTACATCCGGATTCCGAACAAATCGCCGCTGTTCGATCCGGACTGGCAGGCCCACGGTCACATGGATCGCGCCGCGGAACTGATGGCCGCCTGGTGCCGCGAACAGCCGGTGGCGGGCCTGCGCGTCGAAGTGATCCGGTCGGGCCAGCGTACCCCGGTGCTGGTCTGCGAGATTCCGGGCACGGGACCCGGCACCGTGCTGCTGTACGGGCACATGGACAAGCAGCCGGAATTCACCGGCTGGGCGGAAGGCCTGTCACCCTGGGAACCGGTGTTGCGCGACGGGCGGCTCTACGGTCGCGGCGGCGCCGACGATGGCTACGCCGTGTTCTCGTCATTGACTGCCATCCGCCTGCTGCAGCAACAGCGGATCCCGCATGGCCGCTGCATCATCCTGATCGAGGGCTGCGAGGAAAGCGGCAGCTACGACCTGCCCTACTACGTCGAGGCCCTGGCCAATCGAATCGGCACGCCGAGCCTCGTGGTCTGCCTCGATGCGGAATGCGGTAACTACGACCAGCTCTGGTGCACGACGTCGTTGCGCGGCAACCTGGTCGGCAGGCTTTCGATCGAGGTGCTGACCGAGGGCGTCCATTCGGGTGTCGGCACCGGCGTCGCGGCCTCGGTGTTCCGCATTGCCAGGACACTGCTCGCCCGGGTCGAGAACGACGTGACCGGTGACCTGCTGCTCGACGAACTGTATGCCGAGGTGCCGTCGGCGCGCCTGACCCAGGCCCGGGCAGTCGCCGCCGTGCTCGGCAACCAGGTCGTGAGCAAAATGCCATTCGCTCCGGGCGTACGGCCGCTGAGCGACTCGCCCTATGAACTCGTGCTCAACACCACCTGGCGACCTTCGCTCGCGGTGACCGGCGCCGGCGGACTGCCCGAGTTGCAGAATGCCGGCAACGTGTTGTTGCCGCGCCTCGACCTGAAGCTGTCTTTCCGGTTGCCGCCGACGACCGATGCTGCAGTCGCGGCCACGGCGGTCAAGACGCGGCTCGAAGCCGACCCACCTTACGGCGCGCACGTGAGGTTTGAAGTGGAATCGTCGCTCGCGGGCTGGAATGCACCCGCACTGGCACCGTGGCTGCAAAGTTCCATGCGCGAGGCATCACAGGCGACCTTTGGCCATGACACGATGTATCTCGGCACTGGCGGCAGCATCCCGTTCATCGGCATGCTGGGCGAGCGCTTTCCGCAGACCCAGTTCCTGGTGACCGGCGTGCTCGGGCCCCATGCCAATGCGCATGGCCCGAACGAATTCCTGCACCTGGCCTATGCGCAGAACCTGACGGTTTGCGTCGCCAGGGTGCTTGAGGATCACAGCCGGAGCGCCGCCTGAGGCGGGCACACGCTCAGCGACGCGCGAGCGGGCTGGGTTCGGCCTGTGCAGCGATCTCGTCCCAGACGCTGCGATAACGTTCCCGTATCGCGCCCGCCGCATCCGGCTCCGGCGGCGGAAATGCCGATGCCAGCGAACCCAGTTGCATCACGCGGGGCGGCCGGCCCTTCGGAAACCGGCCCCGCTCGGTGAAGACGATATGGCCCTCGACCGGCACGTCGCCCGCAAGCAGCCGCACGGCGGCGAGGCGGTCGTAGAGCGACTCGAGCGGATTCAGGAAGGTCGAGCGGGTGATGCCGTTCATCACGGTCCATTCGCTCATGTGCTCGCCGCCGAATACGACGCCCGCAACGTCGCGCAGATCGATGACCAGCAGGCCGCGCCCGGTCAGCAGCAGGAAGTCCAGATGCAGGTGGCCGCCACTGCCGTCGGGCAGGATGACGTCGCGCAGCGCCTCGACCGCAACCGATTCGACGGCGTTGACGACCTGGCGGCGCAAGCGCCTCTGGCGCCAACGACGGAAGCCGATGACGCCACCCAGCGCAATGAGCGCGAGCACGGTGATGCCGATCACGATCTGCACAACGAGATGGTCGGTGTTCATGCGGCCAGCAGTCGTTTTCGCAGCCCGTCGAAATCCGCGTCGATCTCCTCGCAGTTGATGTCCCGGTCCAGCAGCCGGGCCAGCGCGGGCGGAGGCTCGACCGCAGCGCCGATCAGCGGTTCAACGATTTCCGGGAATTTCGCGGGGTGGGCCGTCGCCACCAGGACCCAGTGTGAGCCTCGCCTTGCGGCGTCGTCCAGTTCGCGATACGCGTGCGCAGCTGCCGCACTGTGGGGGCAGAGAATCAAGCCGGATTGGCGGTTTTCGCTTTTGATGCTGGCCCGGATCTCCTCGTCGCCAACCGACGTCGCGCGGACCTTCGCGGTCATCGCTGCGTGGTCGCGGTATAGGAACCGCAGTCGCTCCATGTTGCTCGGATCGCCAACGTCCATTGCGCTTGCGATGGTAGCGGTGCTCGGGCGGGGTCGCCACTGCCCGTCGGCAAAAAAATCCGGCACGGCGCGGTTGGCGTTGTGCGCGAGCAGAATCTCCCCAATCGGCATGCCCATTTCCCGCGCCCAGACGCAAGCCACGGCGTGACCGAGGTTGCCTGACGGAATAACGAAGCTCGTGACGATGCCCTGGGCATCGTGGATTCCGAGACTCGCTGCCGCGAAGTAGCTAAGTTGCGGCAACAGGCGTCCAACGTTGATGCTGTTCGCCGAGGTCAGCGCCAGCGCTTCCTGCAATTGCTCGTCCTGGAACGCCTGCTTGGCAAGACGCTGGCAGTCATCGAAGCTGCCGCGGACGGCGTAGCTGCGCACGTTTTCGCCCCAGCAGGTCAATTGCCGCTCCTGCAGAGGCGAAACCCTCCCGACCGGATAAAGCAGTGCGACCTGGAATCCCGGTCGCCGGTGGAAGGCCGCTGCGACCGCGCTGCCGGTATCACCGGAGGTTGCGACCAGGACGGTGAGCGGCCGCGCATCCGGCCGCGGAATGCGTGCGAGGCAGGCGGCCAGGAAACGCGCCCCGAAATCCTTGAAAGCCGCAGTCGGGCCATGAAACAGCTCGAGCACCGAAAGCCGCTCGACATCACCGCTGATCCGCCTGAGCGGTATCGGAAAGTTGAAGGCCTCGGTGGCGGCCGCTGAAAGCGCGGGCATCAGTGCATCGCCGGCGAAATAGGGCGCCAGCAACTGCGGTGCGACCTCAGCAACCGTCATGGGGCCCGCGATGGAGCGAGGATCCAGCATCGGCATCCTGGCCGGCACGTACAGGCCGCCGTCCGGGGCCATGCCATCCTGGAGCACGCGTGACAGCGGCAGCCGCAGTCGCTCGTCCCGGGTGCTGCAGAAATTCATTGCCGCGCCACCACCCGCGCCCCCTCGGTGCTGATTGCCGCGATCCACTGATCGCAGTTGAGGCCGTGGTCGGTGAACGCGCGAACCATGGACGCGCAGATCGCCTGCGATTGCGATTCCTCGCACCAGGCGAAAACGCTCGGACCTGCGCCCGAGATCGAGCAGCCAAGCGCGCCCAGCTCAAGCGCCGAACGCTTGGCCTGCGCAAAGCCCGGTATCAGCTTTGCACGCTGGGGCTCGATGATCACGTCCTCGAATGCGTCGTGAATCATGGCCAGGTCATTCGTATAGCAGCCTGCCACGAAGCCGGCCAGGTTGGCCGTCTGCCAGACGACATCAGACAGGACCACCGTGGCCCGGAGAACCGCGCGTGCGTCACGTGTCGACAGGAAAAACCGCGGGTGTACGAGAACGCAACGGACTGCCGGTGGCACGGGAATCTGCTTGATGCGCGGATTGTCGATGCCAACTGTCAGCACGAGTCCTCCATACAGGGACGGGGCGACATTGTCGGCGTGCGCGGATCCGCTCGCGACGGCCTCCCCCTGGATCGCATGCTTCAGGAGTTCGATGCGAGGCAGGGGCCGGTCCAGGAGTTCATTGGCCGCGACCACCGCGGCGACTGCCGAGGCAGCTGAACCGCCAAGGCCGGAACCGAGCGGAATTCCCTTCTCGATCGCAAGTTCAATGCCAAACGGCAGGGCCAATGATTCCGCGAGCGACTGCACCGCCCGACCGGCGGTGTTGCGCTCGGCTTCGACCGGTAGTTCGCCCGCCACTCCCGTGATCATGCCAATGCGGACGCCTGGCCGCGCAGCGCGCGTGGCCCGCACGCGATCGCCGAGCGCGCCGAACGAATGGCCCAGTATGTCAAAGCCGACGGCGACGTTTGCGACCGTGGCCGGTGCGAATGCCGTTGCCGCCTGCCGCGTCATGCCCTAGATCCGCGCGCCGAGATAGGACGCGAGCCGCAATAGGTCGCCGAACACGCCGCCCGCCGTGACCGCAGGGCCAGCCCCGGGACCCTGGACGATCAGCGGATTGTCGCAATACCGGTCGGTCACGAAGCGCACGATATTATCGGTCAGCGCCATGTTGGCGAAGGCGTGATGCCTCTCGAGTCGCTCGACCGAGACGGTAGCCTGGCCGCCGGCAGTCAGGCGCCCGACGTAGCGCAGCACCCTGCCATCGCACCGCGCTGCGGCAAGGAGCTCATTCATCCGGGCATCATTGCCCGGCAGACGTTCCAGGAACTCGGCAGCACTGCACTCGCGCAAGTCCGGCGGCACCAGGCTTTCGACCTGCACGTCGGCCAGCTCGAGTTCCAGGCCCATTTCGCGGCCGAGGATCACGAGCTTGCGTGCGACATCCATGCCGGACAGGTCGTCGCGCGGATCTGGCTCGGTGAATCCCCGGGCCTTCGCGTCCGCAACAATCGCTGAAAACGGCACGCGACCGTCGAAGACGTTGAACAGGTAAGCGAGCGTGCCGGAGAAGATTCCTTCGATCATGCGAATCCGGTCGCCGGTTTCCCGCAGGTCGCGAACCGTCAGAATGATCGGCAAGCCGGCGCCCACCGTCGCCTCGTAGAGGTAATGCGTGCCTGCCTTGCGCCGCGCCTGTTGCATGCGGCGAAATACCGTGAGCGCGGCACTGTTGGCCCGCTTGTTCGGCGTCACTACATGCAGTCCGGCTGCAAACCATTCAGCATAGCGGGCCGCGACGCCAGCGTCCGCAGTGCAGTCGATCATGACCCGGTGCGGCAGGTATTCGGCGGCGACATGGGCGGCGAAACGATCGAGGTCGAGCGGCTCGCCGCGGCCATGCAGCTCACCGCGCCAATCCGCGAGGTCGATTGCGCCATCGGCGAGCAGCATTCGTTTCGACGTTGCGATGCCGCGCACGCGCATATCGAGGTTGAAGTCGCTGCGGAATCGCGCGGACTGGGATTCAAGCTGCCCAATGAGGGCCGAACCGATGGTGCCGGGCCCAATCAGGCCGATCGAGAGCGTGTGCGGTGACAGATAAAAGCTCGCATGCACGGCACGCAGCGCCTTTGCGGTGTCCCTGCAATCCACGACGACCGAGATATTGCGTTCGGATGCGCCTTGCGCGATCGCGCGGATATTGACGCCGGTATTGCCGAAGGCCCCGAACAACTTGGCGGATATGCCGGGAGTTCCAGCCATGCCGTCACCGACGATTGCAATGATCGAGCAACCACCCGCAACCTCGACGCTCTGGATCTGCCCGTCACGCAACTCCGTCGCAAAGGCGCGTCGTACGACGCTTTCGGCGAGCGCTGCCTGCCTTGCCGGGATCGCGAAGCAGATTGAATGTTCCGAGCTACCCTGCGAGATCAGGATCACGGAGATTCCAGACTCGTTCAGCGTGCCGAACAATCGTTGCGCCGTGCCGGGTACGCCGATCATGCCGGCGCCCTCGAGATTGACGAGCGCTATGTCGTCGATGCTCGCAATACCCTTCACCACAAGCGGAGACGCTGCCACACCAGTGATCAGCGTGCCGGCCTGGTCCGGCACGAAGGTATTGCGGATCCGAATCGGGATGTTCCTTTCGACGGCCGGACCCATCGTCTGTGGGTGGAGGACCGTGGCACCGAAATACGCAAGCTCCATCGCCTCGCTGTAGGAGAGCGAATCGATGGTCCTTGCGTCGGGAACCTGGCGCGGGTCTGCGGACAGCACACCGTCGACGTCGGTCCAAATGACGATTTCGCGCGCATCGAGCAGCGCGCCGAATATCGAGCCGGAGAAATCGCTGCCGTTTCGGCCAAGCGTCGTCTGCAGGCCGCGAGTATCGGTCGCGATGAATCCGGGGATCACGAGCGTCGCATCGATGTCTGCCGCGATCCGGCGCGCAGCATTTTCACGCGACACAGGCCAATTCACCCCGGGCCCGAGCGGGCCCCATTCCACGACCACGATCTCCCGCGCGTCGACCCAGCGCACCGGCCCGCGGCGTGACCGACCCTCGAGGAAGGCGGCGAACAGTCGAGTCGACCATAACTCGCCAAAACCGGACACCATGTCCCGCAGGTCACGGCCAGCCGAACGCACAAGCGTGACTGCATGCACCATGCGCCGCAGGTCGGACAGGTCGCCCTGCAGCAGCGCGAGAAAGTCATCGCGGGCAGCCGATTCAAGCAACTCTGTCGCGATGTCCCCATGCCGTTGCTGCAGGCGCGTGAGTGCCCGCTCGCATACTTGCTGCGAGCTGCTTTCGGCCGCGGCGATCAGCTCGATCAGTTCGTCCGTGACGCCGCGGCAGGCCGACAGCACCAGCGCGATGCGGGGCTCCGGCTGGTCCTCGATGATGGCCGCGACGCGCCGGAAACAATCGGCGTCGGCCAGGCTCGAGCCCCCGAACTTGTGTACGACCCAGCGTCGATCCGGCATCTCCACGGCTGCTCCTACCCGAGTTGCAGCGCTTTCTGTGCACCGCAAAAACACGCTCGCGATCTTCCCGTGCGCGCCCGGCAAAGGCAAGCAATCCGCAGACTTGCGTCCACTCAGCGGCGGTTCGCGTGCCAGTTACGGAGCCAACGCGCGCCGCCCGGCAGGCGCAGCAGCCACAGCAGGATCCGCACCGCGATGCGGTCAGAAGCCCCCAGGCCGAAACGTCGATGCAGCGGCGTGTAGAGACCCGGGCACTCCTCGAGCCAGTCGACCGCCTGCGCCCGGAAATCAAAACGACCTTCGGCGCAATCCAGACGCCAGCCAGAATCCTGCGGGCCCGCGGTGCCGATGGCGTCCACGACCGGGTCGGTCAGCGTGGCCGGCAATTCCGGGCCCTGGTACCGCGCCAAGATCAGAAAACGCATGCGGTCGTGAGACCCGGCGCGCCAGATCAGGCGTCCCGCGGGTCCGCGGCGGGGATCGATGCGAAAGACGGCGCTAACGGGAGCCACTGGCATCAAAGGACTATAGACAACATCAGTCGTCTCAACCACCCGCGCGGCGATGCGGCATGATTCGCCCCGTGACGCAGAAAATCGGACTGCCCGGGATCCTGGCCTGCCCGGCCTGCGGCGGACAGCTGACGGCCTGGAGCTGCCTGGCTTGCCGCATCGACTTTCCGTTGGTCGATGGCATTCCCTGGCTGATGCCGGAGCCGCGCGCGGCTCTCATCGAATGGCGCGGGCGTCTGCACTACCTGCTCACGCACTATGCGAGCGAAGCAGCACGCCAGCGCGCCGCGCTGCAACAGCTGCCGGAGGGGAGCCGGACGCGCCGGCGCCTGGCGCATGTCGCCGCGGCGCTCGACGACCAGGCGCTCCGGGTCCGCGGGCTGATGGCCCCGCTCGGCATTGCCAGTCGCACCGAGGCTCATGCCGTGCATGCAGCGCTCGGCACCGAACTGCCGTTGAACCAGGGCTTGTCGAGCTACTACACGAACCTGCACCGCGACTGGTGCTGGGGTGATGGGGAAAATGCGGCAAGTTTCGCCGCGGTGGCGGGCGTGCTCCCTGTCGCTCATCGGCCCAAACGCATGTTGGTGCTGGGGGCCGGTGCCGCACGACTTGCCTGCGACCTGCATCGCGCGTGGCAGCCGGAACTGACGGTCGCGCTCGATTTCAATCCGCTGTTCCTGCTGGTGGCACGGCGCATCCTGGCTGGCGAGACAATTGAACTCTATGAATTTCCGATCGCACCGCGGTCAATTGAGGATCATGCGGTGCTGCGGCGCCTCGCCGCGCCGGCGCCCTCGCCCCCAGGCCTGGAACTGCTGCTGGCGGATGCGTCGTCGCCGCCGTTCCGGCCAGGGAGCTTCGATCTGGTGCTGACGCCCTGGTTCATCGACGTGGCCGCCGAGCCGGTTGCCCGCCTGTTGCCGCGCATCAATCGCCTGCTTTCGCCCGGCGGGCTCTGGATCAATCATGGATCGCTGGCCTTCGGGGACGGTTCGCCGGCCGATGCACTGAGTCTAGAGGAATTACTGGATGCGCTGCCGGCGGCAGGCTTCGCACGGGCCGAAGCTGCCGAGGCGCAACTGCCTTACCTTTGTTCGCCAGCGAGCCGCCATGCACGCATGGAAACTGTGATCACGTTCTGCGCAGTCAAGGAGCGCGAGGTCGAGTCGCCGGCACCGGGGCGCGAGATTCCGGACTGGCTGCGGCAGAACGACTTGCCGGTGCCGGCCTTGCCGCAATTCCGCGCACAGTCGCTCTCGACGCGCGTCTATGCCTTCCTGCTCGCGATGATCGACGGTGAGCGCACGATACGCGACATGGCGCGGTTGATGGAGCAGCAGAAGCTGATGACTGCGGCCGATGCGGAGCCGGCGATCCGCCGTTTCCTGACCCGCCTGCTGGAACAGGCGGACCAGCGGCCGGGATTCTGAGTGTGCAGATTGGTGGGCTGTCCAGTCAGAACCTGGCACTGTAGCGCAGCATCAGCCCGTCGTGGGTCGGCACGACTGCAAGGTCCTGCTTGCCGTCGCCTTCAGAATCCATGAATGCATTCTTGAAGAAATTCGCGCTGAAGTTGCCCAGCGCGATGCTGACGAGCGTATCCGAAGGATAATGTGCGCCCGCCTCGACGCGTGCCCAGGCCGTGGCCATGGTCAGCGCATCCAGCCCGTAGATAACTCTCTGCCGAGCAACAGTGCTCATGCTGAGGTATTCGAGGTTGCGCGCCGCCAGGCGGTCGTAGGTTGCGGCAGTCGTCGTGTGTCCGGAGGGGAAGCTCTCGGTGTTCGTGCGGGAGGGACGCGTCCGCCCCACTGTAGTCTTGAGCAGGTGCGTGGTCCCGATGGCTGCGCTGGCGGCGGCCAGATCCACGGCATAGCCTTTCGCCTTGTTCACCATCCAGGAGCGAGCGTCATCGCCACTGGGTGCCAGCAGTATCGTCACGGCATCCCCGAGCACAGCCGCGCTACGCAGGTCGTTGCTCCAGGCCGCGGCGTTGCGCTGCGAGCCGAACAGGGGCGTCTCGCGTATCGCCCAGGCCGACAGCTTCCGGTCCCAGCCGTCGATCTGCAGTCCGGCAGCGCCAGCGAGCGACGCCCAGACCCACGGATCACGCGCGGCCTCCACCGCGGCAGCGCGCACGCGCTCCCAGCCAGGGGAGACCGTCACGTCTTGGCCCCAACGGCGAGTGCCGGGCAGCGCGGCGCAGCCTGCCAGGCACATCAAGAGGAGAATCCAGACGAGAGGAAAGCGCAGCGGGTGTCTCCGGAGGCCGTGTGCCGCGGACGCAGGTATTTATTGCCCCGGAGTACACGGCTGTCAAGCAATCCCGACGCGAACATGTCCCGCTACCGTGAGGTCGCGTTCGAATACGGCCCGCTCACTTTTGAGTCCATGGTCATATTGGTGGGCCGTGATGGGATCGAACCATCGACCAACTGGTTAAAAGCCTTCTAAGGCCAGCCCCGTCTAGTTCCCGGTAATTACCTAAGTCTCTGTGGGACCGAGAATAACCCTACTTTAGCGTTCCCGCAAGTTCCCTGCTATTCTGTGCCGAGTGGTGACTCAGTGGTGACTCAGGGAATCGAGTGGCGAAAAACCATTTGACCAAGCGACAGATCGACGCGGCGCGCTACCAGGGCGCGGAGAACGCGCGCTGCGTGCTGTGGGACGACGATCCTCGAGGCCTTGGTCTTCGCATCTTCCCATCCGGCCGCAAGGCCTGGGTGCTCTCCTATCGCACTGCAGCTGGCACGAAGCGGCTATTGACGCTCGGCGACCACGGGACACGGACACTCGAGCAGGCGCGCAAGCTCGCCAAGCGCGAACTTGTCCAGGTCGAAAGTGAGGCCGCTGATCCTGTCGCCGAGAAGGTCGCGCGCCGCATCGAAGCCACTACGGGCAGCATCGAGGCGATGTTCCGGGCCTATGTTGACGCTCGGCGAAAGGATCGCCGCCGGCCGATGAAGGGTCACGCGATGACGCTCGCGATCGGCGAGCGGTTGATCTTCCCGCCGCTCGGCGCGCGTCAGTGGCGAGAGCTGCGCCGATCCGAGGTTCGCCAGTGGCACGCGAGCCTCGCAGAGTCGCCATATGCCGCGAATCGCGCTTTGCAGGCCCTTCGTGCGGCCTACTACTGGCGCCTGGCATGGGAAGACGACGCCCCGGCGGCCGTGCCCGGACGCCGCAGCGGATCCGATGCGCGCAATCCGTGTTGGGGAATCCCGTTGTTCCCGGAGCGACCGCGCCAGGTGCGACTCGAGCTCGACGAGCTGCCGCGCCTCGAGGCCGCAATCGACAAGTCGACGAGCGACCCGTATCAGCGCGCGCTGTTTCGGTTCCTGCTGGCGACCGGCTGCCGCCGCGGCGAGGCGCTCAAACTGCGCTGGGCCGACGTCACGCTCGATGGCACGCGCCGCGCGGTCACGTTCCGCGAAACGAAAACCGGCGACGATCACGCGGTGCCGCTGTCAGAGCGCGCCGCCGCGCTACTCGCAGGCTTGCCGCGCATCGCCGGCAATCCGTATTGCTTCGCCGGCGCGGGCGGGAACGGTCACTTGGTCGGAATCGACAAGACCTGGGGCCGCGTCCGCAAGCTTGCCGCGCTTCCTCACCTGCGGATCCACGACTTGCGCCGCACGTTCGGCAGTTGGCTCGGCGAGGCTGGGTTCACCAGCAAGCAGATCGGCAGCGTGCTCGGTCACAGGACCGACATCACGAGCCGCGTCTACATGGCGCTCGGCGATCAGTCGAAACGTGCTGCCGTCGACGCCGCGGCCGTGCTCATGGAGAACGCAGGCCGAGCGCCGAAACGGCGCGGCACCGTCGTATCAATGCGCCGGAGCAAGACTTGAGCGTCCTCCTCGACCGATTGCAGCGTGACCCAGCGATGGTCAAGTTCGGCGAGGAACTACTCGCACGTGGCGCCGGCGCGGCCTTCGTGCGCGGCCTCGAGGTAGAGCTGGCACGCCTGCCGCGGGAACTGGGCTCGCCGAAGTTCATCGAGGCCGAACGCAAGCGGCGTGGCAAGTTGGCGATTCGAGCCCGCGATCTTGCGGCAAGGTTCGAGCGCGATATTGACGGGCAGCGGCTCACGATCGACGATCTGCTCGACCGCCCAGGCGAGTACCGCATCGGCTGGGCATTCGGACAGATCCGCCCCGCTTCGCGGCCCACGATTGCCCGCGCGCTGATCGAAGCGGCGGAACTGCTCGAGGAAATGCCGTCCTGGCTGCGGAACAAGCCGAAGCTGCCGCGCGACCTGGTGCTCACAGTCGCGGACGTGCTCGACCGACGACTGCAGATCATGGCGAGGCCCGACTGTCGCACTCGAAGGTCACGTCCCGTCGCTACGATCGCCGCGATCAGCTCGATCCTCTACGGTCGATCAATCACTACGAACCAAGCCCGCCACTTCATAAAGCGGGCCATTTCTCGAA
>Ga0214473_10004792_pt1 | contig 16236 bp, 13 predicted proteins | sample RVTome_7_FD_203509 | JGI IMG/M metagenome (GOLD analysis project Ga0214473, IMG submission 203509) | Soil microbial communities from uranium-contaminated site in the Upper Colorado River Basin, Wyoming, United States - RVT98D197 | ecosystem: Environmental > Terrestrial > Soil > Contaminated >... | reverse complement strand
TATTGATGTCAGAAGAAGCCCTTGTTCACTACCTCAAGGAGGTCGATATCCGTACCTTCGGTGTCGGACTACTCGCCATCGCAGCGCTCGCCATGGCGGGGATCTTGCTGAGTCGCCGTCGCCGGCCCTTCCTGGCCGCGACCACGCCGCGCCGTGAGCGGCAAGTGGACGATATCTACGCGGCAGGCTGGTAGGCCAGGCAGCTGGTGTCGGTTCAATCCCGGGGGCTCCCCCTGAAATAGGTGACGCGAGCCAGGGTCGAAAGGCACTCGTAAGCGAGAAGAAGGGCGGATGTGCGGCACCGTCGCACCATCCGCCCTCATCCGTTACGTGGCCCGGGGAGCGGGCGGTCTTTTGACGCGGTGTGGGGTGGGGCGTACATTCCCGCCCTGCTGTCCTTCCAGGGGAGGCGGTCGATGGGTCTGACCATACGACCTTCCAACCCGGCGCTCACGGCTGTCGGCCGGATCCTAGCGGCCAACCGGGAATTGCTCGTGGCGCGCTGGGCAGGCTGGATCAGCGACCGGCTGACACAGGCGCCGCACATCAAGCGCCCCACCGTCGAGCGTCAGCTCACTCTGCTGATCGACATTCTGGTCGAAATGGCGGGTCCGCTGCGGCGGCAAACCGCCCAGTTGTGGTTCGACGCGTGCGAGTTCTACGGTCAGGTGGCGGCGGCCCGCGGACTCGCGGCCGGCGAAGTGGTGGAGGAAATCCAGCACCTGCGGGAACTCCTCATCCGCGATCTCTCCGAGCTGATCGCGGCCTTGCCGGCCCGGCACTCGATGGCGACCGTGCTTCGCCTCAACCGGCAAGTGGACAAGGGCATCGCGCACGCGGTCGTGGGCTACACCGACGCACTGGTGCAGAACATGTTCGCCCAGCGGGGCACGCCCGTGCCCGACCCACTCCCCGCCGACGACGACATCGTCTACCGCCTCAATCAGTTCGAGGCCGAGCTGGGGCACCTGCGCGAGAAGCGCCGCTAGCCGCTGATTTCCTCGCCCCCGTCTACGTTGATCACGTTGCCCGTAATCCAGTCCGTCCCGGGCTGGCAGAGCGCCACCACGGCGCGGGCGACGTCCTGAGTGGTGGTGAGCCGTCGGTAGGGATTCCGCCTCTCGGCCTGCTCGAACAGCTTGTCGCTCTCGGGAATCTTCTGCGCTGCCGGCGTGCGGGTGACGCCGCCGCGCAGGGCGTTCACCGTGACGGCGTGCCGGGCCAGCTCCACGGCGAGCTGGCGGGTGTGGGATTCCAGGGTGCACTTGGCGGCCGACACAGCGCCGTAGGACCGAATGACCCGGGTGGAGCCGGAGGAGGTCATCGAGAAGATCCGCCCCCCCTGCCCCATCAGCCCCCGTTTCATCACGTCCTGCGCCCAGTACACCAGGGAGTTCGCCATCACGTCGAGGGTCATCTCGATGTTCGCCCGGGTCAGCGCGTCGTCGGCGATGTAGGGCTTGAGCGTTCCGAAGGCCAGGGAGTGCATCAGCACGGCCACGGTGCCCCCATGGGCCCGGAGATCAGCCTCCAGCGCGTCGAGCACCTCCTGCCGCTTCGCGTCGTCCGCCGCGTTGACGTTGAAGAACAGCGCCCGGCGCCCGCCCGCGATGATGTCCGCCACGATCTCCTCGACGTGCTTGAGCCCGGCCTTGCGGTCCAGGTGGACGCCCGCTATGTCGTAGCCGGCCTGCGCAAGCGCGCGAGCGGTCGCCTCACCAAATCCGCTCGAGGCGCCGAGCACCAGCGCCCAACGCGGCGTCATCGTCTGCGCGTGTGTCAATGGAACCCTCTCTGGCCCGGTGTGATCACTGCCGCCATGCCGCTATGCCGCCATGCCGTCATCAAGGAGCGCGGCATAGCGGCATAGCCGCATAACGCTCGGAGAAGCTAGCGGATGAAGCTTCACGTCGCCATCGCGTTGGGATTGCTCGGTGGCCTGGGTCTGGGCCTGGTCGCCGCGGTCACCGGCTCGCCCACGCTCCTCACGCTGGCGGGCGCCGTGGAGCCGGTGGGCACCGCGTTCGTCAACCTGCTCAAGATGGTGGTGGTCCCGTTGGTCGCGACCACGTTGTTCGTGGGCGTGGCGGGTATGGGCGACCTCAAGCGCCTCGGCCGCGTGGGCACCATGGCCATGGCGTTCTTTGCCGCTACCACCCTGATCGGCGTGCTGCTCGGGATGGGCGTCATGCGGCTGCTGCTGCCGTTCGCGGATCAAGCCGCCGCGCGTACCGTGAGCGGCGCCGCGCCGCAGGCGCCGGCCCGGCTCCCGGGCGTGGTGGAATTCCTGGTGGGGCTCATCCCGGCCAATCCCGTACAGGCAGCCGCCGATGGTGCGCTCTTACCGCTCATCGTTTTCGTCGTGCTGTTCGCGGCCGCCACCGGCACCCTCCCCGAGGCCCGGCGCCACTCGCTCGTCACCATGGCCGACGCGCTCACCGCCGCCTTGATCCATTTGGTGCGCTGGGTGCTGTGGGCGGCGCCGGTGGGGGTGTTCGCGCTCGCCGCACCGGTCTTCGCGCGCTCCGGCTGGGCCATGCTGCAAAGCCTGTTGGTCTTCATTCTGGCCGTCTTGGTGGGACTGGTCCTCTTCACGGCCACCGTGTTTGTGCCGGCCGCGGCCGTCCTCGGCGGCCGTCGGCCCGGGCGGTTCCTCAGGGCGTGCCTCGGGTCGCAACTCATCGGCTTCACCACCACCAGCTCGCCCGCCACTATCCCGGCTATGCTCGATGGGACCGACGCGCTGGGGGTCTCGCGCGACGTCTCCGGGCTGGTCATTCCGCTTGGCGCCTCACTCAACCGCTCCGGGAGCGCCCTGTTCCAGGGCGCCAGCGTGGTCTTCCTCGGGTGGCTCTACGGGACGCCGCTGCCGCTGGCAGGCCTTGGCGGCGCGGTGCTGGCCACGTTCCTGGTGGCGTTCACCGTTGCCGGCGTCCCGTCGGCCAGCGTGGTTTCCCTTGCCCCGGCGCTCAGCCAAGTGGGTATCCCGCTGGAGGGCCTGGGCGTGCTGTTGGGGGTGGACCGGATTCCGGACATGCTGCGCACGGCGACCAATGTGACGGGCACGATTACGGCCGCCACGGTGCTCGATGCGCGCGGCGGCCAGCATTCGACAAGCTGAATGCTCGCTCGTCTCGCTGCAGATCTGCTGGTTGTCCTGCACCTGGCGTTCGTCGTCTTCGTCATCCTTGGCGGGTTTCTCGCTCTCCGCTGGCGCCGGATCGCCTGGGTGCACGTGCCCGCCGCCCTCTGGGGCGCGATCATCGAGTTCGCGGGTTGGGTCTGCCCTCTCACGCCGCTGGAGAATCACTTTCGGCGCCTGGCAGGCGATGGCGGCTATGCGGGTGGCTTCATCGAGCGCTACGTGATCCCGGCGCTGTATCCGGTTGACTACACGCCGGGATTACGGATCACGCTGGGCGCCATCGTCGTCGGCCTGAATGGGGTCGCGTATTGGCTATACTTCAGGCGACGCTCGTAATTGGTTATCGGTCATCGGTCGTCGGTGGTCAGTTGACGATCGTCGAATATCCGAATTCAGGCGGAACGAACCGATAACGAACCACCGACAACCGATCACCGACACCGTCCGTGAGCCTCCCAGCCCTCATCCCCCGCTCCATCCTCTTCGGTAATCCCGAACGGGCGAGCCCGCTGCTGTCCCCCGACGGGAAGCGCCTGGCCCACCTGGCCCCGCTGGACGGCGTGCTCAACGTGTGGGTGGGCTCACCCGGCCGCGGAGACGCGCGACCCGTAACCCGGGACAAGGATCGAGGCGTCCGGGTGTACTTCTGGGGCCGCGACAGCCGCCACATCCTCTACTTGCAGGACCAGGGCGGAGACGAGAACTGGCGGTTGTTCGCCGTGGACGTGGACGCCCTGACCGAGCGCGGGCTCACGCCGTACCCCGACGTCCAGGTGCGCATCATCGACCACGACAAGCATTTCCCCAACGAGGTCGTGATCGCGATGAACCGGGAGGACGCGCGCCGGCATGACGTGTATCGCCTGGACCTCCAGAGCGGCCACGCGGAGCGCGTCGCGGAGAACCCGGGCAACATCGTGCAGTGGGTGACGGACACGGCCCTCAAAGTGCGCGGTGCGGTCGCCTCACGCGAAGACGGCGGGTTCGACCTGCTGTTGCGTGCCGCGGAACGGGATCCGTGGGTCACGACGCTGAGCTGGAGCGCCGAGGACGCCCTGAGCAGCGGCCCGGTGAGCTTCGCTCAGGACGGCCAATCGCTGATCCTGCGCGACTCGCGCGGCGCCAACGCCGCGCGCCTGGTGCGCCTGTCGCTCTCCGCCGGGCACGTCGCCGTGCTGGCGGAGGATCCGGGCTATGACGTAGCCGAGGTGATGATCCATCCGGATACCTACGAAGTACAGCTGGCGTCCTTCATCCGCGCCCGGCGCGAGTGGACGGTCCTGGACCCGCGGATCGCGGAAGACGTGGACGCGGTGCGGGCGCTCAAGAATGGAGATTTCGTCATCTACGACCGCACCGACGCGGACGACCGGTGGCTCGTGGGCTTCACCCAGGACCAGGCTCCGGCGTCGTACTACCTGTACGATCGTGCCGCGCGCCATGGGGAATTCCTCTTCACGACCCGTCCGGCGCTCGAGCGCTTCACCCTGGCGGCGATGGAGCCCATCAGCTTCGCCACCCGCGACGGGCTCACGGTGCACGGCTATCTCACATGGCCGCCCGGACTCCCGCGGGAGCGGCTTCCCCTGGTGCTCAACGTCCACGGTGGACCGTGGCATCGCGACGTGTGGGGCTACGATCCTGAGGCGCAGTGGCTCGGCAACCGGGGCTACGCCTGCCTGCAGGTCAACTTCCGCGGCTCCACCGGCTACGGCAAACGGTTCCTGAATGCCGGCGATCGCGAGTGGGGCGGGAAGATGCATCACGATCTGGTGGATGCCGTGCGTTGGGCGGTTGGGGGGGGGATCGCCGACGCCGAGCGCGTGGCGATCTACGGCGGCTCGTACGGCGGTTACGCGGCGCTGGTGGGGGCCACGTTCACGCCGGACCTCTTCCGCTGCGCCGTGTCCATCGTGGGCCCCAGCAACCTGATTACCTTCATCAACACCATCCCGCCGTATTGGTCGTCCTACCGGGCCATGCTGTACCAGCGCGTGGGCAATCCCGAGACGGAGCCGGAGTTCCTGGAGAGCCGCTCGCCGCTGTTCCACGTGGACCGCGTCAAGATCCCCATGCTGATCGCGCAGGGGGCCAACGATCCGCGCGTCAAGCGCGCGGAGTCCGAGCAGGTCGTGGAAGCGATGAAGGCCAAGGCGATCGACCACGAGTACCTGCTGTTCGAGGACGAGGGACACGGGTTCGCCAAGCCAGAGAATCGCCTCCGGTTTTACGCCGCCGCCGAGCGGTTCCTGGCCAGGCATCTGGGGGGCCGGGCGGAGAGCTAGCGCCACGCGCATGACGAGGAAGATCCGCTACGCGTATCGCCGCCCCGGCAAGCCCACCACCGTGTACGACCAATGGCTGGTGCTCGACCGCCCGGACCTCAAGGTCATGTTGCTCGACGCGTACGGGGGCGACCCGCTCACCGTGGGCGGCGGCACCGTGCTGGAACGCGGATCACCCATCGTGTGGTTCGTGTTCCCGGAGAAATGGCACGACGTCGGACGATTTCACCTGGCGGACGGCACCTTCACCGGCTGGTATGCCAACCTCGCCACACCCATCGAGATGACCGAGGCCGACTGGTCGGCAGGGGACCTGTACCTGGACCTCTGGACGCCTGCGAGGGGACCCAGCGTATGGCTCGATGAAGACGAGTTCGAGGCGGCGTTCAAGGCCAAGCGACTGGATGCCGCCACCCGGCGCCGGGCGCTCAACGAGCGCGCCATCATCGACCTGATGGTCGCGAGTGGTGACTGGCCGCCGCCCGTTACCCGTGACATCGACCTCGCCCAGGCCCAACGGCTGCTCCAGGGATAGGCGGTTTTCCGCCACGTCCCGCAACCTTCCGACGACATAACGCTCACCGCGCGCCGATACCGTGGGGCCACCCATGGATCGGACCGCGTTGCTCCAAGCCCTGGCGCGCACCGACTCGGTGGAACACGCCGGGCGCCTGTTCTCGCTCCTCGGCTACCTGCCGGACGACGCGCCCACGGACGACGACGCCCACGTCGTGGCGCGTTGGTCGGGGTTTCAGGTGGTTGCCACGTTTGGCGCCACGCCGCACGAATCCGCCCGGTACCTGGCGAAACGGTTGGCGGCCGCCTCGCGCCCCGGGCTTGCTCTGGCCTGTGGTCCTGGTGAGCTGGCCCTCGCCGCACCCCGGATTGGCGCGCCCGGAATCACGCCGCTGTTGAAGGTGCCGCGCTCGGAGCCGCCGGCGTTGGCGCTCCAGCTCTTGTGCGAGATCTCTCCCCGTCGCGGCGACACCGGTCTGGCCCACGCGCTCCGCGTGGCGGAGGTGCTGAGCGCGGAGCGGGCAGGCGAGCGTTTCTTTCGTTTCTTTCGCTCGGCCCTCGAGCGGATGGCCGCCTCCCTCCCCCGGCAAGTCAGCCCGTCCGACCGCCGCACCACAGCCCTGATCGCGCTGACCCGGGTCCTGTTTCTCTACTTCGTTCAGGCCAAGGGATGGTTGGACGGCCGGCCGGACTACCTCCGTTTGCTCCTGGACGATGCGCTCGCAAAACACCGCGACTTTCACCGCGCGGTCCTGGACCCGCTGTTCTTCGGCACGCTCAACCGGCCGCCGGGCGAGCGGTCCCCGCGGCTGCGCCTCGGCCGGATCCCGTACCTCAACGGCGGCCTGTTCGAGCCGCACCCGGTGGAGCGGCGCCTCGGTCCGGCCCGATTCCCCAACGATCTGTGGCGCGAAACGTTCGACGGCGTATTCGAGCGCTTCCGCTTCTGCGTGCGCGAAGCGGATGAGGTCACGGCGATAGCGCCGGACATGCTGGGCCGGGTGTTCGAGCGGGTGATGGATGACGGCGAGCGCCACGCGACCGGCACCTACTACACTCCGGAATCCGTGGTGCGGCAAATGGTGGACGCCGCGCTCGAGTCCGCCTTGGCCGGGACCGGCGGCCTCGACGCCGACGCCGCTCACCGCATCGTGACCGGGACGGTGACCCGGGCTGCGGAAGCCAGGGCCGCGAGCAGGTCCCTGAAAGGGCTTCGGGTGCTGGACCCGGCCGTGGGGTCCGGGGCGTTTCTGCTCGGCGCCCTGGAACGGCTCACGGAGATCCACACGGGGCTCAAGCCCCCGCGCGACCCGGCCGCCCGCTGCCGGCTCCGCCGGGAAGTCCTCCAGCACTCGCTCTTCGGAGTGGACTTGAGCCCCATCGCCGTGCGTCTGGCCGAGCTCCGGCTGTGGCTCGCGTTGGTGGCGGACGACCCCGCCACGGAGATCGACGCGGTCACTCCCTTACCCAACCTCGACGGCATCGTGCGCCAGGGGGACACGCTGTTCGACCCGGTGTCCGCCGCTCGAGCCCTCGGGACGCCGGCGGCCTGCCTGCCGCGTGATGTTGCGGGCACGATCCGGGCGCTCCGCGCCGCCATATATCAGGCGCGCGGCCGGGACCGGGCGCGCCTCTCCCGTAAACTGCAGGCCGCCGAGCGCGGCCTCGCCGACCGGCTCGTCTCTCACGCCCGCAACGCCGCTGAGCGCGAGGCATCCGAGCTCATCGCACTAGCCGCCGGACGCGACTTGTTCGGAACCCGGAGTGGCTTGTCCCCGGTCCAGCGACAACGGTACCGGCGCTTGCGGCGTCATCGCGCCGATCTGCGTCGAGTCCAGCGCGCCCTGCAGGATGGGACCGTGCCCTTCTTCTCGTTCGACGTGCATCTGCCGGACCTGGCGCGCTCCGGGTTCGACATCGTGCTGGGCAACCCGCCCTGGGTGCGCGCCGAGCGGTTGTCACCCGCCGCTCGTCGGGCTTTGGCCGCCCGGTTCCGCTGGTGGCGCCCGTCGCAAAACGCCGGCTACCGCCACCTCCCCGATATCTCCGTGGCGTTCCTGGAGCGGAGCCTGGAGTTGGCGCGGCCGGGCGGTGCCGTGGCCCTGTTGGTACCGAGCAAGCTGGCATCGGCGGGCTACGGGGAGGCGGCGCGGGCCGGGCTGGTGCGCGAGGCGACCGTCACGTACCTGCACCGGGTGCCCGACCGGCAGGCGAGCGCGTTCGGCGCCACCACGTATCCGCTCGCCGTGGTGGCGAAGAAAGAAACGGCCGGCGCCACGCATACCATCAAACTCGGCTTCGATGGCGATGAGCGTATCCGGCAGCGGGCGCTGGACGCGCCTGGTGCGTGGATTCTGGTGCCGGATCGCACTCGTGACGCCATGCACCGGTTTCTGGACGCCGGTACGCCGCTGGCTCGCATCGCGCCGCCATCGCTGGGCGTCAAGACCGGTGCGGACCGGCTCTTTGTGGGGACCACGCGTGCTTCCACCGCGCGGACCGCACTGGTGCGGCTGGACGGCGGCGAGTACGAGATCGAAACGTCACTGCTCCGCCCGGCCCTGCAGGGGCGAGACGTCAAGCCGTTCCGAGTGGACGGCACGCACGTGGTGATCTGGGCATACCACAACACGGCACCCCTGGAGTGCCTCCCTCCACACGCGGCGGAGTACTTCGCCGCGCGCGCGGCTCGGCTGGCCCGGCGTTCCGATCACGCCGGTGGGCCGCCGTGGAGCCTGTTCCGCCTCCGCGCCGGCCTCCCAGGACACCGCGTCGTGTGGCCGGACATCGCGCTCCATCCCAGCGCCGCAGCTCTCGACGAAACCGACTTCGCCGCCGCGGTGCCACTCAACACCTGTTACGTGTCCCGCACGGCGGACCGCGCCACGGCGCTGGCGATCGCTGTGATTCTCAACAGCACCTGGGCCCGAGCTATCGCCCTGGTCACCGCGGACGAGGCCCGCGGCGGCTACCGCCGCATCAACGCTCGTGTCGCCGGGCAGATGCCTGTACCGGCCGGCCCAACCCGAGCGGCCCTCGCCGGCCTTGGGGCGGCCGCCCATCGCAACCGACATGCCGACCAAGACGATCTGGACGACGCCGTGGCGGACGCCCTCGGCCTCCCGGCCGCCGGGCGCGACGTGCTCCGGCGATTCGTCGCGCATAACCGCTGACGCGCTTCGCGTGGTCCGAGAGCCGCTCCGCTGGTGCCTGGACCTGGGCACGCGGGCGCCGCCCGAAGAGATCCTGCCCGCGCTCCGCGCCGCGGCCCTGGGACCGTGCGACCCAATCTGGGCGCCGCCGCCCTGGTTGCTCGTTCATCAAGTCGTCGCCGCCCGGCGTCTGGTGGCGCGTCTGGCCTGCTTCGGCGGCGCCTTGCTGGCCGATGCCGTGGGCCTGGGCAAGACCTACGTGGCCCTGGCGGTGGCCACCCGCTACCGCGACCCGGTGGCGTTGGTGCCCGCCGCGCTGGCGCCGCAATGGCAGCGGGTGGCGGCCACGCTGCGCGTTCCGTTGACCGTCTGGTCGCACGAGGCGCTGAGCCGCGGCGCGCCGGTGCCGGCAGCGGACCTGATCGTCGTGGACGAGGCACACAGGTTCTGCCGCCCCGAGACCAAGCGGTATGACCGGCTGGCCCGAGCGGCGCCGGCCGCGCAGGTCTTGCTTTTGTCGGCCACGCCTGTGGTCAATCGACCCGCCGACCTGGTCAACCTGCTCCGGCTGTTCCTGCCGGACCACGGCCTGGCCCTGCACGGCGTGCCGTCCCTCGCCGGCGCGCTGGCCACCCGGAAGCCGGAGCCGCTGGCCCACGCCTGCTCCGCCCTTATCGTGGCCCGGTCGCCCGACGCGGTTCGCGCCGCGTTGCCGGACCTTCTCGAGGTGAGCGACGCAACGGTCGTCACCGCGCCTCCCCTGCCCACGAATCTTCTGGAGCGGGTCGCGGAGGGCATAAGCGGCCTGGCTTTCCCCAGCTTCGCCGACCGGCACGCGGCGGAGCTGCTCCGCCTGCACCTGTGGTACCGGCTCGCTTCATCGGGCCCGGCCTTCCGGGAGACGCTGCAGCGCCACTCGGCGTATCTCGACCGGGCCATCACGGCCGCGGCGCGCGGAGAACGCCTCTCCCGCCACGCCGCCCGCGCGCTGTTCGGGCCTGGCGAAAGCATCCAGCTCGAGATGGACGTGTGGGACCAGGGTCTAGGCCGGCTCGATGCGGCGTCGCTCTCCGGCGAACGGGACCGGATTCAGCGGCTCCGCGCCCTGGTTTCCCCGGCGGCGATGCCCGACCCCAAGGCCGAGATGCTGGAAGACATCCTCGCGGGCCGGCCGGGCAAGAAGACCCTGGTTTTCACCTCCGCCGTCGCCACGGCGTCGCATCTGGCAGGCCGCCTGGGGTGGCACCGGCTGTGCGCGGCCACCTCCTGCGGGGCGCGCATCGCGACGGGGCCCATCGGCCTGGAGGAAGCGCTCTCGCTGTTCGCCCCCATCGCCCGGAGCGCCCGGCAACCGCCGCCTACGCTCCGGCTGGATACGCTGATCGCCACGGACCTGTTGAGCGAGGGGTTGGATCTCCAGGACGCCGATGCGGTGGTGCACTATGACCTCCCCTGGACACCCCTCCGGCTGGAGCAGCGGCTGGGTCGCGTGGCGCGGCTCGGGTCGCGGCACCGACGAGTCTCGGTCTGGTGGTTCCGGCCATCCTCGCTCATCGACACTCGGCTCACGATGGTGGAGCGCCTTCTACAAAAGCTCGGTGGCCAACTCCGCCTGGGCGTCCCGGCCAGCGGGTGCGTGGGGCGGGCGCGGGTGGTGGGGGGCCTGTTCGATTGGCGCGAGCGCTTTGGCGGCGCGGCAGCGACCGCGTCGTCCCCTCCGCGCTTCGCGGTGGTGCGGGGGCCCCGAGTTGGGGTGTTCGCCTTACGCTGGTTCGTCGGCACCCACGCCGTGCCGGACCTGGTGGTGGTGGCCGGCGACCCTCCTGACGTGGTGGACGACGAACGCCTCGTGACGTCGTTGATCGACGGCCTCACTGACGCGCCGGCGTCCTCTGCCCAACCCTCCCACGCCCTCGTCGAAAAGTTGTGCGGGGCCGTTCGCCGCCGTCTCGCGCACCGCATGGGTGGCCCCGGCGATGACGACACCCGGCGGCTGGCACGGCGCGCCCTGCGGCTCGCGTCCCAGGCGGCCGCCGTGCGGGATCGTCAGTGGCTCCGGTGGCTCGACGACGCGCTCAACCGTCTTACGGGAGGGCTTTCCATTGGCTCACTTCGCGCCGTCGAGGATGCCCTGACGTCAGGACGTGATGCCGTGCGCGCGGAGACCCGGTCGCCCGGAACGGCGCCCATGGAGCAGGCGTACGCGTCCGTCCGGCTGGAGGCGGCACTGCTGGGCGACGGTGCCCTCACGGCGGCCGACGCCCCGGGTATATTCGAGATCAAGACTAAGCAGCAGGGTTCATGAGGCTCCAGGACCGTATCCTCCGCGTCGTCGGGTTCCCGCCGATGGCTCACCGCCCGCCCCTCAAGGGCCGCTTCTGGCTCTACTGCACGGCCGCGTATCTGATGCCCGTCGTCACGCAGGTCGCATTCCCGCGCGACCCGGCGATGTACGACGAGTTGGTTTGGCTGGTCACCCTGGCACCCGCGTTCCTCCTGTCGCTCCACTACGGGTTGAAGGGAGCGGTGGCTGGTCTGCTGATGGGCACCGTGCTGTTCCTCGTGGTCCAGACGGTGGTCGCCATTAACTACACGCCTGATGATTGGCGCATCACCATGCCGATCTACGTCGCCTACGGCACGCTGGCGATCTCGGTGGGTTGGCTCTCCGAGCAACTACACGAGTACTACGAGCGAGCCCTGGCGAGCGAGCGCCTGGCGGGCATCGGCCAACTCGCCGTGACCGTGCGCCATGAGGTGAATAACGCGCTCACGGCAATCGTGGCGGAGAGTCAGGTTCTGTCGGAAGCAAAGGATGGACTGACGGAGGAGCACCGGCATACCGCGCGAGCCATCAAGGGCTCGGCGCTCAAGATCGCGGAGGATCTCCGCAAACTCACGCAACTGGCCGATGCGCCGGTGAGGGAATACACCAAGGGCGTGAACATGCTGGACCTGAAGGCCGCGCGGACGCGGCCGTAGGGTCGATCCCCTAGCGCAACACTGCGTGGAGCACCAGGTAGCCGATCCCCGCGATCCCGGCTGACGCCGGGATGGTGAGGAGCCAGGCCCACACGATCCGCCCCGCCAGTCCCCATCGCACCGCCGAGAAACGCTGCACGGATCCGACGCCGACGATCGAACCCGTGATCGTGTGTGTCGTACTCACCGGCACGCCCAGCGCCGTGGCGGCGAAGATGGCGCCTGCTCCGCCGGCCTCGGCGCAGAATCCGTGCACCGGCTGGAGCTTGGTGAGACGAGAGCCCATGGTCTTTACGATGCGCCAGCCGCCGGCCAATGTCCCGGCCGCAATCGCGGCGTGTGCCGAGAGGATCACCCAGGTCGGAATGACCATCGGCGATGTCAGGTGGAAGGCCCGTATCGGGAAATCCTGGAACAGGGCCTGCGATGCCACCAGCAGCCCCACCACGATCCCCATGGTCTTCTGGGCGTCGTTGGTGCCGTGGCTCAGGCTGAACGCGGCAGAGGAAGCCAGCTGGAGCGCACGGAAGTACCTGTCCATTGCCCGGGGGCCGGCGTGGCGGAACGTCCAGGCCGTGGCGGTCATGAGGGCCATGCCGGCCGCCATGCCGATCACCGGCGACAGGAAGATGAACAGCAGGGGCTTGACCCACCCGCCCAGGATCAACGCGCTCACGCCGGCCTTGGCCACCGCGGCGCCGCCGTAGCCGCCGATCAACGCGTGCGACGAGCTGGAGGGGATGCCCACATACCAGGTGACCAGGTCCCACACGATCGCGCCGAACAGCCCGCCCAGAATCACCAGGGGGTCCACCACCGCGATGTGGATCAGCCCGCTGCCGATGGTCTTGGCGACGGCCGTGCCGAAGCCGAACGCTGCGACGAAGTTGAAGAACGCCGCCCACACTACCGCGAACATGGGGGACAGCACCCGCGTGGACACGACGGTGGCGATGCTGTTCGCGCTGTCGTGAAACCCATTGATGAAATCGAAGGTGAACGCGACCAGGACGATCGCGAGTACAAACCAGACCGACTCCAGCATCAGCCGTGCTTCAGAATGATGGATTCGATGTCGTTGGCGACATCCTCGGCTTGGTCAATCGTAGTTTCGAGGTTGTCGTAGATTTCCTTCCACTTGAGGATGGCGATCGGGTCTTTCTCCTGATCGAACAGCCGGCCCAGCATTTGGTGATACAGCGCGTCGCCTTCTTCCTCCAGGCGCTTGGCCTCGATGCAATGCTGCATCACGTTGTCTTTGCTGCGGAGCTTCGCCACCGCCTGCGCAATCTCCGTGGTGATCCGGTGGATCACGTCACACAACTCGGCGATGCCCTCCGGCGCCTTGCCGAGCCGGAAGATCTGGGCGCGCCGCGCGGTGCCGTCAATGCGGTCGATCACGTCGTCCAGGTCGGACGCCAGCAGGTGGATGTCCTCGCGATCGATCGGCGTGATGAAGGTGCGGTCCAGGCGGTTGACCACCTCGTGGGTGACCTCGTCCGCCTCGTTTTCCAGCCGCTTGATGGACTCCGCGCAGTAGGCCGCCCGCTCGGGCCGTCCGGTCAGCTGCTCCCGGAGCAGCACGGAGGCTTCCTGGCAACGGTTGGCCACGGCGGTGAACAGGTCGAAGAACTCCTCTTCGCGCGGCAGCAGTCGGAAGCGCAATGCTCCTCCCGAGGAATGGGGCCCGTCGGTCTTTGGCGGCAAGCGAGCGTGAAACTAGCCCCTTCCACGGTAACGGCCAAGTAACGCAGCGTGACCCTAGCCCCAAGAGCCATGCAGTTTGACCGGCCCTTGGTTTCGGCTTACATTCGGGTTCACTGGGGCGAAAGTATGCCGAAACAGGTCGTTGGTAGGTCTGCGGACGCCGCCGGACCACCTCGGCGTGATCCACGGGAACAGGTTGTGCCACAACGGGTTACATCATGCCCTGAGTGCGGATCCCGGCTGGTCCCTGCGTCCGGTTGCGAGCACTGCCCGGCGTGCGGCTGGGGGCGCTGCGGATAGTGCCCCAGGCGCTGCCGGTGGTCGATCAGCGGCTTCGCGGAGCCCGGTTCCTCGCCCACCCGGTCAAGTCCATTCTCAACCCGCCGGAGTCCACCGGCATCGGGTGCTGGTCGCTCAATCCGTACGTGGGGTGCGAGTTCGGCTGCACCTACTGTTACGCCCGCTTCGCTCATCGCTACGTCGTGGAACGAGCTCGGGATGGCGGGTGGCTCACGCCGGACGAGTTCAGCGAGCTCACGGGACCGAGTGGCGTCGAGGGTTTCGAGCACCAGATCTTCGTCAAAGAACGGGAAGCGGTGCTGGCGGCCTTGAGCCGTGACCTCGCCCGGGTGGCGGCGCGCTACCGGAGAGGCGAGAGCGCGCCAGTGCTGATCGGCACCGCCACGGATCCCTACCAGCCCGCTGAGCGCCGTTTTGGAATCACCCGCGCCGTGCTCGAGCGGTTGGCGCAGGCGCCTCCGCTCACCCTGGCGCTCATCACCAAAAGCCCGCTGATTACGCATGACCTGGGCCTGTTGTCGGCGCTGAGCCGGAGGCACCGGGTCACGGTGAACATCTCGCTCATTAGCACCAACCGCCGGTTGATCCGCGCCTTCGAGGCTCGCTCGCCCATGCCTCACGCGCGGCTCCGCGCCTTGCGGAAGCTGGCGGACGGAGGCGTGAACGCCGGCTTGCTGGTGGCACCGGTCCTTCCCGGCATTACCGATGGCATTCCGCACTTGCGCCGACTGTTGAGCGCCGCCAAACGCCACGGGGCCCGCTTCGCCCATCCCGGCCCGCTCCGGATGTACCGCGCGATCCGCCCGTTATTCCTGCCGGCCGTTGAGCGCCATTTCCCGGTGCTTGTGCCTCGCTATCAGCACGCGTATCGTCGCGCCGAAGACGCCCCACGAGCGTATGCCCGGGCCCTCGACGCGCGGTTCGACCGGCTGGCCCGCGAGATCGGCCTGACAACGAACGGTGGTTTCGGACGTTCGCAACCATGGCGGGGCAGCCCGGAGCAGCTGGCCCTGTGGAGCAACCAACATCCGGAGAAGCCATGAAGAAACTCACGCCCATTCTCTATGTGGACGCGATCGAGCCCTGCCTGCCCTTCTGGGTGGACCGCCTCGGGTTCACCAAGGGCACCGAGGTGCCTCATGAGGACACGATCGGCTTCGTGATCCTGGCTCGAGACGGCCTCGAGTTGATGTACCAGACGTGGGCCAGCGCGGCCGCCGACGTTGCCGGCGCCACCAAGCGGACCAAAGGCCGATCCGCCGCGCTGTACATCGACGTGGAGAACCTGGACGACGTGGAGCGAGCCCTACGGGGCGCCGAGGTCGTTCATCCACGGCGTACGACGTTCTACGGCGCCACCGAGATCTTCGTGCGAGAGCCCGGGGGGCACGTCGTGGGCTTCTCGCAGATGGGATAGCCGGCCGGTCAGAGGGGCAGCCGCGGCTCGTCCGCCGGGCTGGCCTTGATGCCCAGGGGTTCCAGAATGGCGCGGTAGGTCTCTTGTAGGTCCGGCGGGACCTCGACGGCGTCCGCCCCGTAGAGTTTCCTGAGCATTGCGGCGTTGACGGCGGCCTGGCCCTCGTAATGGTTGTTGGTGATCACGTAGGTCTCGCGCGCCCGCTCCGCCACCCGGTGGATCCGCTCGAGCCAGGGCGCGAGCTCGTCGGCGCTGTACAGGTAGTCGTAGCGCTCATGGGGTTCGGCGTCGTCTCGGAACCAGTTCTCGTAGTTCCGCCCGTGCAGGCGCACGTAACCCACGACTCCGGTGACCTCCGCGCCAGGTTTGATGGAGTTCTTGAACACCGGCTGGTCAATGTTCACCACGCCAATGCCCCGCTCGGCGAGGGACGCGTAGAACTCCGGCACGTTCCAGGAGCCGTGCCGCACCTCCACGGCCAGCGGGAACTCCCCAAACGCGGACACCACGTCGTCCAGCCACTCGCGGGATTCCGGCGTTCGTTTGAACGACCACGGGAACTGCGCCAGCACGCATCCCAGCTTGCCGGCGTCGGCCAACGGCTTGAGGCCGTCGCGGGCGAGCGCCACCTCGTCCGGGGACCACGCCGTCTGCCGCTCGTGGGTGAAGCGCTGCCACAGCTTGGCCGTGAACTGGAAGCCCTGGTTATGGGCGACGCGCTTGGCCCAGCTC
>Ga0214473_10004791_pt1 | contig 16237 bp, 11 predicted proteins | sample RVTome_7_FD_203509 | JGI IMG/M metagenome (GOLD analysis project Ga0214473, IMG submission 203509) | Soil microbial communities from uranium-contaminated site in the Upper Colorado River Basin, Wyoming, United States - RVT98D197 | ecosystem: Environmental > Terrestrial > Soil > Contaminated >... | reverse complement strand
AGCGCCTGTCGGCGGGCGAGATCCAGCTCGATCCCGACCGTCACCAGGTGACGGTCGGGGAACGCAGCGAGCTGCTGTCGGCGCGCGAGTACGCGCTGCTGGGCTTCCTCATCCGCCACGCCGGCCAGGTGGTGACGCGCCAGCAGATCCTCGACTCAGTCTGGGGAGCGGAGCCTGACGTCTACTCCAACGTGGTCGACCTTTACATCCACTACCTGCGGCGCAAGCTCGGTGCGCTCGGCCAGAACAAAGCGCTGCGCACCGTGCGCGGAGTCGGTTATGCGCTTCGACCGAGCACCTGAGCCGCCGGTCACGGCGGTCACGCCGTCGGACCGCCTGGTCAGGCGCACGTCGCGTGGCCTCGCGTTCGTCACCCTGGCGCTGATCGCGGCGCTGCTCGCCGGCGTCGGCGTGGTCACCGCCGCGGTGGCCATCGGCATGACCGACGAGAACGTCGACCGGACGCTCGAGCAGGCGGCACACACCCGGCTGGCAACGCTCGAGAGTCTGCCCTGGGAAGGCACCAAGCAAGAGGACGACGGCGCGACCAACGGCGAGGAGAACACTGAGGACGGAACCCCGACAGAGATCGACGAGCACTCCGAGGACGGCGGCGTCTCCCCCTCGCAGCCCACGCCGGCTCCGACTGACCAGGCGACACCGACCGCCACCGCCACTGCCCCGGCAGGCCTGGGCCTGCTCGATGCCGACGAGGGCCAGCTCGATTCCTTCCAGACCTTCTTCCTTGTGCTCGACAGGAACGCCGCGATCATCTCCAACCCGCAACAGATCAAGCTTGCCGGGCTGCCCGACGCCGACGCAGCGGCCAACGCTGCGGCCAAGCACGGCGACGACCTGCGCAGCGTGACCGTGGACGGCGTCCACGTCCGCCTGCTGACCGAGGCAGTGGTTGACGGTACGGACAACGTGGTGGCCTTCCTGCAGGCCGGCTTCGTGCTCACCCAGCACGACCAGCAGACGAGCACCATCCTGATCACGATCCTGCTCGTCAGCCTGACCGGCCTGCTCGGCGCGGCGGTGGTGACGGTGCTGGTCACGTCGCGCGCGATGGGTCCGATCCGATCGGCATTCAATGCCGAGCGTCGCTTCGTCGCGTCCGCGTCGCACGAGCTGCGCACGCCGGTCGCCGTCGTGCGAGCTTCGGCCGAGATTCTGCAGCGAGAGGAGCTCGTCAAGCCCGAGGGCCGCCAGTTGGTGGACGACATCGTGTCCGAATCCGACCGACTCGGCCGGCTGGTCGGCGACCTGCTGGCGCTGGCCTCCGCAGAGGCAGGCGCGATTGACGTCAAGCCGCAGCAGATCGAGATGCGCGCCTTCGTGACCGAGCTGGCGCGGCGCGCCGAGACGATCGGCACCGAGCGCGGCGTGCGCATCGAAGTCGTCCAGGAGGGAGCTTCCGCAGCTGACCGCGAGCTGCTCGTCAGCGCCGACCCCGACCGCATGACCCAGCTGCTGCTGATCTTCATCGACAACGCCATCGACCACTCGCCGGCCGGCGGCACGGTGCGCCTGGTGGTTGGGGCGACGACCGACGGCAACAAGCCGCAGGTGTCGATCGGTGTCGCCGACCAGGGACCCGGCGTGCCCAGCCATGAGCGGCTGCGCATCTTCGAGCCGTTCGCTCGCCTCGCCGGCCGGCGGCGCGAGACCGGCAACACCGGCCTGGGCCTGGCGATCGCCAGGATCCTCGCCGCGCGCCAGGACGCGACGCTGCACGTTGACGACGCGGCCGGCGGTGGCGCCGTGTTCAGCGTCTGGTTGCCGCGGCGTCCTCGGACCGGAGCGCCGGCGAGCGTTTGACCGCGGCCGGTTTGACCGCAGCGGCCTCGAGCCGCTCGACCAGACCATCGGCGCCCATCGCGGCGAAGATCTCGCGCGCTTCTTCTCGGCCGGCGGCAGCGCGCGCGTCGGCATCGCCCAGCAACCGCGCCCGCTGGAGCAGGGTGAATGCCAGATCGAGGCGCAGGTCCTCGGCCCGCCACTCTTCGATCACCTCGTGGTACGCGTGGAGTGCCTCGTCCGCCCTACCCTCGAACGCCGCCAGACCGGCGGCGATCGTCCGCCGTGATCGCTCGAGCCACCGCGCCGCCAGCCGGTGTTGCTCGAGCCAGTCAAGGTCCTGCGCAACCAGCTGGGCGTCGCCGATCAGCACGGCCGAGCGCGCCGCCAGGACGGCCGCCTGCTGAGACCCGGTTCCGGCGTGGGCATCGCGCGCCTCGATCGCCAACCGATGGGCGTCGTCGAGCGCGCCTCGCGCCAAGCCCAGCCACGCCTGAACGTAGCGCAGATTAGCCAGGTCCTGGGCCGACGTCGAGCCGACCATTTGGTCTTCGAACTGGGCCAGCTTCGTGCCCGCGGCTGCGTCGTCGCCGCGCAGCGTCTCCACGACAGCGGCCAAGCCGTGAATTTGGGCCATCATCGCCGACTTGACGTTCGGGATGTCGGCCTCGAGGCGGAGGACCTCGTCCAGGTCGCCGACGCCGAACGCGTTCTCGGCGGCGTTGCCGGCCATCGAGGCGTAGGCGATCCCGAATTGCTTGTCGATGGCGATCCCCTCGAGGGCGATCTGCAGCCCGCGGTGCGGATCATCGATGACCGAGTAGGAGCTCAGGTTGAAACGCGAGCGAACGCGCGGCCACATCGCGCCCTCGTCGTCGGCCATCTGCTTGGCACCGATGAGCAGCGCGACAGCCTCGCGGAAGCGCCCCATCAGGGAAAGCGCCCACGACTTGGTGATGATGAATTGGAGCGATGCCTCGGGAGCGTCGAAGTGTTCGGCCGTTTCAAGAGCACGCGACGACGCGGCGAGGCCCTGTTCACCTTCGTTGCGCAAGAGATGTCCGCGGGCGAGTTGGCCGGTCAGTTCCATCGCCAGGACCGGCGGTACAGCTGGCTCCTTGAGCGCTCCGCGCAACAGCTCCATTCCCTCGTCGACGCGCGACATCTCGAGCAGCCAGCCTGCGAGCCGCACCGTGAGCCGGGCCACCCGGTCCGGCACGCCATTGGCACGCGCCCATTCGAGCGCGGAACGCTGGTAGCTTTCGGCTGCTGCGAGGTCGCCCGAGGCCCACGCAGCCGAGGCGACGCGCATCGTCAGGTCGTTGAGGTCCTCCTCTTTGAAGGTCACCGCTATGGCCTGCTCGAGGTAGGTGCGCTCCTGTTCGGGCGAATGGAGCTGCCCGGCACGATCGGCCGCGGCGCGCAAGGCAACCCGGGCCTGGGCCGCGAGCGCCGCCCCCTCCTCGCCCTCCGGTGCGGCCCGGAAAGCCTCCAGGTAGTGAGTCGCGCGCACTCCGGCGAGCTCATCGTCGTCGAGCGTCTCGTAGAAGCGCGCCGCCGCCAGGTGACGTGCCCGCCGCTCACGCTTGGCCAAAGTGGCGTACGCCGTCTCGCGGATCAGGCCCTGGCGAAACCGGTACTGGCCGCGTTCAGGCGAACGGGGATCGGCCTCGAGGGTGACCAGCTCCTTGTGCGCCAGGTTGCGCAGGCGCGCCTCGATCTCGTCGGCCGGTCGTTCCGCGAGTGCGGCGAGGGCGGGTACGGCGAAGGTCAGGCCAAGCACCGCCGCATCCTGCAGCAGTGCGCGATCATCGCCGCCCAGCGCGTCGAGGCGCGAGGCGATCAGTGCCCGCAGGGTGGGCGGGATATCAAGCGCCGGCAGCTGGCCAACCAGCGTGTATGCGTCACCCTGGCGCATGAGGTGGCCGCCGTCGGCCAGAGCCCGGATCGTCTCGACCGCGAAGAGGGGGACGCCTTCGGCCCTTTCGACGATGCGCGCCAGGTCGGCGTCGGCCAATCCGGGGGCAAGACCGCGCAGCAGGCTGTCCATCGCCCCGGCGCCGAGTGGCTCGAGGTGCAGAGCGATCAGCGCGCGGTGACCCATTCCGAAGTTGGGCCGTCGTTCGAGAAGTTCCGGACGAGCCAGGGTCACGACCAGGATCGGCCGGTCGCGGGACCACTCGAGGAGATGCTCGATGAAGTCGAGCAGCCCGTTGTCGGCCCACTGCAAATCCTCGAATACGAGCACGGTTGGGCCGCGGTCGGCGATCCGCTCGAAGAAGGTGCGCCAGGCGCTGAAGAGCTGCTCGCGCACAGCCCAGTTGGCCTCGTCGATGCCCAGCAGGGCACCCAACGCTGGCTCGAGCCAGCGGCGCTCCTGTGCGTCGGGCACGAAATCATCTAGCGTCATGCGCAGCTTCTCGCGCGTCGACGACTCGTCCTCGCCCTCGGCGATGCGCGCACGGCGACGGACCATTTCACCCAGCGCCCAGAACGCGATGCCCTCGCCATAGGCCGGCGTACGACCCTGGTGCCAGTAGTAGAGCTGCGGACCGGCGAGCCCATCCAGGTACTTCTCGAGCTCCCACGCGAGCCGGCTCTTACCGATGCCGGCCTGTCCGGAGATGGCCACGACGCGCAACTTTCGTTCGCGCTCCGCGGCGTGGACCTGCTCCTTGAGCAGGCGCAGCTCCTCTTCGCGACCCACGAAGGGCGGTTCGAGACCTTCCTCGCGCCCCTCGCCGCCGACGCGGGCGACCACGCGCAGCGCGCGCCAGGCGGCAACCGGTGCCTGCTTGCCTTTGAGCAGCTGGTCACCGGCCGGCTCGTAGGCGATAGCTGCGCTGGTGGCTTGATAGGTGGACTCGCCTACCAGGACGACGTCCGGCTGTGCCACGGACTGCAGGCGCGACGCGGTGTTGACAAGGTCACCCGCGACCATCCCCTGGCCGGTGGCGCCCAGCGTCACGACTGCCTCCCCGGACAGGACTCCGGCGCGCAGGGCAAGCGGCTGGCCCGCGCTGGCCATGCCGCGCACCCGGCCGACCAGGTCGAGCGCGGCACGGACCGCCCGCTCGGGATCGTCCTCACGCGCAATCGGCGCTCCCCAGACGGCCATCACGGCATCGCCGATGAACTTCTCGACCGTGCCGCCGTAGCCCAGGATGACCTCGCGGGCGGTGTCGAAGTAGCGCGAGAGCAGGTCGCGAACTTCCTCGGGATCCTGCTCCTCGGACAGCGTTGTGAAACCGACGAGGTCAGCGAACAGGATCGACACGTAGCGGCGCTCGGCGGTCGGTGCCGTCGCACGCGCGCCGTCGGGCGTCGCGGACGCCGACTCAAATGCCGGCCCGGCGAGGCTCGTTCCGCACTCGGCGCAGAACTTCGGGCTGCCCTCGTACGGGGCGCCGCAGCTCGGACAGACCGTGCTCAGAGCAAGACCGCACTCGGCGCAGAACTTCTGTCCCGGACGCGTTTCAGACCCACAGCGCGGGCAGGCCACCCGGCGATCCTCCGCTTGCTGACGGTTGCGTTCAGCGTATCCCATGGCAAGCAACCGCCCGCACCCTCATCATCTGACTGATGAACGGCCGCGCCAGTCAGCCCGCGTTCAGCCGTGTCTCGGACAAGGCCGCCCGTTTTACCGAGTCGGTCATCCGCGACATGACGCGCCTCGCCCTCCAGCACGACGCCGTCAACCTCGCCCAGGGCTTCCCCGACTTCGCCTGCCCACAAGAGCTCAAGGAGGCCGCAGCCGCGGCGATCCACGCCGACATCAACCAGTACGCCATCACCTGGGGCGCGCGCGACTTCCGCGAGGCGATCGCGGCCAAGACGCAGCGCCTCTACCCGGGCTGGTCGGTCGATCCACAGACCGACCTGACCGTTACCTGCGGCGCGACCGAGGGCATGATCGCGGCCATGCTGGCGCTGCTCGATCCCGGTGACGAGGTGGTCGTGTTCGAGCCGTTCTACGAGAACTACGGCCCGGACGCCATCCTGTCCGGCGCCGTGCCGCGCTACGTCACGCTGCACGAGCCTGACTGGCACATCGACGAGGCGGAGCTGCGCGCCGCGTTCGGGCCGCGCACCCGCGGGCTGGTACTCAACACGCCGCACAACCCAACCGGCAAGGTCTTCACCCGGGCCGAGCTGGAGCTGATCGCCGGCCTGTGCATCGAGCATGACGCGCTCGTCTTCACTGACGACATCTACGAGCACATCGTCTTCGCCGGGACGCACATCCCAATGGCCACGCTGCCGGGCATGGCTGAGCGCACCATCGCCATCAACTCGCTCTCCAAGACGTACTCGGTCACCGGCTGGCGCGTCGGCTGGGTGATCGCCCCGCCAGTGCTGACCGGCGCGATCCGCAAGGTGCACGACTTCCTGACGGTTGGCGCCGCTGCCCCGCTGCAGGCCGCCGGCGCGGTCGCAATGAACCTGCCGGACGCGTACTACGAGAAACTCGCCGCGGACTACCTCGAGCGGCGGGACACGCTCATCGGCGCGCTCAACTTGGCCGGCTTCCGGACGTATGTGCCGCACGGCGCGTACTACGTCATGACCGACATCAGCGCCCTGACCCAGAGTGACGACGTGGCCTTCGCCCGCGCGCTGACCGCGGCCCCTGGTGTGGCGACCGTGCCCGGCTCGTCGTTCTACTCCAGGCCGGAGCTCGGCCGGACCAAGATCCGCTTCGCCTTTCCCAAGAAGCTCGAGACACTCCACGCGGCAGCACAGCGATTGGCGCGTTTGTAGCGCCTTCAACTGCCGAGCGGCACGTTCTGAGACGTAACTGAAACGTACCTTGCTCCACCGTTCCGGCTGCGCGCCTGCCGCTGCGATGCGATAATGCCGCTGCGCATCTGCGCATGTGGAGAGGAGAACCGAACAAGCCGCCGCCCCAGCGGCAGCAGTCGCCAGCCGGCTACGAGCATGTCTTCGCCCTCGGCTGTCACCTCTTGAGCGCCACCCGCCTTGCGGGTCTCGGCCGTGTTTCTCTGGCCAGTCTGCTGGCTATTCCTGACTGCAAGCTACTGGGCGGCCCAATCGCCGGTTGAACGTGCGCCATGCAGAGTCGCACGCCGGTTACCGAGGAGGCAGCAGTGCCAACTGCCAATTCGGCTGTGGGGTTTCAGCCGATCGTCCGCACGTCCGCCATTGCCCGGCGGCTGCGCCATACCGTCATCGCCGCGTCACTGGGCGCGGCCGTCTTGCTGCCGGTGGGGCTTTTCGCCGCGCCCGGCGTCGCCGCTAGCGTCCCTTCGGGCGGCAACGACTGCAGCCGCTGGACGAGCACGACCAAGCCGCCTGACTACATCCGCGTCTACCGGAACAAGTCGGGCAAGATCCAACGCGTGCCCTTCCGGCACTACGTGATCACCGTGCTCGGCAAGGAGTGGCCGGGTTATCTGCCCGTGCCCGTGATTGAGGCTGGCGCTGTGGCAGCCAAGCAGTACGCCTGGTTCCACGCCCTCCGGGGCCCGCGCCGCCTCAAGGACGGGCGCTGCTTCGACGTCCGCGACGGCGTTCAGGACCAGCTCTACCGGCCGCACAAGGCACGCGTGCGCCAAGACCACTACCGCGCGGTCGAAGCGACTTGGAACATCAGCCTGATCAAGAACGGCAAGCTGTTCATGACCGGCTACCGACGCGGCGACAAGGGTCGCTGCGGCCGCGACGCCAACGGCTGGAAGCTGTACGCCCGGACGGCCACGCGCTGTGCCTACAGCGGCAAGGACTTCCTCCAGATCCTGCGCATCTACTACGGGCCGAACCTGACTATCCGTCGCTAAGGGCGGCAGCATGTCGGTGTACCCTCAGGGCCCTCAAGACAGCGACCTGCGTCACACCGAGGTGAGTCGAGATGGCCCGTAACGTCCGCGGCGCGCTGCTCCAGGCTGAGTGGACCGGCGACAAGGAATCGATGATCCAAAAGCACGAGAAGTACGCCCACGACGCGGCCGCGCAGGGCGCCCAGGTGATGCTCTTCCAGGAGCTCTTCTACGGGCCCTACTTCTGCCAGGTGCAGGACGCGCAGTACTACTCGTACACCGAGAAGATCCCCGACGGGCCGACCACCAAGCGGATGCAGGACCTCGCCAAGCAGACGGGCATGGTCCTGATCGTGCCGATGTACGAAGAGGACGAGCATGCCGCCGGGATCTACTACAACACCGCGGCGGTGATCGACTCGGACGGCAAGTACCTGGGCAAGTACCGCAAGACGCACATCCCGCACGTCAAAGGTTTCTGGGAGAAGTTCTACTTCCGGCCGGGCAACCTGGGCTACCCGGTCTTTGAGACCGCGGTCGGCAAGGTCGGCGTCTATATCTGCTACGACCGCCACTTCCCGGAGGGCGCCCGCGCGCTGGGCCTGAACGGCGCCGAGATGGTGTTCATCCCCTCAGCCACCTCGCGCGGCCTGTCCGAGTATCTGTGGCGCATCGAGCAGGTCTCGCACGCTGTGGCGAACGGCTATTTCGTGGGCACCATCAACCGCGTCGGCATCGAGAAGGACCTGGGCGACGACGATTTCTACGGCCAGTCGTACTTCTGTGATCCGCGCGGCCAGTTCATCGGCGAGATCGGTGACGCCTACAAGGAAGAGCTCATGGTGCGCGACATGGACCTCGACCTGATCCAGGAAGTGCGCCAGACGTGGCAGTTCTTCCGCGATCGCCGACCCGACGCCTACCAGGATCTCGTCCGGCCCTAGCGGCGAGTCCGCCCGCCAGATCTACGTCGCGCACTCCTTGCTCCCTGCCAGCAGCCCCTCGTGGCGATGGCGGGGGCCTGTGGGCCGGTGCGCTGACCTGAGACGTACCAACTACAGATCCACTAGCGTCGTGCATTCGTATGCAGTGATAGTATGGCGGGAATGGTTTGCGCTGCTCATCCGAGGAGGCACAGCCATGAGGCCCGATGAACGCTCGGAGACGGTGGCTGGATCCTCCGGCACGCCGACGACGGAAGAGTCGGTTGGTGTGCCGCACGAGCCAGCGCACCGCCGGGCCGGCACCCGCCGAATGGGGCAGCCGATCATCACCATGCGCGACGTGGCCCGCGCAACCGGTGTCTCGCAGAGCACGGTATCGCGCGTGCTGAGCGGTGCGCCGACGGCAGTGCCCATCGCGGCCGAAACGATGTCGCGCGTAAGGGCTGCCGCCGATCGGTTGGGCTACCGACCGAATCCGCTCGCGCGAGGCCTGCGTGGCGCCCAGACCATGCTGCTCGGAGTCATCGTGCGCGAGATCACCGATCCGTTCTTCGCCGGCGCCATCGAGGCCGTCTCGCGCGAAGCCGGCCGGCGCGGCTACAACGTCGTGCTCGGGCAAGCGCACGCGCGCGCCGACGAGGCCATCGCCCTGTGGGCCGTCCTCGAGGCGCGGCACTGCGATGCGATCCTGCTGCTTGGCGACATGCGCGACCAACCGCGCCTGCTCGAAGACCTCGGCGGGGCGCACGTCCCGGTCGTGGCCCTCTGGCAGGGCGCGCGCCCGAATGGCATCCCATCGGTGACCGTCGACAACCGCGCCGGGATTCGGGCCGTGGTGGATCACCTGTTCGGGCTCGGCCACCGCCGGCTGGCCTTCGTCGGCGGCCGGCGGCTGGGCGACATCATCGAGCGCGAGACAGCGTTCATCGAGGAGGTGAGCCGCACCGGCGAGCGGCTGTTGGACGGGTACGTCCGGACCGTTGCGAATAATCCGGCCGGTGGCGGTGAGGCGTTACGCGCGCTGTTCGAACTGCCGACGCCGCCTACTGCAATCGTGGTCGCCACGGACGTCCTGGCGATTGGCGCGCTGCACGCGGCCTATGAGCTCGGCCTGCGCGTGCCTGGGGACGTGTCGGTGACCGGCTTTGACGACATTCCGGCGGCGGCGTATTCCAATCCCGCCTTGACGACGGTGGCAATGCCGGTGCGGGAGATGGTCGCCACCGCCGTGCGCATGGTCATCGACGAGGCGCCCGAGGGTGCGACCGGCAGTGGACCTGGTTTCGCGAACGCTGTCCTGGCGCCGACGCTGGTCGTGCGGTCATCGTCCGGGCCGGTCCCTGCTGCGCCGGCCAGCAGACTGCCGCCGGTACTGCCGGCCTGAGCGCGCAGGGCACGGCAATGGCCCGGTACGCGATCGGCATCGACTTTGGCACCGAGTCCGGGCGCGCGGTGCTGGTCGACGTAGCCGACGGGCGCGAGCTGGCGACGGCGGTCTACGCCTATGCCAATGGCGTCATCGACGAGCACCTCCCCGCGCCCGATGACGATGTGCGGCTGGAACCCGACTGGGCGCTTCAGGACCCGCAGGACTACGTCCGGACGATCCAGCAAACGGTGCCCCAGCTGTTGGCGTCAGCCGCCGCCGACCCGGCCGACGTGATCGGCGTGGGCATCGACTTCACTGCGTGCACGATGCTGCCGGCCGCCGCCGACGGGACGCCTCTCTGCCAGTTGTCCCAGTATCGGCGGCGCCCGCATGCCTGGGTCAAGCTCTGGAAGCATCATGCCGCGCAGCCCGAAGCGGACCGCATCAATGCCGTAGCCCGCGAGCTAGGCGAACCGTGGCTTCCGCGCTACGGCGGCAAGATCTCCTCGGAGTGGTTCTACTCCAAGAGCCTCCAGATCCTCAACGAGGACCCCGGGCTCTACCACGCCGCCGACCGGCTGATCGAGGCCGCCGACTGGGTGGTCTGGCGGCTGACCGGCGTGGAGACCCGCAACAGCTGTACCGCCGGGTACAAGGCCATCTGGTCCAAGACCGAGGGTTTTCCCTCCAAGAGCTATTTCGCCGCGCTGGACTCGCGCCTGGCCGAGGTTGTGGACCAGAAGATGTCGCGCGAGGTGACGCCCATCGGGCGCTGCGCGGGAACACTGACCGCGGAAGCGGCGATCTGGACCGGATTGCGCCCGGGCACTCCGGTCGCGATCGCCAACGTCGACGCGCACGTCTCGGTGCCGGCCTGCACGGTGACCGCGCCCGGGCGGATGGTGGCGGTGATGGGCACGAGCATCTGCCACATGGTCCTGGGATCGGCGCCGGCTGTCGTCGAGGGCATGTGCGGCGTGGTCGAGGGCGGCATCATCCCGGGCCTGTTCGGCTTCGAGGCCGGTCAGTCGGGGGTAGGCGACATCTTCGCCTGGTTCGTCGACGAGGCCGTATCCCCGCGCTACCACGAGTCCGCGGCGGCCGCCGGAGTAGACGTCCATACGATCCTGGAACGCGAAGCGGCTCGGCTGCGACCCGGCGAGTCGGGCCTGCTAGCGCTCGACTGGTGGAACGGCAACCGCTCGGTCCTGGTCGACGTCGACCTGACCGGCCTACTGCTCGGCGCCACCCTGGCAACCACGGCGCCCGAGATCTATCGCGCGCTCATCGAGGCGACCGCATTCGGGTCGCGCATCATCATCGAGGCGTTCGAGTCGGCGGGCGTCGCGGTAGACGAAATCGTGGCATGCGGCGGCCTGCCCGAGCGGAATCCTCTGCTGATGCAGATCTACGCCGACGTCGCGGGCAAGAACTTCCGCGTGGCAGCCTCCGGCCAGGCGCCCGCGCTCGGTTCAGCCATGTTCGGGGCAGTCGCCGCTGGCAGCGCCGGCGGCGGCTACGACACGATCGTCGAGGCCGCGGCGCAGATGGCCCACCTCAAGGACGTGTGGTACCGGCCCGATCCGGCTGCGCGCCCGGTCTACGACGAGCTATTCGCCGAGTACCGCGCCCTCCACGACTACTTCGGACGCGGTGCCAACGACGTGATGAAGCGTTTGAAGGCCATCAGGGGCGAGGCGTTAGGCCAAGTTGCCGCTGAAGTGACGTAGGCCGCATCTCCCTCAATCAAGCACGAGGACGTCCGGGCGCGCGCGGCCGGCGACGGCGACGGTCGGCCAGGCCGAGTCGACGGTCATGACCTCCAGACCGGTGTCGGTAATGACGACGGTGTCCTCGATCTTGGCCCCGGGCAGGCTCGGATTCCAGGCCAGCGCAGTGCCCACGCCGATCGTCGTGGGAGCCCCCGGCCGAGCGAGCTCGTCACGGCTCCGATAGCCGGTGATGCCGCCCTGGTGGTGGTCCAATTCGGCCCCGCCGTAGCCGGCACGGGTGTACGCCACGACGATCGCCGCGTAGACCGCGCCGAGCGTAGCGCCCGGCACCGATGCGTCGAGTGCCGCCGCCTCGACCTGGGCCACGGCATCCGCGCGCGACCGCTCGGGCACCGTTGGCTCACCGAAGGACGCGCTGCGCGTCAGATTGGCCACGAGGCCGTGGCGGCGGGCGCATACAACGACCATCACCCGCCCACCGATTGGCTCTCCCGGCAACGGCACCGGGTGGCGGTAAGCCAACTGGCGGCGACTTCCGCCGACGAGCACGACCATCGGCCACATGCCGCCGCGGATGATCTCAGCAGCTACGGCCGCCCCCAGCTCGACCTCGGTCATCTCGGGCCGCGCCGCGCTGAGCGTGCTGGTCAACCCCCGGGCCGCGTCGCGACCAAGCTTGCGGTAACGGTCGATCTCAGCCGGCATCAGACGCTGCCGGCCGGCAGCAAGACCGGCCGGCAGTGGTAGCTCGCCCTGGCCCGGCCGATCGCTGGCCACCGCTCTGGCACCGCCGGTACGGTCGCGGACCACTTCCTCGCGCGCCGCGCCGTCGGCCCACGGCGACTCAACCAGCGTGTACCCATCGATGACCTGCTCGTCGCGCAGCCGCTCGGCGTCAATGCGGTCGGCCAGCACGAGCGCCTCTGAGGGAGTGATCAGCACCTCCGCCGCGCCACGCTCGAGGGTCGAGTCGACCACGCTCGATCCTCCGCATGTCGCCCAGGCGAACCAGTCGCTGCCGCGCAACCGCACCGCGTCGAGGGATTGCTCCACGAGCGCCTCGCGGACGACGCCCAGCTTGGCATCGAGCTCCGCCGCCCTACGTGCAGCCCGCGCTGCCGTCTCGTTGACGGGCGTCGAGGCGGCCGGCGTGGTCATCGCACCTCAACTAGAGGGCGCCGGCCAGGTGGTGGTAGACCTGGTTCCAGCGCAGCTCCTTACGAAAGTCGCCGACATGCGTACCGGCGCCGATGGTCAGCAGCTCGATGCCGGCCATGTCGGCGAAGTCCTGCAGCGCCTCGATGCCGACCTGCTGGCTGAAGCACGTGTGGTGCGGGCCACCGGCCGCCAGCCAAGCTTCCGCGGCAGTGGCCAGGTCCGGCCGCGGCTGCCACACCGCGCGCGCCACGGGCAGGCGTGGCAGCGCCTGCGCCGGCTCGACCACGTCGATCTCGTTGGCTACAAGCCGAAACCGGGTGCCAAGGTCGAGCAGCCCGACGACCACGCCCGGCCCTGGCGGGGCGGTGAACACCAGCCGGACCGGGTCTTCCCGCCCGCCGATCGACAGCGGATGGATCTCGCATGCCGGGCGGCGCGCGGCGATTGACGGGCAGATCTCGAGCATGTGCGCGCCCAGGGTCTGCGGGCTGGCCGCCCCGAAGTCGTAGGTGTAGTCCTCCATGAACGAGGTGCCGCCGTCGAGGCCGGCGCTCATGACCTTGACGATGCGCACCAGGGCCGCCGTCTTCCAATCACCCTCGGCGCCGAAGCCGTAGCCGTCTGCCATCAGCCGCTGTACGGCGATGCCCGGCAACTGGCGCAGCGCACCCAGGTCCTCGAACGTGTCGGTGAAGGCCCCGAAGCCCCCTTCCTCGAGGAAGCCGCGCAGAGCGACCTCGATGCGTGCCGCCTCGCGCAGCGAGTCATGGCGCGCGGCGCCGCGGCGCAGCTCGGGCATCATGTCATAGGCGGTCTCGTAAGTGTCGACCAGCTGGTCAACGTCCGCTTCGCCAACGCGCGCGACGCGGCCGGTCAGCTCGTTCACGCCATAGCCGTTGACCGAGATGCCCAGCCGCCATTGCGCCTCGACCTTGTCGCCCTCGGTCACCGCGACGTCGCGCATGTTGTCGCCGAAGCGACAGATGCGCAGTTGCTGGGCCTCGCGCCAGCCGGAGGCGGCCCGCGCCCAGGTGGCGATGGCCTGGTGGACGCGCGGTTCCTGCCAGTGGCCCACGACGGTCTTGCGGGCGTGCCTCAGGCGCGTCGCCAGGTAGGCGAACTCCCGATCGCCGTGGGCCGACTGGTTGAGGTTCATGAAGTCCATGTCGATCGTCGCCCACGGCAGGTCGCGACCGTGCTGGGTGTGGAGGTGCAGCAGCGGCGTGCGCAGGGCGGTCAGGCCGGCGATCCACATCTTGGCCGGCGAGAAGGTGTGCATCCAGGCGATCACGCCCACGCAGTCCGCGGCGGCATCGGCTTCGCGCAGCACGGCGGTGATTGCGTCGGGTGTCGTCACCACCGGCTTGAGCGTGATGCGCACCGGGATGGCGCCCGACTCGACCAGCCCGGCGACGATCTCCGCCGACTGGCGGCGGACCCGCTCCAGCGTCTCCTCGCCGTACAGCCCCTGGCTGCCGGTCACGAACCAGGCCTCGAGCGGGGTGGCGCTCATCGCTCGAACCGCCGCTGGAGTACTGCGTGGATGGAGACTGAGATCAGGATGATCGCGCCGTAGATGAACCCGGTCCAGTAATCGGTCAGGCCCGCGGCGACGATGCCGGCGGAGATGCCGCCAATCATGAACGCGCCGATGAAAGTGCCCCACACGCTGCCGCGGCCGCCGAACACGGATGTGCCGCCCACGAACACGGCCGCGAGGGCGGGCAAGAAGAACCCCGACCCGAGCGCCCCCGGATAGAAGTTGACCACGCGGAGGCTACTGAGCAGTCCGGCGAACGCCGCGGCGAGGCCCACCAGCACGAACAGCAGCACCCGCGTGCGTCTGATTGGGATGCCCATCAGCTGAGCGGCCTGGCGATTGTCGCCGATGACGTAGGCGTTCTGGCCGATGCGATGACGGTTGAGGATGACCCACGTGGCGATGGAAATGAGGACCAGCCAGTAGAACTCGGTGGGTATCCCGGCCAGCTTGCCGGCCAGGAGACCGTAGATGGTCGAGTCACGCGTCTCGACGAGTGGGAACTGCCGGCCGCCCACGAGGACCAGCGTCAGGCCCCGGAACAGGAACTGGGTGCCGATTGTGACTACCAGCGACGGGATCCCGACAAGAGTGACCATCAGCCCGTTGAACAGGCCGGCCAGACCGCCCACCCCCAGTGCGGCGACCACGCCGAGCTCCGTGCTCCCCGTCGCCTCCCACGTCCAGACGAAGCCGACCATCCCGAGGGCCATGATCGAGCCGAACGAAAGATCGATGTCGCCGGCCACGATGACCATCGTCAGCGTCACGGCCGCGATCGCGAAATACGGCGTCGTCTGGGCGAACGAGAGGTAGATGTCCTGTTTCAGGAACGTGCCCGGCGCGGCCCCAATGAAAGTGCCCCAGAGCAGGAAGAACGCGGCGGTGATGCCGATCTGGGACGCCCACGACGAGGCGAAGGACGCCCGCGCTGTCGGACGCTTCGCGGTCTCGGTGGCGGTAGGGGTCGAGCTCACCTGATCACGCCGGGGGTTGTGCGGGCGCCGACGCCTGGCCGGTCGCGCGCAATCGCTCGGGATCGCTGAAGCGCCCGCTTTCGGCGAGCTCGCGCATGATCCCCATCAGTTCCTCGAGCGTGTAGCGCGCAGTGGGAAACTCGCCCGCGACGCGGCCGCGGTCGAGGAGGACGATGCGGTCGGCGACCGAGTACACGTGGAAGATGTTGTGGTCGATGAAGATGGCCGATTTCTTCGCCTGACGGATGCCGGCCACAAAACGGAGCAGCTTGTCGGTCTCCTTGAGCGAGAGGCCCATCGTCGGCTCGTCGAGGATGATGACGTCGGCCTCAAAATGCAGCGCGCGCACGATCGCCAGCCCTTGCCGCTCACCGCCTGAGAGGCCGGCGACGTGAGTGTTCGGGGTCAGGGCGGCGGAGGTGAAGCCCATCGACTCGCCCATCAGGTCCGAAGTGACCTTGCGCATCTGGCTCACGCGCAGGAAACCGAAGCGACTAACCACTGGACGGCCCATGAAGATGTTCCGCCACAGCGGCAACTGGTCGGCCAGCGCTCGCTCCTGGAACACGGTCTCGATGCCCAGGGCGCGGGCCCCCGGAACGGTCAGGCCCGCGACTTTCTGACCGTCGAAGAACATCTCACCCGCATCCGGCTGGTGGACGCCGGTGATGATCTTGATGAGCGTCGACTTGCCGGCCCCGTTGTCGCCCAGCAGCCCGACCACCTCACCGGCGGCGACCCGGAAGTCGACGTCGCTCAGCACTCGGACTCCACCGAATGACTTGGAAACGCCGTGCAACTCGAGGCGCAGCGCGCCGGGTGGCGGAGCGGCCACGGATGCTGGTTCGAGCGCTGCGAGAGTGGGCACGTCGGGCGTGGCAGCCTCAGGCTCGGGCATGGTGGACCATCCTACCGGTGCTGGTCGCCGGCCGGCGACCG
>Ga0214473_10004790_pt1 | contig 16239 bp, 10 predicted proteins | sample RVTome_7_FD_203509 | JGI IMG/M metagenome (GOLD analysis project Ga0214473, IMG submission 203509) | Soil microbial communities from uranium-contaminated site in the Upper Colorado River Basin, Wyoming, United States - RVT98D197 | ecosystem: Environmental > Terrestrial > Soil > Contaminated >... | reverse complement strand
TGTCGCGGTAGGGGGTCTCCCACAGCATCTGGTGCGTCCAGTACCGGCTGGCGTAGTGGTCGAAGTCGTACTTGTCGTCGATCACGAGGTCCGTGCCGAATAGAATCCGGTCGGCGTTGCGAATCATGAACTCGCGCACCCGCTCGGGCTGGCGGGCGACCTCGCGGACAATCCACTTGGTCGCGCTGCTGTCCAGGTAGTAGTTCGGATGGCGGTCGAGCAACTCTTGCAGGAAGTCCGGGTCTTCGATGTAGCCGCCCGAGTGCGCGCCGATCACGAAGCGCGGCGCCACCGTCTCCAGCAAGAACTCGAGCTGCCGGTATTGTTCCCGCTTGGTGCCATATTTCGCTGTGTCCGCGTACTTGCCGCCGGGCTGCCACCAGACACTCGGGTCGCCGACGTGGACCATGAAGTGATAACCGAGGTCCAGGGCTTCGTGAATGACCGGCTGCAAGAACTCGTGTTCGAGCGTTAGGGCGTGCTCGCCGCGCATGGGCGGGGCCATCCAGAGCTTCATCACCCGCGCGCCCTTCTCGCGAAACGTCGCCAGGTCGCGCAGCCATTGCTCACGAAACCCGGGCGTGGTGTTAAACTCGCGCCAGCGCGGGATGGCGATGAACTCCAACCGCCCCGGATACGCGGCCCGCAGCTCGTCGACTTGATCCAGCGGCGACATCGACACGATCTTCTCGACCCCATACGCCTTCGCCGCCTCGAAGAACAGGGCCGTCGACGGTCCTAGCCGCACGTGGGTATGCACGTCGATGAGGCGGCAATCCGGGAGTTTGTGCCGCGGCGCGGCGCGATAGTCCAAGCCCAACCGGTTAGCCGGATGGCGTTGGTCGCGACGGGCTGCTTCTTCGTCATGGTGTCCCATAGGCGCTCCAGGCGAACGCGGACAATCGCCGCGCACGCGGTACCTGATGTTCGGAGTATATGTCGGACAGGACCGCATGAACCGCGCCGCGACCGTCAGGGAGCGGCCCTAATCCGAGCCGGGAGCGCCAGCGACCGGTCCGACCGCCGGAACGTTCGGGCCTCGGGGATTGCCGATTGGGGATTGCAGATTGACGATTGACGATTGACGATTGGGGATTGGGGACTAGGGAACGGGGAACGGCCGTCTTCAGCCGGCCGTGGGGAGCCGCGGGCTTGAGCCCGCGCGGCTGCTTGGACGGGTGGTGCGTCCGTGTCCGGAGACTCCTGCGGACCATGAATCTGCCGCGCCCGGCGAAAAAAGTGTCGCAATCGCTGGCGCGGGCGGGTAACATACAACGCAGTGCGATTAGCGCAAGTCAGCGCTTGGTGACAGCCGACCGCGCCGTGCGGCCGGCGCCAGGGTCGGTAGGTGGGCGCGAGTACGGCGCCCAGGATCGGAGGAGAACTTCCGTGATCACCCACGGGTTTCACCGGCGGGCCTCGTGGGCATGGTGTGGATTGGTGGGGGCGGGTATCGGGGTCGCCGCGGGCCTCGCCCCGGGGGCGCTGGCCGAACGGCCGGACATCCTCTGGATGGCCGGCGGGCACGCCGCACCCGTGGATTCCGTCGCGACCTCACCCGATGGCCAGACACTGGCGTCGGGAAGCTGGGACCGAACAGTCAAGCTCTGGCGAGCTTCGGACGGGGCGCTGTTGCGGACGCTGACCGGGCACACGAATTGGGTGACCTCCGTCGGCTTTTCGGCGGACGGCCAGACGCTGGCGTCGGGGGGAGGGGAGCACGACGCGACCATCCGGCTCTGGCGAGTTTCGGACGGCACATTGCTACGGACGCTGCCCGGGCACCCGTACTCCGTGAACTCCGTCGCCTTCTCGCCCGACGGCCAGACGCTGGCGTCGGGAGGCACGGACCGGACGATCAAGCTCTGGCAGGTATCGGACGGCATGCTGCTGCGGACGCTGACCGGACACGTGGGTCCCGTGAATTCCGTTGCCTTTGCGCCGGACGGTCAGACGCTGGCGTCGGGCAGCGCGGACCGGACGATCAAGCTCTGGCGGGTTTCGGACGGCATGCTGCTGCGGACACTGACGGGGCACATGAGCAGCGTGCGCTCCGTCGCCTTTTCACCGGACGGCCAGACGCTGGCGTCGGGAAGCGCGGACCAAACGATCAAGTTGTGGCGCGTTTCGGACGGCGAGCTGCTGCGGACGCTGACGGGGCATAGGAGTGGCCTGACTTGCGTCACCTATTCGCCGGACGGCCAGACGCTGGCGTCGGGAAGCTGGGACAACACGATCAAGCTTTGGCGGGTTTCGGACGGCACGCTGCTCCGGACGCTGACCGGCCATCCGCGCGTCGTGTGGTCTGTTGCCTTCTTGGCGGACGGGCACACGCTGACCTCGGCGAGCCATGACTACACGATCAAGCTTTGGCGGGTCTCGGACGGCGCGCTGCTGCGGACGCTGACGGGACACACCGGCTCCGTGTATTCGGTGGCCTTCTCACCCGATGGCCAGACGCTGGCGTCGGGGAGCGGGGACCAGACGATCAAGTTCTGGCGCGTTTCGGACGGCGCGCCGCTGCGGACGCTGATGGGGCACACGAACATGGTTCGGTCAGTCGCCTTTTCGTCGGACAGTCAGATGCTGGCGTCGGGCAGCTCGACTTGGTCCCCGAACTTGCAGGGCGTCATCAATCTCTGGCGGGTTTCGGACGGGGAACTGCTACGGACGCTGATGGGACACGCCGGCGAGGTGTTATCTGTTGCCTTTTCGCCCGACGCCCAGACGCTGGCGTCGGGAAGCTGGGACCAAACGATCAAGTTCTGGCGCGTTTCGGACGGCACGCTGCTGCGGACCCTGACGGGGCACACGGATTACGTGCATGCCGTCGCCTTTTCGCCGGACGGCCAGACGCTCGCGTCGGGGAGCTGGGACCAGACGATCAAGCTTTGGCGGGTTTCGGACGGTATGCTGCTGCGGACGCTGACGGGACACACCGGCTCCGTGTATTCCGTGGCCTTCTCACCGGATGGCCAGACGCTGGCGTCGGGGAGCGAGGACAGAACCGTCAAGCTCTGGCGGGTGTCGGACGGCGCGCTGCTGCGGACCCTGACGGGGCATACGAACTACGTGTGGTCCGTGGCCTTTTCACCGGACGGGCGAACGCTAGGGTCGGGGGCAGGTGAATACGACACGACCATCAAGTTCTGGCGGGTTTCGGACGGCCGCGCCCTGAAGACCTATGACCAGGAAACCGCTTGGGGCGTGTTCTCGATCGAGTTCTCCCCCGACGGCCGACGATTCGCCTATGGTCGATGGGACGCCACGCTGGTCGCGGCACGCACGCCCTTCTTCCCCGGCGACCTGAATTGCGACGGCACGTTCAACATCGGCGACATCGATCCGTTCGTCCTGGCGCTCACCAATCCGAGCAAGTACGCGCAGCAGTTCCCCAACTGCGACCGCATGCTGGCGGACGTGAACGGCGACGGCTTCGTGAACAATTTCGACATTGATCCATTCGTGAAGTTGCTGACGAAACCGTGAGGCACGAAGGCACGTAGGCACGCAGGCACGAAGGGAAGGCAACGAGGCACCAAGGCACGAAGGCACGAAGGGGCGGCCCGTCCGGCGGGCCGCCGCTTGTCCGGGGGCCGGCATGGTTCATAATGCCCGCGTATGCTCCGTGGCTTTCGGCACACGCTGTTCGTGTTGCTGCAACTGGGCATCGTGCTCAGTGCGGCGGTCGCGTGGTTCGTGCAGCCGGAGGCGTGGCAGGCGATCGCGATCTGCATGGCCGGCGGCATGATCGTCGTGTGGGTCTGCGAGCGGCTGGCCCGCCGCTGGCTGCGAGCCACGTTCGGTCGGTTGCGGCGCGTCGCCGATGATATTGGTCACGGCCGGCCCGCGACCCCGCTGCCCGTGCAGCCCGGCGACGACCTCTACAAGCTCGTGGGCGCGTTCAACCTGCTCGCGACGCGGCTGGAGGAGTCCACGCAGGAAGAGAAGCGGCTCCAGGAGCAGCTTCGCCGGACCGAGCGCCTGGCCTTTCTCGGCGAGCTGGCCGCCACGGTCGCGCACGAGATCAACAACCCGCTCGACGGCATTCAGAGCTGCGCCCGCATCCTGCGGCGCTCGCTCGACGAGCCGACGCGGTCGCGCCAAATGCTCGACCTGATCGACAGCGGGCTGTCGCGGATCGACCTGATCGTCCGGCGGCTGTTGACGCTCGCGCGCCAGCACGTCATCCGCCCGGTCGAAACGCGCCTCTCGGACGTTCTGGAATCGGCCGTCGCCGCGACGCGCAACAAGCTCGAAACGCACAACATTCGCATCGAAAAGCGCTACGAGACGCCGGACGACCGTGTGCTGGCCGACCCGCAACTGCTCGAGCAAGTGTTCGTCAACCTGATGCTCAACGCCGCCGACAGCATGAGCGCGGGCGGCCATCTGGCGCTAACGGTGCGGCGGGAGCGCCCCATCAGCGACCGCGGCGAGCCGCAGGGCGCGGTGCTGGCTGTGCAGGTGCGCGACACCGGTGACGGGATTTCGCCGGACGTGGTGCCACGTATTTTCGAGCCGTTTTTTACGACGAAGATGGGCGGCAAGGGGACCGGCCTGGGCTTGCCCATCGCCGCGCGCATCGTGGACGCCCATCGGGGGCGGATGGACGTGGATTCCGAGCCGGGCCGCGGCACGGTCTTCACCGTGCGCTTGCCCGCGCTGGCGGCGGAATTGTCTTCCGCACCCATCGAAGCCGCGGCGCAGATCGCGCCCGCGCCGGACCCCTCAGTCGACCAAGCCACACCGTCGGGGGTTGAATAAACGCCTGACGGGCGGCGTCCGTAGCCGGACGGGGCGCGCCGTGTCCACCGTTATCGGCGGGGTAGCCGACGCGCCCGCCCAAACGTTGCCGCGTCAGACGTGTCCATACCAGTGAGCAGGTAACCCGGTGGAAACGCACCGCTCGAAACAGCCCCGCCCGAGTGACGAGGAGCTGGTTCGGCAGACGTGTGCCGGGCAGCGCCGGGCCTTCGACGAGCTGATCGAGCGGTACCAGCGTCGCGCGACGAGCGTGGCGTACCGACTCCTGGGCAACCTGCACGACGCGCTGGAGGTCTGCCAGGAGGCGTTCCTGCGGGCCTATCAGCACCTGGACACACTCGAGGATCGCGGACGTTTCGGATCATGGCTGCTGCGGATCGTGACCAACCTGTCGCTCAACTTTCGTCGCTCGCGGGCCGCCAGTGGCCCGCGGCTGTCGTTCGAGGATTGCATCCTCAACGCCGACCACTCGCGCGCGGAGCTGGCGGCCGACTCGCCGCATTCCGAGGAGCAACCCGGTGCGCGGCTGGCGGCCAGCGAGCTGGCGGAGAAGCTGCAAGCCGCGGTGGCCACGCTGCCGGACCAGCAACGCACCGCCTTGGTCCTCTTCAGCATCGAGCAGTTGCCGCAGAAGGAAGTGGCGGAGATCATGGGGATCAGCGTCGAGGCCGTGAAATGGCACGTCTTCCAGGCCCGCAAGAAGCTGCGCGCGCAACTGGCCGAGTACCTTTGAGTGCGCCCTCCTGTCCGGGACGAGCCGCGGGCTTCAGCCCGCGCGGCCGCGCTGCGGGTATAAGGCACCGTTTTTGGGGGGGGGCAGCGTACGAGTGAGCGTTAATGGACCGCGAGGCGTTTGAACAACTTGTCAGTGCCTGGCTCGATGAGCCGGATCGGGCGGACATCCGCGCCCGGCTCGACGCTGCCGCGGCAGAGGACTCGGAGTTTGCACGCCTGCGCGAGCAGTCGGTTCGCCTCGATCGCTCGCTGCGCGAAGTCGCAGCCACGCCGTTGCCCGTTGCTTGGAGCCGACTCGCCGCGCGGGTCGGCGACGCGATTGACGCGGCCGTCGGCGAGGACCAGACGGACGCCGAACTCGACGCCCGGCTGCGCGCCAGACCGGCGCTGGAAGCGCGGGTGGATTGGTCGCGCTTCCGCGCGCGGGTCTCGAATGCGATTGGCCGTCCCGGCGCCGCACGGCAAGTGTGGCGGCATCCGCGCTGGCGGCTGTCGCTGGCGGCCGGCCTGCTGGCGACCGCGGCAGCGCTCTTGCTGCTGCTGTTCACGTACGCGCCGACGCCGTCGACGAAGCCGATAGGGCCGGCGGGGGTGGCGCACGTGAGTGTTCTCGCTCCGGGCGGGACGTCGGCGCCGGCCGCAGCGCTGCGACCCGTCGCGCGCCTCGTGGTGCTGGAGGAGAGCGCCGTACCGACCTCGCAGCCAGGTGAGAGGAACGGGGCGCCCGAGGCGCGCTCCGCCGAACCGGAAGTGTATTTCATGCTTGAGCCGCCCCAAGGGCGGCTGGCCGCGGCGCCGGCCGTTGGACCGAATGCCTATTGAGGTGCTGTCATGCCCACATCGTCGCAACGTCGTCGCGTAGCGTTAGGGAGCCTCCTGTTGCTGGGCTGCTGCCGGGCCAGTGGGCAGGAGCTGCGCGACCTGGTCGAAGAAGTGCTGGACCAGAAGGTGACCAACGTCCAGATCGACGGTCTGCCGCTGCCCGAGGCCCTGGCCCAGCTCGGCGAGAAAACGGGCCTGAGCTTCGTCATGGACCCGGAGGCGATGGGCTGCATGCCGTATGGCGAGCGCACGCGCGTCTCGATCGATCTGCGCGACGTGGTCGTTCGGGACGGCCTCCGCCGGATGTTCGATGGCCTGGGGCTGGAGATGCGCATCGAGGGCGACAAGATCGGCGTCGTACCGGGGCCCGTGCTCCAGCGCCTTGGGCGCCGTTTGACGGTGCAGGAGACCCAACTGTTGAGTCGCCTCGCCTCGAGCACGTGGTCGCAACTGGGGTCCGAGACGCCACCGATTCGACTGGGCAAGGGCACGCACGAGGGCCAGGAGGTGTGGCTGAAGGAGAAGTTGGGGCAAGCGCGTGAATCGAATGCGGTACGACAGCTTGAGCTCGTTACAGAGAACTCGTCGGTGTACTGGATTCCCGAGGGTGATGGCATCGTAGTCTACAACCAGGTATGGGATATGTCGCGGAGGCTCGATCGGCAGATCGACCTCAATTACCAGCGTGTACCGCTGGATGAGGTATTCATCGATCTGGCGAAGCGAATCGGCGTGACCGTTTCGTTTGAACCGGGCGTCCTGGCGCGGATTCAGGCGTCCCAGCGAACCGTTGACCTGGTTCAGCGTGGCACCACGGTGCGTCAAGCGCTGGAACGACTCTGTGGGTCTACCGGAGCAGTGTTCAACGTCAGTGACTCCCGCATCCGAATCGAGCTCCCCAGGGACCAAGCCGGCGTTCTGCCGGCCGGGCCGGCGCGCGTCGTCGCCATCCTGCGGCTGCCCGTCGGCGAAGACGGCACGACGATCGACTTTCCTTTCTACGACGACACGTTGCCGCCTGAGTTCCGGCGGCTGTTCGACCGCAAGCTGCCGGAGATTCTCGAAGAGCTGCGCCGCCGCGAGCCGCGGTAGGGGGGTGGCGCTCCGCGCGTGCCGACTGCGGGGGACGCGTATTCGATCGTGCCAGGCCCCGGGCCCCGCCCTCGCGGGCGGGGTTCTGATAGGGGGTCTCACGGCGTCGACGACCCGGTATACTCCCGCGCCGCGCCGTGCGTGGCAGCGCGGGCGGCACGGTAGGGGGGTGGTTTTGGTTTTTGCCACCTGCGGCATGCTGGCGTACTGCGGGTGGCATGACACGGAGCGCAGAGCGATGTTGGCGAACCTGCACGGTCGCAGCCTGCTGTCGATGAAGGACCTGACCGGCGATGAAACCCACGCCATTTTGACGAAGGCCGCGGAGTTGAAGGCGGATCGGGCCTGCGTCTTCCGCGCGGCGCCGCTGGCCGGCAAGACGCTGGCGATGATCTTTCAGAAACCATCGCTGCGAACACGCGTTTCGTTCGAAACCGGCATGACGCTCCTGGGCGGCCACGCGATCTATCTGGCTCCCACGGACATCAAGCTCGGCCAGCGTGAGACCACCGAGGACATCGCCCTGACGCTCTCGCGCTACGTGGACATCATCATGGCCCGCGTCTTCGGCCACGCGGTCGTCGAAGAGCTGGCTCGGCACGCGACCGTGCCGGTCATCAACGGCCTGAGCGACTTCGAGCACCCGTGCCAGATTCTCGCCGACCTGCTCACCATTCAGGAACGGAAGGGCACGCTCAAGGGGCTCTCGGCGACCTACATCGGCGACGGCAACAACGTCGCGCATTCGCTGATGTACGGGGCGGCCCGTGTCGGCCTGCACATGACCGTGTGTACGCCGGCGGGCTTTGAGCCGAGTGTCGCGGTGCTGAGCGAGTCTCAGGAGCTGGGTCGCCAAACCGGCGCGCGCATCCGCGTGTCGCACGATCCGAAAGAGGCTGCTGCGGGCGCGGACGTGCTGTACACCGACGTATGGGCTTCGATGGGGCAGGAAGCTGAGGCCGAGCAGCGCCGCCAGAAGTTCGTCGGCTACCAGATCAACCGGAAACTCATGGGCTACGCCAAGCCCGACGTGACGATCCTGCACTGTCTGCCGGCCCACTACGGCGAAGAGATCGAATACGAGGCGTCGCGCACGCCGAATTCGGCCATCTTTGACCAGGCCGAGAACCGCCTGCACGCCCAGAACGCGTTGCTGGTCTTGATCGCGGGGTAGGGGGATAGTGCCCCGGCGCGAGCGTCCGGTAAGGTCGTCGGGCTCCTAGCGGCGACTGGCGCTCCCGTCGATGGGCTCGACCCGCGTAATGTGGATCAGGGCGCAGAAGACGGAGCGCTCGACGGGGCCGTCCGGTCCGGCGGGCCCGGGCATGCCAATGATCATCTGGGAGCGCTCCACGATGGCCAGCTCCGGGTGTCGAATCTCGAAGGTGCTGCCGTCCGTCAGATGAATCCGAAACGGCTCGAACGGCCGGCGACGCAGCAACTGCAAGATGTCCTCTGGACGCATGCTTGCGCTCCGACTGTCCGGTGCATTCTACGCCGCGGGCCGGGCGCTATCCACCCGCGCGATCTTGCGGCATAATCGCTGTGGTGCGCGGCCCACGCGTGGGCGGGGCCGACTCAAAGGAGCGCGGCGAACCGAAGCTGTTCACGCCGTGCCAAACACGCTTTGCGGAGTTCCATCCATGTTCCGTTCGTCGTACCGTAGGACGGGTTGTCTCGCCACGCTGCTGGCTGTTCTTCCTTTCCTGGCCGCTCAAACCACCAAGCATCCCGAACGCCCGCTGGCTTACCCGCAGACGAAACAGGTCGACCAGGTCGACGACTACCACGGCGTGACGGTCGCGGACCCGTATCGCTGGCTCGAGGACCTCGATTCGCCCGAGACCGCCGCGTGGGTAGCGGCCCAGAACGAGGTCACCTTCGCGTTTCTGGGGGAGATCCCGGCGCGCGAGAAGATCAAGCAACGGCTGACCCATCTGTGGGACTTCGAGCGTTACGGCGTCCCGTTCCAGGAGGGCGGGCGCTACTTCTTCAGCAAGAACGACGGCCTGCAAAACCAGAGCGTCATCTACGTGCAGGAGAAGCTCGCCGGCGAGCCGCGCGTCCTGATCGATCCGAACAAGCTCTCCGCGGACGGCACCGTGGCCCTAACTACGATGGCGGCGAGCGACGACGGCAAATACCTGACCTACGGCCTGGCCAGCGCCGGCTCGGATTGGAACGAGTTCAAGGTCCGCGACGTAACGACCGGCCAAGACCTGCCGGACGACCTGAAGTGGATCAAGTTCTCCGGCGCGTCGTGGACCAAGGAGGGAAAGGGCTTCTTCTACAGCCGCTACGACGAGCCGAAGGGTGCCGCGCTGGCCGACGTGAACTACTTCCAGAAGCTCTTCTATCACCGCCTGGGCACGCCGCAGGCCGACGACCGGCTGGTCTACCAGCGCACGGACCAGAAGGAGTGGGGCTTCGACGGCGAGGTCACGGAGGACGGCCGCTACCTGATCATCACGATCCGGCAGGGCACCGAGCGGAAAAACCGCGTTTACTATCAGGACCTCCAGGCCAACGACGGCAAGACCGTCGTGCTGCTGGACGATTTCGACGCGCAGTACAACTTCCTCGGCAACGAGGGCCCGGTCTTCTGGTTTTTCACGGATTCGGACGCGCCGCGCGGCCGCGTCATCGCCCTCGACACGCGCACGCCGGAGCGCGCCCAGTGGAAGGAAATCATCCCGCAGGCCGAAGAGACCTTGCAGAGCGTGAGCATTGTGAATGACCTGTTCATCACCACCTATCTCAAGGATGCGCACGCGCTCGTCCGCGTATTCGACCTTCCAGGTCAGCATGTCCGCGATGTCCAACTCGCGGGCATCGGCAGCGTCGGCGGCTTCGGCGGCAAGCGGAAAGACAAGGAGACGTTCTACGCGTTTACAAGCTTCAGCACGCCAAGCACGATCTACCGCTACGACGCAGTCTCCGGGCAGAGCGAAGTCTTCCGCAAGCCGAAAGTGGGCTTCAATCCGGAAGACTACGTGACCCAGCAGGTCTTCTACCACGGCAAGGACGGCACCCGCGTACCGATGTTCATCACCCATCGGAAGGGCCTGCCGCTCGATGGCAATCGTCCGACCTTTCTCTACGGCTACGGCGGTTTCGACGCCGCCCTGACGCCGAACTTCTCCATCAGTCGGCTCCTGTGGATGGAAATGGGCGGCGTGTACGCGGTGGCGAACCTGCGCGGCGGCGGCGAGTACGGGCGCGAATGGCACGATGCGGGCCGCCGGCACAAGAAACAGAACTGCTTTGACGATTTTCTGGCCGCCGCCGAGTGGCTCATCGCCAACAAGTACACCAGCTCCAAGAAGCTCGCGATCGCCGGCGGAAGCAACGGCGGCCTGCTCGTGGGCGCGTGCATGACCCAGCGCCCCGATCTCTTCGGGGCGTGCCTGCCGGCCGTGGGCGTGATGGACATGCTGCGCTTCCACAAGTTCACGATTGGTTGGGCGTGGACGTCGGACTACGGCTCCCCGGACAACCCGGACGATTTCAAGGTGCTGTATGCCTACAGCCCGTTGCACAACCTCCGGCCCGGCACGTGCTACCCGCCGACGCTCGTGACGACGGCGGATCACGACGACCGCGTGGTGCCGGCGCACAGCTTCAAATTCATCGCGGCCCTCCAGGCGGCGCAGGCGTGTCCTAATCCGGTTCTGATCCGCATCGAGACCAAGGCCGGGCACGGGGCCGGCAAGCCCACCACCAAGCTCATCGAGGAGGCCGCCGATACCTGGGCATTCCTCGTGCGTGTGCTCAACGTGGACGCGTCAGGATTGGGGACAGCGGCGGCGAACCGGCCCGCCAATGCCAAGCACCGATAACCCGAAGCCCCAGTCGGTAGGGGGGTGAACCCGCGCGGACCCCGCGTCGAGGGCGGCCGTGGCGGCGCGCCGTGTCCCTAGCACGGGCAGCTTGGCCGAATGCCCGGAGCCAAGGGCGACACTCATGCAGCAGGCTGCCTGACTTTGCGTGACTCAGTCTGTTCGTGTTGTGGCGCTCCGAACGGGTGGTGCGAGGCGAGGGTCCCGTCAGGGCTGAGTGGCGGCCGCCTGCGTTTTGGCCTGCCACTGCTCCAGCTTCGCCCGCCACTCAGCGGCCTGGGCGTCGTGGCCGGCGTCCGGCTCGGCGGCGTGCCAAGCGTCGTAGAGTTCGCCCAGAAGCTGGGCCGCGCGGCCTGCGTCTGGGTGGTCACTATTCCAAGTGGCAAGATCACGTTGACTGGCCAGCAGTTGTGCCTCCGCCTCCGTCCAGCGCTCCAGCTTGGTGAGACAGGCACCTCGCGCGTAGCGGAAGGTCGCCGTACGGTAGTCGCCCGCTGGCAGGGCCGCTTGAGCCAGCTCAACCGTCGATTGCAGGAGGGGTTCGGCCAGCTCGGGCTTGCCCCATTCCAGGTACATCCAGCCAAGTCTCACCATGGTGCCAAGCGTATACTCGTGAGCCTCACCCAGCACCTTCTTGCGTCCGTTGATCGAGCGCAGGAAGAACTCCTCAGCTTCGCCATACCGCTGCAAGCCCTGAAGCACCAGCGCTAGCTTGTACATGCACAACAGCGTCAACGGTTCTTCGTCACCGAGTGTCTGCTCGTAACCCGCCAGCACCTGCCGTAGCACTGGTTCAGCACTCGCGGGCTTGTTCGCGAGGTAGTACGTCCAGGCGAGGTGGAACATCGACCCCAACGTATACGCGTGCGTCGCACCTAGCACTCTGGTGCGCTTTTCGATGGTATGCTTGAGAAGTTCCGCAGCCTGCTCGTACTTCTGCAGGCTCTGGAGCACCAATGCGAGGTTGTTCATGCAAGTCAGCGTATCCGGATGCTGGTCGCCCAACAGCTCCCGGTATCCGTCGAGCGCATCCCGATAGAGAGATTCAGCTTCTTCCCGCTTGCCCCAGTTGCGATGCAGCTCGGCCAGATTTCCCAGGGTCCCGAGCGTGAGTGAGTGCTTGGGGCCCAGCAGACGCTGCCGCGTTTCCAGGGCCTGACGCAACAACGACGCGGCTTCGTCGAACTTGCCTTGCGCCGCGAGCGGCAAGCTGAGGTTGTTCATCGCGTATAAGGTCCGGGGATGGTCATCGCCCAGGCTGGCTCGCCGGGTCTCGAGGACCTGGCGCAACAACTGCTCCGACCAAACGTACTCCTGGCGCCCATACCGGACGTAGTCCAGGCGCGCGTAATAGAAGAGCAGACCGAGGTCGTTCATCGATTCGAGAGTGTCCGGGTGTTCGGAGCCCAGCAAGCGGCGCTGGGCCTCCAACGCCTGGCTGAGCAACGCCTCGGCCTCGTCATACCGCTGCGCCCTGACCGACAACCAGCCCAAATCCGTCATCGTTCGAAGGGTGGCTGGATCCTCCGCTCCCAGGATCTCGCGCCGGCGCTCAAGGGTGGTTTCAAGAAGATCTAGGGCGTCGTCGAAACGCCCCTGCTCGTACCGGAGTGCCGCCAGGTCGCGCATGGAAATCAATGTGTCTTCATGCTCCCCGCCAAGCTGCTCGTCGCGGATCCGCAGCGCCTCTTGCAGATGGGGCTCGGCCAACGTGTACTCGCCGATGGCCACATACGTAGTCCCGATCGTGTTGCGCAGCGATGCCTCGATCACCGGTCGATCGACCAGCTCCTCCTCAATGCGCTTCGCGGCCACATCAAGGATCATCCGCATGAGTGCCGTGTCCAGGCCCTTGGCGACCTCGGGACTAATACCTGCGAGCATCTCCTGCACGAAACGCGTGACTTCTTGGGCGCGGTCGCGCTCGCGAACCGCCTCGCGCCAAGATGTCAGCGAAAAAACCAGGCCAACAGTCAGGACAAGGACAAAGCCGGCCACGGCGCCGACCGCCGCCTTGTTTCGACCGATGAACTTGCTCAGGCGGTAGGTCCGCCTGGGCGGCCGCGCGTGGACCGCCTCATGGTCCAGGTGCCGCCGCAGGTCGAGTTCCAGCGCGTGGGCCGTTTCGTAGCGCCGGGCGCGGTCCTTCTCCAAGGCCTTCATGACGATCCAGTCGAGGTCGCCCCGCAGTTGACGCACGAGCGTGGCCGCGTCGACCCGGCGATTCTCGGCGATCTTCGTGCTTTCGGCGCCCAGCGCGCTCAGGCGCGTACTGGGTTTGGGCGGCTCCTGTTCGCGAATCGCGCGGATGAGCTCCTCCAGGCCACCGGTGTGTAGCGCCTCGGGCGCTAGCGGCAACGCCCCCGTGAGCAACTCGTATAGAATCACGCCGAGCGCGTAGATGTCCGACCGCGTGTCTACATCGGCCCCGCCGGTGGCCGCCTGCTCCGGACTCATGTACTCCGGGGTGCCGATCAATTGGCCGGGTTGCGTGACCGTGGCGCGCTCCATCAGCGGCTGCCGGGTCGCCTTGGCGATGCCGAAGTCGATGACCTTCGGCACAGGCTGCCCCTCCTCCAGCGCCACCAGGATGTTCGACGGTTTGAGATCGCGGTGAATGATGCCCTTCTGATGGGCGTGCTGGACCGCGCGGCACACGGGCATGAACAGCTCCAGCCGGGCGCGCGTCGTCAGTCTGTGCTGATCGCAATAGTCGCAGATCGGCACGCCGGGCACGTACTCCATTACGAAGTACGGGTGCCCCTGCGCGCTGGTGCCGGCATCGAAAACGCTGGCGACGTTTGGATGGCTCAGCAGCGCTAGTGCCTGCCGCTCCGAATCAAACCGCATGAGGACTTCGCGGCTGTCCATCCCGGGCTTGACCAGCTTGAGCGCCACACGGCGCCGCAGCGGCTCGTGTTGCTCCGCCAGATAGACCGAACCCATCCCGCCCTCGCCCAGCCGGTCGAGAATCCGATACGGCCCGATCTCCTCTGGCCAGGCCGGGATCCTATCGGTTTCGGTGCGTCCCTCGCGGCCGACTTGGCTCAACTCGCTCGCCATCGGCTGTCCCCGCGAGGCATCGGTGATCGTCAGCAGGTTCCCTTCGGCCGCCAGCAGCGTCTCCACTTCTTGCAGCAGGCCCACGTCGCTGCCGCAGACGCGCGCCAGGAACGCGGGGCGCTCGGCCGGCGGCCGGTGGCGAGCCTGGATGAACAGCTCCTTGACCTGCCGGAATCGCTCGGGTGTCATGTCACTCCCTCCGGATGGAGCTCCTTCGCGAACCACGCCCGCGCCACGGCCCAGTCGTCCTCCACGGTCGCGGTCGACAACTCCAGCACGTGCGCCGTTTCAGCAATCGTCAGGCTGCCAAAGAAACGCAGCTCCACGATCCGGCTCATCCGTTCGTCCATGGCCGCCAGCTTGGCAAGCGCCGTGTCGAGATCGAGCAGATCCGCGACGTTGGCACCGGGCGGCGCGACCACCTCGTCCAGCGTCACCTTCTGCCGGGCACCACCGCGCTTGACGGCGCGGCGTGTGCGGGCGTGCTCGACGAGCAGTTGCCGCATAGCGCGGGCCGCGACGGAAAAGAAATGCGCCTTGCTGGTCCACTGGGCATTCTTCTGGTCGATCAGCCGCAAATACGCCTCGTGCACGAGTGCCGTGGGCTGCAGGGTGTGCCCCGGACGTTCATGGCGCAGGTACTCGGCCGCGAGGGCCCGCAACTCGTCATACACAAGTGGCACGAGGCGTTCCCATGCAGAACGATCCCCCTCGGTGATCCTGGCGAGGATTCGGGTCGCAGTCTCGCCCGCCGACGAACCCATCGGACGCGCCCCTTCCAAACCCCGACGGCTTCATTCTACGCGACGGGGGCGGCGGGAACCAGCGCAAGAGTGTCAAGACGCGGCTCCACCGGAAGTGGCTCCAGGACGGAGGGACGGGTCGTCTGAAATGGCGGGGTTTTGGCAGGGAGTCCGGCAGGATTCTGCACTTATACGGGTGTGGCCAAGTGCGGCCGGGCCATTGCCGCCTCTTCGAGCTGACGGATGCCCCGAACGACTCGCCAAGTCCCCGCGAGCCTCTTTGGACACGTCGACACCGGAGCGGACGGCACTACGGGACATCGCAAAGGAGGTGACGTATGGGCTGATGATCGCGTCCCTCGCAGAAACGGAATTAACCAGAAACTGGCAGCATGCGACTTACAGATGAAGGAGAACTCCGATGCGATCAAGAAGGCTGATGATCACGAGTGTGGCGTTGCTAGCGCTGCCGATGGCTCTGCTCGTCGGCGCGCAGCAGAACCATTCTCCCGCGGTCCCGGTCACCCAGCAGGAGCAAAACCTGGTGCCGGTACCCGGTGGCGAGCCGGATTGTTGGCCCGGCGTCGTGCCGCCGGGTGGCACCTGGGGTGCGCCGCTGACTTACGGCGAGTGGGCGGCCAAGTGGATCCAATGGGCGACATCGATTCCGAAGGATCGGAATCCGCTCTTGGATTTGACGGGCGAATTCGCCGGTGAAGGCCAGGATGGCCCGGTCTGGTTCCTGGCGGGAACGATGGGAGATACCGGGGTCGTGCGTGAGTGCACGGTGCCGCGCGGCAAAGCGTTTTTCTTCCCACTGTTGAACTACTGGTTCTTCAACTGCCGGGACGAGAACTACACCGTGCAGGAGATGCGCGAAATCTTGACGTGGCTCTTGGATCGCTGGTGCATTCTCGAGCTCACCGTGGACGGGATGCCGGTCGAGAAGCTGCCGGACTTTCGGGTAGCGTCACCCGCCTTCGGGGTCAATGTCCCGGAGAACAACATCCACATAGGGTTCTGCAACCCGGGCCAGTCGCCCCCCGGCGAGTATGCGCCCGTGGTCACCGAGGGCTTCTATGTCATGCTCAAGCCCTTCTGGTTCGGGCGGCACCATGAGATTTACCTTCACGGGGCCATCTGTGACCCGGTGACACACGAGATCATCTTCGAATCAG
>Ga0214473_10004789_pt1 | contig 16239 bp, 13 predicted proteins | sample RVTome_7_FD_203509 | JGI IMG/M metagenome (GOLD analysis project Ga0214473, IMG submission 203509) | Soil microbial communities from uranium-contaminated site in the Upper Colorado River Basin, Wyoming, United States - RVT98D197 | ecosystem: Environmental > Terrestrial > Soil > Contaminated >... | reverse complement strand
TACCTAAAAAACCACTGCAACAGGATTTGAGAAGGCCGCAAAGAGCAAGAATTATCTGAATAACGTCTGCCTTTTGGAGTGGAGATAATGTTCTGCGATAAAATTTAAAGGCTTCCTCGCCTTCTGGAAGTTTTCATGAAGGGCCCAGAACACTTCAGACAGGTCCAACCGCTCGGCTGACTGGTGCTCTGCGGCCAGCCTGTAAAATTTACGTCCCTCCTTTTCATAGTCTTCCGGGCTCATCCTGGCCTTTCCACGGGCGGAAGGCCTCAACTCTCCTGAGAAGGGATATCGGTATTCGCGTTTGGTATACTCAGGAAAAATCCCCAGAACAAAAAGACAGATGTCAGCAATCCTTTTATAAAAACCAAATCGGTGTTCATCCTCAACCCTCTCACAGAAACTCATCAGGCTGAAGATATCCAGATCGCTGAATCTGAATTTTTCCCAAATCCCTTCCCGGATCATGATAGAAATGGTATGGCTCTCAATCCGGGTGAACGAGGAAAGCATGTCCGCCAAATAGAGCAAGAGAGGTTCCATGGTCAAAAGCTCAACCACCTCTTTCGCGTCGAATACGGGAATTTTCTGGGTCCCGGTTTTCTCGATCGTGTAACTCACTGATTCCAGATCACTGAGAGTTTTCCTGAGAAGGATTTCAAAGAAAAGGGCGGGTGATACCTTCAGGAAGATCTCTTCATCATCCATCAACCTTCTGAAAATCTTCTCATCGGTCACGAAGGATTGTCTGAAACCTTCGTCTTCTTTGATGATTTGCTTGAGCTTGTATTGATCGACGACACCCGGGGCCCCTGTCTCCACCAGGAAATCCAAGTCTTTATCGGTCAATCTTGAACTCTTCAAATACTGCTGCACCATCTTTGCCAACCCCTGTTCGCAATTTCAAAAGGTAACATTTCCATCTAATTTTAAATTTTCAATCTGAGATTGGCAATAACAGCGCGAGAACCCAATCCATTTATCCCAGATTAGGTGAGAGGAGAGATATTTTTCACATTAAAGTTCAAACACTTTTCACTTGACAATGATAGGAACTTTTGTTAATCACTGGGGTTAATGCTCTTGCATTGTCGCTCATCCGAATGAATCTAATCCTACAAAATAACTACAATTTAACTGGTTAGGAGTAGAAGGATCTCCATGATAAGGCAGGACCATTTTCATCTCAGGATGAGAAATAGTTATTTGTTGACGACGTGAAGATAGCCGGCCCGAAGTACTGTCACTTCTTATTACACAGATAGTTTCAAACAGGTGAAACAAGGATCTTCTATGAAAGGTCCGAGGGAGTCACACGCCGCCTTCCCCGCCGGAACCTTTGTCTTCTTCCAAGAAAGGAACTTTTGATGGCGCTCACCAATGAAGTTCAGCTAAAGGTCAACAATCTCTGCATGGCTTTCGGGGGTGTCCAGGCTCTTCTGGGTGTCAGCTTTGAGGTCAAGAAAGGGGAGATTTTCTCCATCATCGGTCCCAATGGAGCTGGGAAGACCGTACTCTTGAATTGCATCAACGGACTTTACCACCCCCAAAGAGGTCAGGTCTTTTTCGAGGGAGAGGAAATCACTCATTTAAGACCCTACCAAAGAGCAAAAAAAGGAATCTCCCGGACCTTCCAGAAGATCGAGCTTTTTAAAGGCGCCTCCGTTCTCGATAACATCCGTCTTGGCCGCCATATCCACCTGAAAACGGGACTTCTTAGCAGCGCCATCTATTTCGGAAGAGCGGCTCGGAAAGAGATTGAACACCGCGATTTCATTGAGAGAGAAATCATCGATCTTCTTGAGATTGAACACATCCGGGATAAGGTGGTCGGAATGCTTCCGTATGGACTTCAGAAACGGGTCGAATTGGCCAGGGCGCTCGCCCTGAACCCGAGGATCATTCTTCTGGATGAACCCCTTGCCGGTCTGAACTTGGAAGAGGTAGAGGACATGGCCCGATTTATTTTGGACATCAACGAGGAGGAGCGCTGGCAGACGACTTGTGTCCTGGTTGAACACGACATGGGAGTTGTCATGGATATCTCTCACCGTGTGATAGCCCTTAATTTTGGTGAAAAAATCGCAGATGGGACCCCCCCGGAGGTTCAGAATAATCCCAATGTGATTCAGGCCTATCTCGGTGAAGCGGAGGATCTGTATGTCTCGCGCAGATAGGTGGAAAGAAATAGAGATCAGCCCAGACTTAACGATTCCCAAGCTCTTTCTTCAATCGGCTAAAAGATATTGGGACAAGAAGGTCGCCATGCGGGAGAAAGAATTCGGCATCTGGATCCCGATCACCTGGGAAAAATATTATGAGAATGTGAAGCGGATTGCTCTGGGCATGATCTCTCTGGGGCTGGAAAAAGGGGATAAGGTCGCCATGATCGGTGATAACCGGCCTGAAGCCCTCTGGGCTGAAATGGCCGCTATGTGTGTCGGAGCCATTGGAGTCTGGCTGTTTCAGGATTCATTGATCGATGAGGTTCAATATATCATCGATCACTCCGATGCCATGCTTATGGTGGGAGAAGGCCAGGAAGAGGTGGACAAATGCCTGAGGATTAAAGACAAGTGCCCCAAGCTTAAAAAGATGCTCTGGGACGACCCCAAAGGGATGAGGGGTTATGACGACCCGATCCTGATCAGCCTTAAAGAAGTGATGAGAATGGGAGAGATCCTTGACAAGAAAGAACCCTCCTTATTTGAGGATCGGGTCATGAAAGGAAAGGGAGAGGACACCTGCCTCCTCTTTTACACCTCCGGCACCACCTCTCTTCCGAAAGGGGCGCTTCTCAGTCACTATAACATGTTAACCATGGGACAAAACCTAATGCGGGTCGATCCTTATTTTGGAACGGATGATTTTGTCTCCTATCTCCCCTTTGCCTGGATCGGGGAGCAGATGATGTCGATCTCCTGTGGAATTCAGGCTGGTTTAACCCTCAACTTTCCGGAAGAACCGGAGACGGCTCAAGAGAACATCAGAGAAATCGGTCCCCATGTGATGTTCGCACCTCCCCGAATTTATGAGCAGATGGTTCGAAATGTGCAGGTGAAATATTTGGATTCTTCCTGGTCAAAGCGGAAGGCTTATGAATTAGCGATGAAGATAGGATACCACGTGGCAGAGCATAAATTTTTGAAAAGGCCCACTCCATTGCACTGGAAAGCCCTCAACCTCCTTGCCAGTCAGGTTGTCCACAAGAAGTTAAAAGACCATCTGGGGCTCTCCCGGATACGATACACTTACACTGGCGGGGCGGCCATGGGACCGGATCATTTTCGTTTCTTTCATGCGATTGGGGTCAATCTGAAACAGATTTACGGCCAGACTGAAATTGCCGGAATCTCAGTGCTTCATCGGAACAATGATATTAAGTTTGATACAGTGGGCAAACCCATCCCGGAAACCGAGGTGAAGATTACCCCGGAGGGTGAGATCATCTCGAAAAGCCCCTCCGTTTTCCAGGGATATTATAAGATGCCAGAGGAGACGGAAAAAGCCCTGCGGGACGGATGGCTTTACTCCGGAGACACGGGTTTCATCGATGGCGAGGGTCACTTAGTGGTCTTTGACCGGACGAAGGATGTGATGACTTTGAGTGATGGGACAAAATTCGCCCCCCAGTATTTAGAGACTCGTCTCAAATTCAGTCCTTACATTAAGGATGTTTGGGCCATAGGGGATCGCAGGCCCTGTGTGACCAGTGTGATCTGCATTGATTATGCAGTCGTGGGAAACTGGGCTGAAAACCGGAATCTTGCTTACACCAGTTACACGGAACTTTCCCAGATGCCTCAGGTTTATGAACTCGTCCAGAAGGAAATCATCAAGATGAACCGGGATCTCCCTCCGGTAGCCCGGATCAGAAAGTTTATCAACCTTTACAAGGAATTTGATGCGGACGATGATGAATTAACACGAACCCGCAAGTTACGGAGAGCTTTTGTTGAAGAGAGGTACGAAGATATTGTGAGCGGCCTCTATTCCGAGACAAACACCGTTCATATGGATACCAATATCACCTACGAAGACGGAAGGGTCGTTCACATTAAGACGGATCTTCGAGTGATGGAAGTACCATAATAATCAATGCTCAATGGCCAATGATCAATTATCAATGAAAGATTAAAGGAAATGACCGGTGAAAAAGGGTAAATAATCAATGGGCAATGGGCAATGGTCAATTAGCAATGATCAATAAAATGCTGAATATCAACACCTATAAATATCTTCGGAAAATAAAAGATCGGTTCTCAATTAGCTATTATCTAATGAGGGGCCCCCTTGAATGGCAAAGGTGATCAGCTTTCCGAGAGGATGTTGGATTTTGTTGTTGCAGTAATAAAAATCGTTGATTCTCTGCCGAAAACGGTTGCTGGAAGACATATCGGAGGACAACTCATAAGCGCTGGAACATCTTGTGGAACGAATTACGAAGAAGGATGTGGTGCTGAATCAAGATCCGATTTCATCCACAAGATGGGCATTGTTCTCAAGGAGTTGAAAGAAACGCGATATTGGCTTCGGTTAATCTTTCGTACAAAAATGCTGGCTCCAACATTTACTGAATCTACATTGGACGAGTGCAGACAATTATGTGCGATTGTCGGGAAGAGCATTAGCACCGCCAAAAAGAAAAAAGTTAATTGATCGATGTGATCGATTATTGTTTTATGGTCATCGATCATTGACCATTGAGAATTTAGTTGTCCTGTACGGTAATTAATATTTTGGGTTTTCATTGATAATTGCTCATTGATCATTGACCATTGTTCTTTTAATGGGAGGGTATCATGGACCTCTTTCTACAGCTCTTCATCACCGGTATTTTGGTTGGCAGCATCTACGCCTTAGTGGCTCTCGGCTGGACGCTCATCTACAAATGCTCCGGAGTCCTCAACTTAGCCATGGGCGAATTAACTCTGATTGGGGCCTATGTCTGCCTTACCTTCTATAACTGGGGGATCCCTTTCCTACCCGCTTTGCTTTTCACGCTGGTGGTGGGTTTTGCTCTTGGACTTTTAACGGAGCATCTCTTCCTGAGACCCATGGTAGGAGAGCCGGTGCTAAGCGTTATCATGGTCACCGTAGGGCTCTCTTTTTTCTTCAAGGGGATGGTGGAGTTATTGTGGGGAACAGACACGGTCGTCTTCACCCCTCCGGTCTTTTCTATCGAACCCATCTTCATTGGCAAGGTCGTTGTCGGACAGGTCTATCTCTGGGCTTTTGTTGCCTCGATCATCCTTCTTTTAGCTTTTGTTTCTTTCTTTAAATATACAAAATGGGGCCTGTCCATGCAGGCCACTGCAGACGATGAGATGGCAGCCCTCTCTTTGGGCGTAAATGCAAAAATTGTTTATGCCCTTGCCTGGGCAATTGCTTTTATGGCTTCAGGAGTGGGCGGGACCCTCCTCGGCAATATCAATGGCCTGAATATCTCTGTCGGCTACCTCGGTCTGTTGGTTCTTCCGGCTGTCGTATTAGGAGGATTGAACTCTGTCCCGGGAGCCATCGTGGGAGGGTTGGTGATCGGTGTTCTCCAAAATTTAGCAGATGGTTATTTGAGTCAGTTTACGCCTGGAGGAGTAAAGGACGTTTTTCCGTTCGCTGTAATGATTATTGTTCTATTATTCAAACCCTATGGGTTGTGGGGCTGGATACGAATCGAACGCGTATAAAACATCAATGGCCAATGACCAATGATCAATTCACAATTCTCAATATAGAAGAAGTTTCTTATTTTGTCTTTTATTGATAATTGATCATTGAGAATTGACTATTGATAATTGGAGGTTTGTATGGGGTTTCGTCCTTGTGGCGTTTATCATCAATATTACCGCCAGGATCACGCCTGGTGGCAGACGAAATTTGTCTGGGGAAAGATGATCCTTCTCTTTATCATTATTTTCCTTCTTATCCCTAAGTTTACCGGTTTGTATTTAATATCAGTTGCCAACCTCATTGGGTATACCATCCTTTCTGCGATGGGTGTTCAATTACTGATCGGTTATTGCGGTCAGGTAACTTTGGGTCATTCAGCGTTCCTTGCGGTCGGTGCCTACACGTGTACACTCTCCATGCTTCAACTCCATATTCCCTTCCCGATTGCCCTGATCATGGGTGGGATCGTCGGTGGTTTGTGGTGTGTCCTGTTCGGGCTTCCCTCCGCTCGGGTCAAAGGCTTTTACCTTATCATGACCACAATGGCGGCTCAATTCATAACTGTAGAATTTTTTATCACTCAATATGTCAGTCAAATCGGGGGGAGAGGAGTGGCTTTCTCGATTCCACCCGGGACAGTCAAAGTTGGACCTTGGGTAATTCGTTCAGACTTGCAGATTTATTATGTCATGGTAATTTTAGTCATTTTGTGCACCCTAATCATGGCAAACCTGGTTCGATCAAAAATTGGTCGCGCCTGGATTGCCATTCGGGATAATGATATTGCTGCAGAAACTATGGGAGTAAATATTGTTCTTTACAAGCTACTTGCATTCTTTGTGGCAGGCTTTTTTGGGGGTATTGCCGGTGCCTTCTGGGTCTCGTCCCTTGCAGCAGTCAGTCCTGAACATTTCCAGTTTGGTTGGTCGCTCTGGCTTGTAGGTGTTGTCCTCATCGGAGGGGTTGGAAACATTCATGGGACTATCTTTGGTGCTATGTTTATGACTTTAGTTCCGGAAGGTCTGAAGGCCCTGATTTTCATCTTAACTCAAAATTCGTACTTAGTTAATTTAATGCCTTTTTTGCCTCTTCTCCTCGAAAAATTTCTTTTTGTTAAAGAGGCAGTCTTTGGTTTGTCCATTGCGCTATTTCTAATCTTCGAACCCAATGGAATCTCTTATCGCTGGTGGCAAATGAAGAATTACTTCAATCTGTGGCCGTTTTCATACTGAAGTAACAGTGGACTGTGTCAGTGTCAGAAAAAGAATTAGGCAACTCAAGTATGAACTTCAATCTTGATAACCGTTTTTTTACTGACACTGACACTTGTCACTAACACTGCAAAAGGAGGTGGTGTGACGTCATAAGGATGGTGGGAGTTCAGGGATGGGGTTACGAGGTCTGTACTGTTTTATCACAAGACTTAACAGGAGGTGAACAATGATAAGGTCGATGAGGATTTCTGCAATTGTGTTGACGTGTTTGATCATCAGTTTCTCTGTTCCGTGGGGCTTTGCCCAGGAGGTCAGACTTGGTGCACTGCAAGACCTTACTGGGCCCACGTCTGATGTGGGCAAAGGCGAGGCGGTTGGAGTTCGAGCCGCTGTACAGTATTATAATGATCAAGGTGGGATAAACGGGAAAAAGATACAATTATTTCAATATGATTATGGATATAAAATTCCGGAAGCCATGACAACTTATAAAAGGTTCAAGGATGTCGATAAGGTTGTTATGATTTTGGGATGGGGAACTCCTGATACGGAAGGACTTGCACCAACCATCACAGCTGATCAAATGCCCTATCTCACAAGTTCTTTTTCAGCACACTTAACCGATCCCAAAAAGACCCCATATAACTTCGTATATGGAACGGATTATTCAACTAATGCAAGAGGAGCGATTACCTATTGGTTTGAAGAGGTCTGGAAGAAAGACGCAAAATGGAAGGCGCTACGAGAAAAAGGTACTAAACCCAAGCTGATTTGCTTCATAGCTACTGCTTCGCCTTATGCTACCGCTCCCATCAAAGCCATTAAGGATCAGGCCAGCCTTCTTGGGTTCGAGGTCGGTCCTGACCAGGATGTGGCTTTATCAGCACTGGATACAAAGAGTCAAGTTTTAAGAGCTAAAGATTTTGGGGCCAATCTCTGCTGGCATGGCAACACTACGATGTCAACCTCTGCCACAATAAAAGACGCCTATGCTTTGGGACTCGGAGCGGATTTCATCATTAACCCATGGGGATTCGATGAAAACCTTCCGAGATTGGCCGGTCCTGCGGCGGAGGGTGCGATTGGACTGATTGCATGTGCTTTGTTCCATGATGAATATCCAGCAAAGAAAATCGTTCATGAATATGCATTGAAAACAGACCCGGATGTTCCTCTGGAAAAAAGGCACGTTCGAGAGGTTCAGGGTTGGGTGAAAGTCACCTTGGCAGTAGATGCTTTGAAAAAAGCTGACAAGGCAGGGAAATTAAATGGTCCTGGAATTAAAGAGGTTTTCGAAACCTATAGAAACTGGCCTGGGTTGAGAGATTTTGGCGGCCAAATGGTAACGATTACCCCTACAGACCATCGCTATACCTCTGTCGTTAGAGTAGGAAGGGTCATTAAAGGACAACCTAAAACTGTTAGTGAAATAGATATGAAGGCTAAATTTCCTGACAAGTGGGATTCCTGGCTCGGTTGGTAATTGAAAGAAAGAGAAGAGGAAAGGCATTGGAACAAAAAACTCCCGAATTAAAAAGCACAAATGGAAGTATTTTGAAGCTTAACAACGTCGAGGTGATGTATCACGAAGTCATTCTGGTACTGAAGGGTGTCTCCATCGAAGTGCCCCGCAGAGGAATTGTGGCCCTTCTTGGGGCCAACGGAGCGGGAAAATCAACCACTCTGAAATCCATTTCGGGTTTGCTGAAGCATGAAGATGGCGAAGTCACCGATGGAAGCATTGAGTTTATGGGGGAGAAGATCCACCACCTTTCTGCGGAAGAGATTGCCAAGAAGGGAATCTTCCAGATTATTGAAGGAAGAAGGGTCTTCGAACATCTTACAGTAGAAGAGAATCTCAGCGTTGGGGCTCACCTCAGGGGAAGCGGTTCGGCGAAGAGAGAAAGACTGGAGATGGTCTATCGCTATTTCCCCAGACTGGTGGATCGGCGCAATGTCATGGCGGGGTATATCAGCGGCGGGGAACAGCAAATGGCTGTAATCGGTAGGGCTCTGATGGCTCAGCCAAAGCTAATGCTTCTGGATGAACCCTCCATGGGCCTTGCTCCCCTCCTGATCAAGGAGATATTTGAGATTATCACACGTCTGAACAGGGAAGAAGGTATCCCTCTTCTTCTTGTAGAGCAGAATGTGAAGTTGGCTCTTACTGTTGCACCCTATGCCTACGTCCTGGAAAATGGCAGACTGGTGATGCACGACACCTCAGAGAAGCTGAAAGAAAACCCGGATATCCGGGATTTCTACTTGGGCCTATCGGATATTGGAGAACGGAAAAGCTTCAGGCATGTGAAGCATTATAAACGCCGGAAAAGATGGCTCGCCTAAAAACAAAAATGAAAAAATAAAATGAACAATGGTTGATTAGCAAGTAGAAATGAAGTCGTTTAGTCTTACGGTCGCTTAGTCTCGTAGCCTGATTTGAGACTATATTTTTGCCCCTCTGCCTACCGCAGGCAGGGGGGCACTACGTTCCGAGTGAAGGAGATCTCATATGCCCAAACAGGCCACGATGGATCGTACTTCAAGTTATTTTAAAAGAAACCTTGAGACTGCTCCCCGCAAGAAGCGCATAGAATACCTTAATCGAAAACTCAGAGGAATTATCCAATATGCTTACAAGCACTCTTCAGCGATCAGAAACAAACTCGATTCCGTTGGGTTGAAACCTCAAGACATCCAGGCCATAAAAAATCTGGAAAAACTTCCCATTACCAAGAAAGCTGACTTGGTCGAACTTCAAAAAAAGAATCCTCCCTTTGGCGGATTCGAGGGAGTCCCAATAAATGAGTTGAGGAGGATATATGTCTCTCCCGGTCCGATTTATGAGCCAGGCGAAAAGGAGTATGATGAGATTGCATGGGCTCAGGCAATGGTGGCAGGGGGATTCCGGCCCGGGGATATTGTGATCAATACGTTCAGCTACCACATGGTTCCTTTTGCCTATATGGTTGACAATTCCCTTCATCGGATCGGATGTATCACTATTCCAACAGGGGTTGGCAATACGGAACAACAGGTCAATATTCTCAGGAATTTAAAGGTCAATGCTTATTGCGGGACCCCAAGCTTTCTCCTGGCGATCGGGGAGAGGGCAGTGGAGATGGGCCTGGACCTGAAGAAGGATCTTCATTTGGATGTCGGCTTTGTGGCAGCAGAGATGCTGCCTGAATCATTACGCTCCAAATTGGAGGACATGTTCGGGATGATCATCTGTCAGAGCTACGGCACTGCTGACATCGGTTGTCTGGGTTACGAATGCATGAACAAGAACGGGATGCATATCCCGGATGATAAAATCGTGGAGATCGTTGACCCTGAGACCGGAAAGCAGCTGCCGCCCGGGAAACCCGGGGAGATTGTCGCCACTACCTTCAGTCGGGTTTATCCCTTGATCCGTTTTGGGACAGGAGATCTCTCCATCCTGGCGGAGGGATTGTGCCCTTGCGGTAGGACTTCACCCAGGTTGGTGAAGATCCTGGGAAGGGTCGATCAGGTTACAAAAGTAAGGGGCCTCTTCGTCCATCCCGGCCAGGTTGATGAGATTGCCTCCAAGCATTCACAAATAGGAAAGTATCAGGTGATCGTATCAAGAAAGGAGCATAAGGACGGGATGACCTTCAGGGCGGAGCTGGAAGAAGCTCCTCCAGATGAAGGATTAAAGGAGGAAATCGAAAAAACCATCCGGGACATCATAAAGCTGAGAGGCGAGGTCCAGTTTGTTCCGGCAGGGACCATCCCGGAAGGAGCAAAGAAGATTGATGATCAACGAACCTGGGAGTGAATTTGCCATGGGAAATTCACGTCAGGTAGTCTTGTAGTCGGATAGTCTTTTAGTTCCAGGTCTTTTTAACACAGACCATAAGACCAAGCGACCATAAAACTAAACGACTTTTTTTATTGCTAATGGATCATTGCTAATTGACCTTTTTACAATGATACTTAATAGGAGGGTCCACATATGGCGATTTATTACGAGGGTTATGTCAGAGAGAAGATGCTGAGGACACCTGTCACGATCGGTCCCGATGCCTCTTTTTATGAGGCCCGGGCTATTATCCGAGATAAAGGGATACGACACCTCCCCGTTGTCAACAAAAATAATGAGCTTGTGGGAATCTTGACGGACCGCGACATCCGCGAAGCCGCCCCATCCGACGCAACGACGCTCAGTGTCCATGAGTTAAACTATCTCCTGGGGAGGCTAAAAGTTTCAGCTTTCATGACTCCAACGGAGAAGCTGATCACGATCACTCCGGAGACGATCATCGAAAAAGCAGTTCAGCTCCTGCACGACCATAAAATCGGATGCCTCCCGATTGTGGAAGGGAGCAGGCTGGTTGGGATTATCACTGAGACAGATGTGCTGGAAATTTTCGTGGACGTATTCGGTCTAATGAAAGAAGGAACCCGCTTGACCATTGCCCTTGAAGATAAACCCGGCCAACTCTATGAGGCTTTGGAGGTGATGAAAAAGTTAAGTATCAATATTATCAGCGTCGTTTCTCCCTCGTTTAAGATTGATGGGAAAAGGGTGGTTGCCATCCGGATCGAAACACGTAACTATGAGGATGCAGTAAAAGAACTGGGGGAAAAGGGCTATGAGGTGTTGTCCGTAAATACCTGGCCCTCCAAAACCTGATCATAAAGATCAGTGCAAATTGCAAAATTAGTCCCGCGAAACGCGGGACTAATTTTACAATGATCGTTTTTGAAAGGAGTTGAGGTTGATGAGAGAAGTTCTAATCACAAGCGCTGTTCGGACCCCGATCGGCAACTTTTTCGGGGCGTTAGGTACGCTAACCGCCACGGAGCTTGGGGCAATCGTAATCGATGAAGCCGTCAAGAGATCCGGGATAGAAAAAAAAGAAGTGGATGAAGTCATCATGGGCAATGTTCTACCCTGTGGGCTTGGGCAGAATCCCGCCCGGCAGGCCATGATAAAGGCGGGTCTTCTCATGTCTACAGGCGCGCTTACCGTGAATAAGGTTTGCGGTTCCGGATTGAAAGCCGTTATGTTAGCCGCTCAAGTGATTATAGCGGGGGACGCGGACATTATCGTCGCAGGTGGCATGGAAAACATGAGTCGCGCCCCCTATTATCTGGAGAATGCCAGAACAGGATACAGGTTGTGGGATGGTAAGCTAACTGACGGGATGGTCCGTGACGGACTCTGGGATGTGGTGAATGATTATCATATGGGATATACGGCTGAAATCCAATCCATCAAATTTAACATCACCCGTGAAGAGCAGGACCAATTCGCCTACCAATCGAATCTGAAGGCTTTGAAGGCAATGCAGACCGGGAAGTTTAAGAATGAGATCATCCCCGTTTCGATTCCGTCGAAAAAGGGGCCCCCTAAGGTTGTCGAAACCGACGAGGGACCCCGGGATTCGGACCTTCAAGACATGGCGAGATTGAAATCGGCATTCAAAGAGGGAGGGGTTGTCACAGCTGCCAATTCCTCCAAGATTAGTGATGGAGCAAGCGCCCTGGTCCTGATGTCGAAAGAGAAGGCGGCTGCATTAGGAGTGAAACCTATGGCGAGGGTAATCGCTCAGGCTGCTGCGGGCGTGGAATTGGAAGATGTCCTGGTGTCGCCCATCCAAGCGATTCCAAAAGCGCTTAAGAAGGCAGGGCTTTTGATTGCAGACATCGACCTGTTTGAAATCAATGAGGCTTTTTCTGCGACAACGGTTGCGGTGATGAAAACCCTTGGAATCAGCCAGGAGAAGCTCAATGTTCATGGAGGGGCTGTAGCTCTGGGGCATCCGATTGGCGCCAGTGGCGCGAGAATTCTGACGACTCTGCTTTACGCCATGAAAGATCGCGGGGTAAAGAAAGGATTGGCCTCCCTCTGCCTGGGAGGAGCCGAAGCCGTCAGCCTGATTATAGAAAGAATCAAAAATAATCAATGATCAATGACCAATTATCAATTGGCAATGTAAAAAGCTTTTGTTTCTGGGTTTGGATTGGATATTGAGAATTGATCATTGACTATTGACCATTGTGTATTTATTACCATTGAGCTTTGAGGGAGGATTTATGGACATTAAAACCATTGGTGTGGTAGGTGCTGGACAGATGGGAAATGGAATCGCCCAAGTGGCAAGCACAGCGGGATTTTCGGTTGTCATGAGTGATATTGCCGATACATTTGTTCAAAGAGGATTGGTTACCATTTCAAAAAGCCTGGACCGCATGGTTGAAAAGGGAAAGATCTCATCTCAGAAGAAGCAGGAGGTTCTTGGAAAGATAAAGGGGACTGTTCAAATAGAAGATATGGCAGGAACTGATTTTATCATCGAAGCAGCGACTGAGAATGAGGCCCTTAAATTGAGTATTTTTAAAGAACTAGACCGGGTCTGCAATAAAGAGATCGTTCTTTCAAGTAATACCTCCTCCATTCCCATCACTAAAATTGCTTCAGCGACTCAGAGACCTTCCAAAGTGATTGGCATGCACTTTTCGAACCCGGTACCCGTAATGAAACTCGTGGAGATCATACGGGGTCTTCAGACTTCTCCCGAGACTTTTGATACGGTAAAGACTCTGGGAGAAAAGATGGGAAAAACCCCGGTTGAGGCCAATGATTTTCCGGGATTCATCTCCAATCGAATTCTCATGCCAATGATCAACGAGGCAATTTATACGCTTTTCGAGGGGGTAGGAACACCCGAGGCCATTGACAATGTCATGAAGCTGGGGATGAACCATCCCATGGGACCTCTGGCACTGGCTGATCTGATAGGCCTTGATACCTGCCTTTCGATTATGGAGGTCTTATATAAGGGATTTGGAGATTCGAAATACCGTCCCTGTCCCCTTCTCAAAAAATATGTGGATGCAGGCTATCTGGGCCGAAAAACAGGAAAAGGATTCTATATCTACTGAAAAATCCGAAGCACGAAATCCGGGCGAAGCATCCCGAAGGGATCAATTCGAATTAAAATTCAAATGACCGAAATAGAAAATCCTAAGCTCTCCTATTTCAAAAGTTTGGTTGCTCGAATTTAAGATTCATTTCGTATTTCGATATTCGGATTTCGAATTTTTAATTGCATTATGGACTTCCGCCTGACCCACGAACAAGAGATGATCCGGGATATGGTGCGGGATTTCACGGAAAAGAATATTAAGCCCGTGGCCAGCCAATGCGATGAAGAGAAGCAATTCCCTTATCAAAACCTGAAAAAAATGGCAGATCTGGGGCTTATGGGAATGAACATTCCCATTTTTTTTGGCGGGTCTGACGTGGGGGTGATAGCCTACAGCCTTGCCATTACGGAGATTGCCAAAGGATGCGCCTCTCATGCCGTGACAACCTCCGTAACCAATATGGTCGCGGAAGTCATCCATGAATTCGGACGGGAGGAGATAAAGGCCAAGCACCTTCCCAGGTTGTGCAATGGCCAATATCCAGCAGGATCTTTTGCCATCACCGAGCCCGACACCGGTTCGGATGCCGCCAATATTCAAACCACAGCCGCTCGCCAGAAAGATACCTATGTTCTGAATGGCACTAAAACCCTGATCACAAGCGGCGAAGCCTCCGGAGTAACGGTCACCTGGGCCATTACCGACAGGAATTCCAGAAAAGGAAAAGGGATCAGTGCCTTTGTGGTTGAAAAGGGAACGCCCGGCTTTACGATAGGAAAGGCAGAAGAAAAAATGGGACATCGGGCTTCTCAAACCAACGAGTTGATTTTTGATCACTGTGTAATCCCCGCAAATTGTCTGTTGGGAACCGAAGGAGACGGCTTCAAGATCGCCATGATGGAGCTGGATGGAGGAAGGATCGGGATCGGATCTTTGGCAGTAGGAGTAGGGTTTGCCACCATCGACTTTGCGACAGAATATGTAAAGGAAAGAGAGGCCTTTGGAAAAGCCCTCTCCAGTTTCGAAGCAATCCAATGGATGATTGCTGATTCGTACACGGAATTGGAGGCTGCCCAGTTGCTCGTGCTGCGGGCCGCATACATGAAGGAAAACCGTCAACCCTTCACCAAAGAAGCTTCCATGGCAAAGCTTTTCGCCACGGAAACGGCGAGAAACACAGCCATTCGGGCCGTTCAGATGCTGGGCGGCTATGGTTACACGAAAGATTATCCTGTGGAACGCTACCTGCGGGATGTTATCGGAACGACTCTCTATGAAGGAACTTCAGAGGTCCAAAGGATTGTTATTTCGAGGGAGATATTGAAGGGATAAGGGTAATTATTGTATAGTTGTGGTAACGTTCACATTTTTCACAATCCAGATCCTAAATCAACCGTTCGTGGTGAGCCCTTCGACTCACCGTTCGTCCTGAGCCTGTCGAAGGATGAACGGCTTGCTCAGGGCTGGCTTGTCGAATCCCGCGTTTCGCGGGACTCAGGGCGAACGCATTAGTTATTCCCGTTGTTTGTGTACAGACTCAAAAGGAGATTTCAAAGAATGGACCTTCCTGAAAGCAATTTAGCCCAAAAGTTTGATCTTTATGGCTGTTATCAATGCGGAAAATGTACGGGAGGCTGTCCTGTCTCTCTTAAGTCAAGATTGAATATCCGGAGACTCATGATTGAAGGTATTCTCGGGAAGAATCTTGACCGGATCGAGGAGAAAGAGGAACTCTGGGATTGCACGACATGCAAAACATGTACAATCCGCTGCCCGAGGGGATTAAAACCGATGGATCTCATCATTGGGATGAGGGGAATCCTGGTAGAAGGGGGCCATGTTCCCAAAACCATCATCGAAGCCCTGGAAAATGTCTATAAGCATGGCAACCCTTGGGGAAAGCAGAAAAACAAACGGACTGAATGGATGAATGGTCTTCCCGAAGGCACAAGAATTAAAGATCTCTCCAAAGGGGAAGAGGCAGAATTTCTCTATTTTGCGGGATGCACGGCCTCCTATGATCCCCGAATCCAGGAGGTTGCAAAGGCACTGGTCTTTGGACTTCAGCAGGCCGGGGTTGACTTTGGAATCATGGGAAACGAGGAGCATTGCTGCGGTAATGAAATCCGGAGAATGGGGGAAGCCGGTCTCTTCGAAATGTTGGTGGAAGAAAATCTTAACCGCTTTGAATCATGCAAGGTCGAGCGTATCATCACCGCGTGTCCGCACGGTTTTAATGTATTGAAGAACGAGTATCCTCAGGGCAAGTTCGATGTCCAGCACACAACGCAGGTTCTGGCGAAACTCCTTGAGTCCGGAAAGATTCCCCTGACCCAGGAAGTCAAAAAAGTCGTCACTTATCATGATCCCTGTTTTCTGGGAAAACAGAATGGTCTGTTTGATGAACCCAGGATCCTCCTCCAGGCCATTCCTGGCCTCACCTTTAAAGAACTCG
>Ga0214473_10004788_pt1 | contig 16239 bp, 14 predicted proteins | sample RVTome_7_FD_203509 | JGI IMG/M metagenome (GOLD analysis project Ga0214473, IMG submission 203509) | Soil microbial communities from uranium-contaminated site in the Upper Colorado River Basin, Wyoming, United States - RVT98D197 | ecosystem: Environmental > Terrestrial > Soil > Contaminated >... | reverse complement strand
TCTTTCTTCAGTGTGTCCAGCGGGGCGATCCGCATCACATTTCCGGCGCGGCTCATGCCGAGGCCCCTGGCCTGTAAGACAAGATCCAGGGCCTGATCCCAGGGAACATCGACGAGCCGCATGGTCACTTTCCCGGTGACATCATCCCCTGCGATGATGTTCAGATTGCTCACCTCGGCGATCAATCGGAGGATGTTCTTGATATCCGCATCCTTAAAATCGAGAGAAATCTTTCTTCCCGAGTAGAGCTTTTCCCTTTCCGGGAGCCCTTCTTCCTCCTTCTTGGCGGCTTTGACTTTTTCTTCGGCCGGGACGATTCCCTTTTCTGCCGGTTTCAATTCAGGGACGGGTTTTTCCTCTCCTTTTTGGACTTCCTCTTTCTGAACCTCTTCTTTCTTCACCTCTCCGGGAACTGCTTCTGGCTTGGGTTCGGGGGAGGGTTCTTTCTTACTCTCCGTCTTCTTGGGTTTGTCGATATCGACAAAAACTGTCCTTTTCTCTTTTGTCGCCGCGAAAGGGGTCTCTTCCTTCAACTTAATTAATATTCTCGCATCGTTCGCCTTCCCCGCTTTCAGATTTTGCAGGTTGACGTAGGTTACCGGGCTATCGAATTCGCGCGTATCCAATCCCCTTAGGAGATGCTTCGGGACGAACGCATTTTTGATATCGACGGCAATGGTATTCTTGGAAAAGAGATAGGATGTGAACTGAGGGTCTTCCGTCGAAAGGGAAAGGACCACTCTCGATTTATGATCCAGCTGCTTGAAATCGATCCTGGTGAGAATGCCCGGCTTCCCGGGTTTGGAGGGGGGCTCCCCCTTCACGGTCTTTTCCGGCAAGATGACCTGCGGTTCCGAGGGTAAGGGAACGTTCCCCATGGAGACGATCAGTCTGTCTTTCATTCGACTAATCTGATAAGAAGGCATTTGGGGTGTGAGGGAATCAAAAACAAGTCGCACTTTGTCCGGATAGTGTCCAAGGCGGATCTCTTTCACAAAGGGATTCTTGATCCTGACCGATTTCTTGGGGAACCGGGACCCTACCTCCCACAGATCGATCACCAACCTTGGAGGGGAATCTAATTTAAAGGCATCGTAATTCCCGATGGTTCCATCCGCTACGATATTCACATTGATGTAATCTTTCTTCTGTTCGAACAGGACATTGAGGATCTCTTTAGCTTTCTTAACGGGTTCTGCCCCGGGGGGTGGAGAGATGGCCTCTTCCTTGGCCGGTTGGTCCGCTTTCTTCTCTCCGACGACCTTTTTGACCTTTTCAATATCGATCATCAGGGTCTTCTCTTCTTTTGAAATGTTATAATTGACCATCTGGAGGAGACCGATTTCTATTCTCCCTTTGTTATCCACGGGCCTCGCAAGAATCTCACCGATCGTCCCATTGTCAACTTTGATCGGTCCTTTGATCGGAGTGAGATCCACATTGGGCACGTCAATGATAAGCGTTAACGGTTCCGATTGAAGTTTATAAAAAGGCGGTGCCAGCGGTTCCGACCCTTGAATGAGAATCCGGGTATAATTCTCCTCCTCGGTAAAGGAGATCTGTTCGATCACCGATGGCTTCGTTGTCTTTACCGAAGGCTCCGGCGGAGGTCCCTTTACGGAGGGTTGTCGGCCGGCACACCCATAGACCATCCCTGTGAGAGTAATAAAAACAACCCATTTCAACCAACGAGAAGATTTCATGATTCTCCTCCTTCTTCAGTTCGATGAAGAATTAGCGAAACCTCATTTGTTTTAGTTTGACCCAGAATATCTTGAAATGTTTCTTCAATGATCACTCGATCCTTCAAAATCCTGATGACCTTCCCATCATTCTTGCCAACGAGCGTCCCTTTCTTAAGAAAGTATCCCTTTCCCGCCGAGTCCTCAACGAGTCCAACGCTTCCCTCCGGCGCGGCGATGATGGCCACCAGCTTGAGTGAACTGATATCGTATTTCTGCAGAGGCGTCTGAGGTATCTTTGAAGGCCCCTTGGCGGGGGTGAGCTGAATAAAAGGCCTAAAGGGGTCCGCCTTGCCCACGGGATTATAGGTATATTCCGGTTCCTCTTTCTTCTCCGGCTCTTTTTTCTCAGCCACCTTCACGGGATCTCCCTTCTGTTTTGCAGCAGGGGAAGGCTTCACCTTTTGCGTCACCGAGGGTGGAGATGTCCCTCCGCTGCAACCCGTGATGAAAAACAAAAAGAGGATGGAGAGAATAAGGAGGCCATTCCTTTTCTTATTTCGTTTCACTTGTCTTCTCCCCTTTCTTTTCCTCGGGTTTCCTCTCAACAAATCGATAGGTATTCATGAGACAGGAGGCCCTGATCAAATTTTCGGTATCTCCCCTTCCTTTTACATCTTTCGCCCGAGTCATATTAAAGTCGACGACATTGATGATTCGTTGAAGCTTGCCCACCTTATCGAAAAATATCCCGATATCATGATAGTTCCCCAAAGCCACCAGTTCGATAGGAACTTTGGCATAGAATTGCTGGGGCTCTTCGGGTTTGGGGCGAAAGAGTGTAAACTCGAGACGGGACTCTTTCCCGAGACTCGAGATCTTCTTCAGGATCTCAGGGATCTCCTTTTCATTCGGCAACTGGGTGATGGCCTCCGCCAACTGCTTTTCCAACATCGCTGCCTGTTCCTTAAATTTAGGGAGATCCCGCGTAATCGCTTTCGCTTCATTCAATTCTTTTGTTAATTTATTCAAATCAACTGTCAATCGATCGAGCTCTTCATTCTGGGGAAGGACGACCACGTAGGTGAAGAGACCTGCGATCACCCCCAGGATGACGATCAAAAGCAGGATTTTCTTACGGGTTGAAAGTTTTGAAATCGAATCCGCTGAGAGTGCCATGGCCGTCTCCTTTTCATTTTAAGACGATTTCACAGGAAAGGATGAACTTCTTTAGTTTGATCTTGCTCTGCTCGATCTGTTCACTGACCACCAAATCGATGTTCCTAAAAAGTTTTGACTTGCGGAGATTGTCCATAAAGTTCGCGACCGTTTCATCGTCCAACGCTACCCCGTCGATCCCCACTTTGGGTCCGTCCTTCTTCAAGGATTCGAAGTGAAGTTTTTCCGGTTTGCCGACGCTCAGTTCCTCCAAGACCCTTGCAGGACCGCCCCTCTCCCTTCGGAGTGTCTCGATGGTATTCAGGCGGTCCTGGTAAGTTCGATGGAGTTCTTTATATTTGTTGACTTCCATCATCAGCGATTTATGATGGGCAATCTGGTTTTTGGTTTCCGTAATCTGGACCCTCGTCTCTTTTATATTTGAATCCAGAAACCATTGGACGCCGAAGAGAAGAAGAAGGAGAAGAATCACCGAGAAGACAAAGACGGCGATCTCTTTCTTCGCTCCCATTTTCTTCTTTTCTTTTCTCGTCAAGAGCAGATTGATTTTGATCATCGATCCCCCACCTTTCTTGAAGCAAGACCCACCCCGACGGCCATGAGTGGTCCCACTTCCCTTAAATACTCCCGGTCAAAATGTTTTTCGTTATATTCGATCTTTTTGAAGGGGTTCATGATTTCCACCGGGATCCCGACCTGTTGCTGCAAAATGGTATCAAAATCCTTAATCTTGGCGCCTCCGCCACTTAAGTAGATCTTGCTGATCTTCTCATAGGTGGTGGAAGACTGAAAAAAATCGACGGAGTTTCCCACCTCAACCGCCAACGATTCGCAGGCGGATTTGATCACGTTTTGAATGACCCCTTGGGAGGCGTGATCGACCTTACTCCCGACTTTGATCTTTTCTGCCTCTTCAAAATCGATATGAAGTTGCCTTTGGATCTCCTCGGTGAACTGATCCCCTCCCTTAAAGATATCCCTCGTAAAGGCGGAAAGATCGTTTCTCAGAATATTAATGTTGGTAATGGTGGCCCCCACGTTGGCGATGGCCACCACCTCATTTCCTCCCATTTCATAATTAATGGCCAGTGTATTCTCCAAGGCAAAAGAGTCGATATCGATGATGATGGGATTCAATCCCGTCTCCATAATGACGGACACATAGTCATTGATCATCTCTTTTTTGGCGGCCACCAAAACGACATCCATGAGATCGGGATTTTCCTTATTGGAGCCGAAGATCTGGAAATCGATATTGACATCGTTGATGTCAAAGGGAATATATCTCTCGGCCTCCCATTGGATGGATTCCCCCAACTCCGCCTCCGTCATAAAGGGCAAGGTGATCTTTTTAACAATGACCGAATGGCCGGAGACGGAAGTCGCGACATCCTTCGTTTTGGTCTTCGTTGTGGCAACAAGGTCTTTGATGGAATCAATGATGGTGACCGAGTCCATCAACCCCCCGTCAACAATTGCTTCAGGGGGCAATGGGGATATGGCTAAGTTTTCCAATCTAAACCCATTCTTGCCCTCGCTCAACTCGACCAGTTTGATTGAGCTTGACCCGATATCCAGACCGACTAAGTTCTTCTTTTTGCCTAATATCATTATTCACCCCTCTTTAAGTAATTTAAATTAAAGCAAAATTCATGAATATGTCAAGTAAATTATTAGTTTTCAATATTAACTACTCAATATTCAAGATCAATTGTTTGCTATGTTGTACTTCCTAATTTTGGCCCTCAATGTCGCGCGAGAAATACCCAATATTTTTGCCACCTTCGATTTATTCCACTCCAGCCTTCTTAGCACTCTTGCGAGATGGACCTTTTCCATTTGATCCAAAGACATATCGTCCGTCATTTCAATCAGTTCAGAATCCGCGGTCACTCGATTATGCTTCTCAACCTGCCTCATCTCGAAGGGGAGATGCTTTGCTCCGATGATTTCCTGGTCAGTCAGAATCATTGCCCGTTCAATCACATTCTTCAATTCCCTGACATTCCCGGGCCAATGGTACTGAGTCATCAATTTCTTTGCGTCTTCGGATAACCCCCTGATATTCTTGCCATGTTCCTTGTTATTCTCTTCTATGAATAGATTGGCGAGCATTAAAATATCTTCGGTTCTTTCACGAAGAGGGGGCATTTCAACGACCATCACCTTTAACCGGTAGTAAAGGTCCTTACGAAAAAGCCCCTCTTTTACCAATATTTCCAAGTCCTTATTGGTGGCGGCGATGCAACGAACATCGACCTTTATTTCTCGTTCCCCCCCTACCCTCATGAACGTCTGGTTCTCGAGGACTCTCAGAAGCTTCGATTGCAGAAAAGGTTTCATATCGCCGATTTCATCGAGAAACATTGTTCCCCCATCGGCTAATTCAAAAAGCCCCTTTTTTGTGTTTTTCGCATCGGTGAAGGCACCCTTTTCATACCCGAAAAGTTCCGATTCCAATAGCGTGTCCGGAATGGCGCTGCAATTGATCTTCATAAATGCCTTTCCGTTTCGTTTGCTGTTATAATGAATGGCGTTGGCTGCCAGCTCTTTTCCGGTTCCGCTTTCTCCTTGAATCAAAACAGAGGTTTTATGGGTTTTGCTGATCATTCCGATCAGTTCCTTGACGTTTTGGACCTGGAGACTGGATCCATAGATGTGGGAGTTTTGAGAATCTTCCTTCTGCTGCCGATGTAACCTCCTCACCTCATTAATGAGACCCTTTGTCTCTAACCCCTTCTCGATCAGCAGTTTTAGTTCTTCCAATTCGAAAGGCTTATTGATGTAATGATAGGCCCCCGATTTCATTGCTAAAACGGCCGTCTGAACGTCCGAGTAAGCGGTCATCATGATCACCAGGATCTCCGTGTCAAATTCCTTGATTTTTTTCAAGACCTCCAGGCCGTCCAAATCGGGCAATTTCATGTCAAGAAGGACGAGATCGATGATATTTTTCTTGATCATGGAAAGAGCTTTGATCCCCTGGTTCGCCGAGGAGACTTCATATCCCCTTTTCCTGAAGACGTCGGCGAGCGTCTCTTGCATGACTTCATCATCATCGACAATAAGGATGGAAGGTCTCATGATTGATCCGATATCTCCGGTAGATTGATAACAAAAGAGGTCCCCCGCTCCCACTGGCTGTCGACCTTGATGGTCCCCCCATGTTTTTTTATGATTTGATAAGTGATCGAGAGGCCCAGGCCAATTCCCTTCGGTTTGGTGGTGAAGAAGGGATCAAAGATTCGGTCTACCAGGTGGCTCGGGATTCCTTTGCCCGTATCCGAGATGACGATTTTAATAAAATTCTGTTTGGGGCCTTCAGAAGAACTTGGGATCGCCGGGCTAACTTCGATCTTGAGTTCCCCCCCATTTGGCATGGCTTGAATGGCGTTCAAGAAGAGGTTGAGAAAGACCTGGTGCATCTGATTCTTATCCACTTTGATGTTGGGGAGCCTGGGATGATAGGACTCCACAAAACGGATCCCTTTGTCGGCGATTTCCTTGATCAGAAAGGGAATGATTTCATTGATAATGTCCTTTACGTGGCAATGGACCAAACTCAATTTTTGCGGTTTGGCAAAGGAAAAAAAGGTTTTGAGAAGCTCATTGAGTCGATCGATTTCTTTGGTGATCCGGTTGAGATATTCCCGCTTCGAGTCCTCCCTGGACATCTCCTCGCTCAAAGCCTGGGCCGTCGTCTTAATCCCCGCAAGAGGATTGCGTAATTCGTGGGCAATCCCTGAGGCCAATTTTCCCAGAGAAACCAATCGGTCCATTCTTAAGATCTCTTCTTGGATTTTATAGACATTGGTGAGATCGCGGAAGATGACAATCTTTCCGATCGTCTCTCCCCGGATGCTCAAATGATTATTGATCGAAAATCCCACGGGGAATTCGATATGATCCTTTTTTTTCATCCACCCTTCTTTTCGAGTATCCAGGTCATCCGGATTATCGAGAAGGGAGTGGATGGAACTTTGCTTCTCCCTCAATTCAAAAATACCAAAGGGCCTCCCAATGACCTCTTCTTTCGAATATCCCAAGATCCTCTCCCCTGCTCGATTGATATAGGTCACCGTATCATTCGTCTCGGAGAGAATGATACCGCTTCCAATGCTCTGAATAATGCTTTCCATGAAATTCTTAACATCGACGAGTTCCTGAGTTAATCGCTGGATCAACTCATCTTTGTTGGCAAGCTTCTCGTCTTTGTCTCTCGCAAAGTAAGGTTGTTCCATAGGGAACGCCTGTACCTAAAGCCTTTTCGTATCTAAAATGGGTATGGTTACCTGTTGGTCCTTGTAGGTCCAATGGATCTTTCCCAGAACATCCTTCCTCCCCTCCCCTTCCCTTTCGGGAGTGGCGGATACCTGTTTGAGAATTTGATCAATGATCCATCCCTTCACTTCCCCCTGATCGTTTACGGTTAAGATTTTGACTGCCTCTTTTCGATTCTCTGCTACAATCGAAAACCTTTTTTTCAGATCGATCATCTTTACCTCCAGACCTTTCAGCAAAACCTTTGATTGACTAGAAACTTTCGCCTGGAAGGTATCAGGAACTTTAAATAGCTTAAAGACCTTTTCACTCTCCACACCGAAGAATTTATCTCCAATCTTAAACACCGTGATCTGGGCGGGGGGGGATTTCGCCTCGAGGGGAAAACCTGATCCAGATTTTGTTCTTTCGCCCATTCTCTTGATAAGCTCTTCGGTCTTCTCTAAGAACAAATTTATTTTGCTCAGGAGCTCGTGCATCTTTTCTCCCCCCATGGGTTGCACTCCGGTCGTCTCCATTTCTCCCCTCCCTTTTACGGAAGGTTGAAGAGGGGGCGTCTCTCGCAAACCCTCCAGACAGGCGAATCTTGCCTCGATTCCGGCATAGGCCAGTTGCTTGAGGGTAGCCGTCTCCTGATTCATCTCTTTTTTCATTAAGAGTTTTACGGTTTCCTTTGAGTCCAGTAGGAATTTAACGAACGGAGGGGTCACGTCTCCCTCGTTCTTCATCATATAACTAATCACTTTTCCCATTAAGTTGAGAGTGGAGGTGGTTTGCGGATCCTCCTTGACGAGGGCTCTTACGGCCGAGATCTCTTCCATCGCCTTCTTCAGGTTTTCCTTGGTCATCTCCCATTCAAGAGAAAGGACATGGGTCTCCAGTTTTTCCAGAGGGTTTAAAGAGGGAGCCGCCTTCGGAGGAGAGGGGAATGGCGCAGGTGAGGGCGGAGGGGATGGAGGGGGTGGAGGCGGTGGGGGAGAAGGCTCGAAAAAGGAAGGGATGTCCGAAAGAGAGGAAGCAAACGAAAGGTCTAGGTCATCTTCCTTTTCCACCGTGAGGGGAGGTGTCACCACAGAGGGCTCCATGGAGACTTCCCCCGCCAGCCCTTTCTTAATTTCAACAAATAAGCGGTCTACGGCCGAGTCGATCTCTTCCTCTAACCCCTTCACTTCATCCTCGCCCAACGTCTTATCCATTCTTTCTCAGCCCTCTCGGTCGGCTCTCACTTCAGCTGTTTATCCACCAGCATGATCTTTCGACTGACATCTTTCACGACCAGCTTGCTGATCTCTCTCAACGTTTCAAAAACGCCATGTCCCTCCAACGCGCTCGCCGAAAACGAAGGAGCTTTCAACATGGAATTCAGGTCCTTCTCCAGGATTTCGATCGGAAGGGTCTCCGAGTCCGTTCCGTCCAAATCTCGTTTATTGTATTGGATGACCAAAGGAATCGTTCGAATGCTGATCCCTTTCTCGGCCAGATTCTTCGCCAAGTTGATCAGACTTTCGATGTTCTTTTTCCTTTGAACCTTCAGGGAATCCGCTACAAAAACGACCCCATCCACGCCCTTCAACACCAATTTCCGGGTGGCATCGTAGTGGACCTGCCCCGGGACGGTATAGAGTTGAACACGAATATCAAATCCCCTGATCTTTCCCAAGTTCAAGGAGAGAAAATCGAAAAAAAGTGTTCGGTCCCCTTTCGTATCGATGGAAACCATCTTCCCGCGAATATCGTCCTTCGTCGTGCCAAAAATGTACTGAAGGTTCGTGGTTTTTCCGCAAAACCCGGCTCCGTAATAAACGATCTTGCATTGAATTTCGTCTTTGCTGAAATTAATAAACGGCATTTCTGTTTCTTCTCTCCTTCTTAACCCTAAACCAAAGGAGTCATTTCATTGGAGCCTTCCTCTTCTCAAAGATGGAAGCGAGAATTATTGAAAGCTCCTCAATGATTTTATTGATATGAAAACGGATCAATCCTAAAGAGGTATGATCGTCAAAAAGCGTGACGAGGATCACATGTTCGCCAATGGCGGAGAAATAAACATTTTCATTTTTCCCTTTATGAAAGAGAAGCGTGAACTCCTCCTCTCCCAAAATCCGAGCGATCTCCACCGTGGCCTCGAAATTGGCCGCTGTCAGAGCAGAAAGAGACAGAATATCCACCTCCGGCGTATCCCCGTGGTGGGCAATAAGTTGACCCGATCGATCGATCAGCAGTGCCGAATGAGCAAGAGACGAGGAGACCATCTCATTCAAGCAGGAATTTATCTGATCGATATCTTTTTTAGTGATGACGATATTCATTTTGATCGAACGTGGTCTTTCTGGAGAAAACAATCTCCAAGGGGCTCATTCCCTTTCGTCATTTCGGCGCATGGCCTCGACCAGCAAATGCTCCCAGCTTTGATGAATGGTTTGGACCCTAGGCGCGATGCCGATTTTGGAAAGGAATTCCCCTTCCTGCCAGCTCAAGATCTTATAAAAAGCGTCTGCTCCCTCTCGGTCTCCACATTCGGCATGGATGATCTCGCCCTCGTTCAGATAGATGACCCCTCTTTCCGCATCCCGTGTGATCTCCAGGGCTGTCGTCAACCGGCTGAGGCAGTTCATCTGAATAATATCGGTCAATTGAAGACCGAGGATTTTACCTTGGAATCCCTTCTTACTACAGATTAAGTTGATAATCATCTTCCGGATATCCGAGATCTCAAAGGGCTTCTCCACGTAGACAAGAGACCCCCTCCGGGTCGCCTCTTTTTGGACGTCCGAAGACCCATAAGCCGTCATGATGATGACCTTTGTCTCGGGATGTTCCTTCTTAATCTGAACAAGTAGGTCCAGGCCGTTAATATCAGGCATACGGATATCGGAAATGACCAGGTCAATATCGGTTTTTTTTAGAAGATTGAGGGCTTCCTTTCCATTATTAGCAATGATGACCTCATATTTGTCCTTATCCTTAGAGAGGCTTTTTGCCATGCTCCAGGTTAAGGTCTCTTCATCATCTACAATCAAAACCTTCTTTGTGTTCGCTAACATATCTTTATCCAGATCAAAAGGGCTACCAGACACATAATCCAAATTTAAAGTAAGCAAAATGAGTGCCAAATATGGACAAATTTTTGCCAATTAATTTATCAAAATATTCAATAAGTTCCACACATAACGGGTTTTCTGCAATCATACATGATCTATTCGAGGTGGTCAATATCTTACCATTGGTCAAAAAATAATTACCTGTTCAGGGGCCGGGCTCGTACTTTACCCTGAGAAGGCTTATTTTTTACCATCCCTTTCTAAGGGCGAAATATGGACCCAGCAACTGGTCCAAGATGTGTCCTTCGGGGTGGGGGAAGTCGCCGTTCCTCCGGGGGGATCAAGCCTCTCAGTTTAGCGATGTCGAAGATCGGGTCCCGTGGAATAGGGAGTTAAGAAGCATCGAACGATTCGTTGCCGGGTTGGGAGCGCCGTAGAGCAAGGTATAACCGCAAGTTCCTTGTTCCACGGAGCGGGCCAGTCCTTCGGCCTGAGAGACCTCCGGGCATCCTTGGAACCCCGTCAACCGGATGGCGACCCCGGCCTCATGCCCTCAAGCAGTCGAAGGGGCAGCCCTGAAAGTTGTAGGACTGCTTCTTTAATCAGGTGCGTTTAAAAATCTTCGAATGAGTTGGGATGCGGCCGGATTCTTTCATATCTCCTGCGAAGCGATTTTTCTGAGAACAACACAAGACCATACGGATCGGATGCCTGGTGCCGTGGCAAAAGAGAACAAAATCCTTTTATTTCCTCGGATGGCCGCAGCCTTGCCATTTTTTTTCATTCTTGTCCAAGTTAGGAATTTAACCAAAGAGACGCAAAGGGCACATAAATTAAAGCGTTTCTTACGGAGATCACAGGGAAAAAGTAACCTGGATAAATGGAAGGGCGGGTTCTAAAAAGTCACTCGTGTCTAAAGTTAACCTGAATCCTGCGTGACTTACTATAGCCGTAAGCGTCCGAGAACCTATAGAAATGCGCCTTATGTCGCAAAAAGAGACCCTGTTAAGGGTTTCAATTTAACCGTACCTACGGTATGGCTAAATTGTAATGCATATTTTGATGTTAAATTTAACTGAAAACCCATTGCATCCAGGGCGTCCGAAATCTAAGCCCATAGTTTTTCACGCAGGATTCAGGTTAACAATCACCTTCATGCACCTTAAGCTATTCTTGAACCCATTATTCCATCATTCCACTATTCCATTATTTCAATTGTTTTCCGTGTTCCCTGAGATTTCTGCGTACTCCGTGAGAGACAAATCGTTCCTCCTTTATTGCGCTGTATGCGCGGTGAACCTGATCTCAAAAGCGACCCCTTCCGATCTAAAAGCCTAACGAAATCAATCGGCACTGCCAGAATTCCAGCCTAAATTGGTCAGCACTGATCTTTTTTAAAACTTGACTTTTTCGAGGTCATTGGGTAAGTTTTAATAAAAAAATTCTTCTTTCAGAGGAAACTTTTGGTTATCGATAAAGAAAAGATATTGGATGCGGCCCAGAAATACATCCTGAAGGGCCAGCCCAAGAAGGCCATCAAAGAATACCTGAGGCTCATCGATTCCAATCCCAAAGATAAACGGCTTTACCTGAAGCTGGGGGATCTCTATTTAAAGAACGCGGAAAACGAGAGCGCCATCAAGGAATTTCTCAAACTGGCCGAGCTTTATGAAGAAGACGATTTGAATTTTAGAGCCATCTCCGTTTATAAAAAGGTTCTTTCGATCAATCCCAGATTCTTTGACGCCTTTCATAACATGGCTAAATTGTATTTGAAAGAGGGGCTCAGCGGGAGTGCAAAAAATTGTTATCAAACCCTTCTGGAAATTCGACCCAGCGACAAGGAGGCGATCAAAGCCCTTGAGGATATAGGAAAACATCCAAAGGTGAAGGAGGAAGTGGAGGATGTTAGACCTGCTGAACCTTTCCTCCCAAAACTCCGCCCTCCCACGAAGAAGCAGGGGAACGAAACATCGGATCGGATCTATGCCGCTCCGGCTGCTCCCATGGAGGCTTCTATTTTACCCTTGGAAGATGAGATTCCTTTGCCGGACAAGGATTCGGAAATGCACTACCACCTGGGGATTGCTTATAAGGAGATGGAACTCTTCGACTACGCCATTTCCGAATTCGAAATGGCTTCTTCAAACCTTGGGATCAAATTTGATTGCTGTATCATGCTGGGAAGTTGTTTTATGGAGAAAGGGGATTACGAGAAATCGATCGACTATTTTAAAATGGCCTCTGAGATCAGGGGGCTTTCCGACGAGAAACTGGCTCGTCTCCATTATCACCTGGGATTAGCCTATGAGGCCTACGGAAGAATTCCCGAAGCCCTTCAATCCTTCACCGCTGCCCATAAATTGAATCCGTCCTCCCAGGAGGTTCAGGAGAAGATCAAAAAGCTTCAATCCCGATAGGAGGCTTAAAACACCTCTCTCCAAGATTTGAGGTTTCCTTTCCCCCATGCCGGAATTTTGATCCCCGTTATCTGATCGGAGTTAAAACTTGAGGAGACATATATCCATCCGTTGGTCACGACGGGTGCCGACGGAATACCTATTCCAATGTCTAAAGCCGGGATGGGTTTTTCCAATTTCCTTCCTCCGGTATCAAAATAGAGAGCGGGTTGGCCTCCTTCCGTCCCTTGTCTGGTCGAAGTGAGACCGTAAAGCCTGCCTTGCCCGGCTCCACAATTCTCAAGACGCTCCGTATTCTCCCAGGTGGTAAAATAAACCACGTTGTTGGAGATTGCGGGAGCGGACAGGACCTTTTCGCCACGGCCTGGAAGGGGAAAACCCCAGATCATGTCTCCCTCCTCCCCTTTATCCCAAATCTCATAAAACGTATACCGTTTGGTATCAAAAAGATTCAGTTCATCCCCCTGACCAAAATAGACGAGAACTTTCCCCTGGTTATTTTTGGTGACCGCAGGAGCATAAAAGATGGGATTCATCCCATCGGACTTAAATAACTGGACCAATTTCCAGTCCTCCACATTTTCCTTCCCGTCTATTTTGATCTTCCAGAGGGTTCCCTGGATATCACCAAAATAGACCCCATCCGTTCGCCCGTCCAGATCCCGATCAAAGGCCGTAGCCCCTGCCGGTATTTTATTCAATTGATTTCCGACAATAAACTTCTTCATAAGGGTGCCCTCTTCGATATCGATGACATAGAAAGCATTTCCCGTGTGATCTGACGAAGCATATCCTCCACCGACAAAGGCGACGAATTTTTCAACCCCGGCAATCTTCACTCTCCCGATCTCGGGTCTGGACCAGGTCATTCCCATGTTCGAATCGGTCACCTCCCAAATCAACTGAGGATCCCCGGGATCCGTTCCATCGATGGCAAAGTAATGATTCCCTCCACTTCTCTCTCCACTGACGACGATGGTCCGCCATTCATCCCTTCCTTTTCGGAAATAAACATCAGAGGCTCTTGGACTGGAGTCGACATAGAATCGGTGCCCGCTTTTAATATCCTTTAATTTTCCTAGAAGATTCTTAGGGATGACAGCAAATTTTTCCTTTCCCTCCGTGTCAAATACATGGAGCATTCCATCATTTGCGCCCACATAGAGGGTGGTGCCTCTGTTTTCATTCGCTTTCTTAAAATCGGAATATTTCTTGGGAAAAAGATCTTCGGGAAAATTAAAAGGGGGCGGCCCTACAATCGTCGGGGTGGAATGGTAGATGTCTCCTAACTTCCAGTGAGAAAACCGGTCCCCTCGATAGTTTCCTCCGTCATAGCCCGGGTCCAAAACGAACCGGATGATGGTCTCCGCGTCCCCTTTATCGATCTTTCCATCCCGATTGATATCTTCTTCACCGAAGAGTGGATTTAAGAGGGCCTTGATCTTTTCAGCGCTCTCCGGCCTGAAATCTTCTCTTTTTGGGTTCACTTTATCTTGATCCCACGTGAAAATATCTCCCCTTCCCCGACTGTTCATGATTTCCCCTGCGTCCCATATCTTTTTGCCCATCTCCCCCTTCTCGTTGATTTCGTATGCCAGCAGATGACCTCTCCAGCCCGGGAGACTTAGATAACTCCGATAGATTCTATCTCTTTCCCTGGTGACGACAGGGTTGGATCGGGAGTAACTCCCCGCAATCATCTGAAAAACCGTTTTAAATGCATTCTTTAATTCATCCAAGTTCTCCGCGAAATAGGCCTTTTCCGTATCTCCGCTTTTCGCAATGTCATTGAGCGTATGATTCCCTTTGATATCTTTTCCAAAGCCGATGACGAACGTTCTCACTCCAATGGCCACCAATTCGGCTGAAACTCTTGCAGCTGCCCCATAATCGGGGCTGCTATTTCCCGGAGGGTCTAAGAAACGGCAACTCTCCAGACCATCGGTCAGGAGGATCACATAGCTTCCCCTGCACTTCATCTGGCTGGCTGCGTCCCCCCCTCTGTATTTGTTGATGTAATCGTCAAAGTACTTTTTCGCCTGAATGAGGGAATCGGCCAGAGGGGTATAAAGAGATTCAATCGTATTCGATGTTAGGCTCCTGTTCTTCAAGGGCAATTTGGTGTGCCAGCGCTTCGTTTCCGGATTCTCAACGGGTCTTAAATCCAGCCAGGAGACAATCCTGTCCCTCGTTTCGTAATTGGTGTTCCGATCATCCGTTTCTGGGAAGTTGATAAAGAAGAAGTGGCTGTCTTGCTGGCCGGGCTCAGCCTTTGGGGCAGGGTAATAAGGGGTGGGCTGTTTGGCATCCGGCCAGAGACCCCCCTCCTCCCTGAAATAGCTCCACGTGTGAGGCCGATTGGGGTCCGGCGGCAACGCCGGTGATTTTGGGCCAATGGGGTAGTAATAGTCAGAAACATCATAACAATTGCCTAAATATTCCCATTCCCCCTCTCTTGGTTTTGGACAATCAGGGGCATTGAATTGGCGCCAATCATAGACCCATCCCCAAACAGGGTCTCTTCCGCCCTGAGACCTTTTTTCACATCTCCAGCTCCCTCCGTAACACGAGGCCGCATTGTAATTGATCTCGTTAGAGAAGGTGGTCTTCCATCCTCCTCCATAAGTTGGAGGAAATGGACTGTTCGCCCTATCGCTTTTGCAGTCACTACAACCTTCTATCGCCATCAGGGTCTCTTCGTATTCATCATAAGAATAATATTCCGATTCGTACTTATAGGTATACCAATTGTATTCGGCATTGTATTTTATCTCCGTCACCGTATACCAAAGGTCATAGGTTTTCTTCCTTAAATCACAGTTGACCGGAACGGTGCTTTTCCCTTTATCCCCTATCTCAATCGCCTCTCCGAAAAATCTGCTCCCAACGCGCACTCCTGAATGTCTTCCCCCCCACACGTCCGTAAAGCTGTCCCGGGAAGAATCATTCGCGGTATAGGGACCCTTCTTCGCCGTCCCTGAGTTCCATCGCCAGTATCTCTTCTCACACCATTTTCTACTTGGTTCACCGGGATCGACGATGTCCCATTTCCGATAATACCCTCTTTTCTTCTCCCTTTTCATCTGCCCGTAGGTCGCCAATCCCAGATTGACGTTCTGCAGGTCCCGGATCACTTCCTTGAGGGCGAGTTTCGCCTGGTAAAGCTTGCTCTCAGGGTGATCCCCACCCCCCTTAAAATAGTATTCCGTTCCACTGGCGTACACCCTCCCGTCCGGATCGACTCTGACCCTGGAATCGGAGATGGGTTCTCCGCTCACATTCATATTCATGGAACTCGATGTGTCGAAAGTGATCAGGGCATTTGGAGTCTTCATCTCGAAAATGCCGATATCGGCTTGCCCATGGGCTAACAAAGGTGTGAGGAATAGAGAGAAGAAAATAAGGATTCTCAAGAGTGAGGGATTCTTCATGTGGACCCTCCTGGGTATTCCGGTGGAGTTTCCTGGTCAACCGCTTCGATGATCGCTTCGGTCACTACCTTCCCTGCGGTAGGGAGATTTGGAGCAATTCCCTCGGAGGTCACCCAAAACTCGACCTTCCGAGGGGGGCCTGTCTCTTCCCCGATTTTCTTCCACTGAAGCGTGAAACGACCCCCTCCCAGACCGACGCCCATTT
>Ga0214473_10004787_pt1 | contig 16245 bp, 19 predicted proteins | sample RVTome_7_FD_203509 | JGI IMG/M metagenome (GOLD analysis project Ga0214473, IMG submission 203509) | Soil microbial communities from uranium-contaminated site in the Upper Colorado River Basin, Wyoming, United States - RVT98D197 | ecosystem: Environmental > Terrestrial > Soil > Contaminated >... | reverse complement strand
ATACCAAAAACCACCTGGTAATGTTCACTTTTGGGCCTAGCTTGGAGATTGTCAATTAAGAATTCTTCGGGCAGCCTCGCGGCAACCTCTTTTCTAAAATCTTTTTCCATCTGAAAAAGTTCACCGGATAATCTTCCTTGGGCAAACAGATGGCTCAGGGCACTGGAATTTCCATATCGTTTCACATGTATAATATCTTTATTTTTGGAAAATAAATCACAAAATTCAAATTGAGAGGGCACGCCCCCGTATGGAATATTCTTTTTGTGCATCAAAGCAAACTGATCTGTCATTTCTGTGCATACACGGATATTATATTCCCCTTCTGAGTTATCAGTGTATTTTGGGAGGTTCATCCCATAATTTGGGATGTCGGCATATGCTTGATTTACAATCTCAACAAAATCTCTTGATATATTGTACCATTTGCCGCCGCTTAGAAGATATGTTTGGTTCCCTTTTATCAATTCACAATATAAACACTTGTATGCTTGCCATTCAGTCATCAAGTAACCTTCCGAATGAATGCAGTGCACATATTTCTTAGTAAAAGTTTCCTTGTAAATGTTGTCTTTGGCGAGATTGCTAAGGGAGGCAAGAAAATCGGGGAGATGAACATCTTGGAATTCCGGAGCTTTCTTGCTCATCCGATAACAAAAGCCTCCAACCTGATCCCACTCGATGAAATCCGGTACCGCCATCCATATTTTATCGAAACAACCATCCCTTATCTTTGAAATCAGCACCATATCCAATTCCTCAATAGCTGCCTCGCTTCTGACTTCACTTATGTGATCAACCCAAGGAAAATCTGTTTTATAGGAATCATCCAGGTACTTAGTGTATATCAATCGGAGAAACTCCCCTATCCTTTCAATTTTTATATCCGTTGAGACACTGAGAGAATCCATTCCGTAGATTTTCTTCCCTATCCTATCGCTTTTGGGAACCCCAGTGACGGCTTGTAATAGATCTTGTTCTACATCGAGGCCGAAATCTCCAGCATCTGTCTCTTTGCTTGCCTGTTCCTTTGTGTGGCGAAAAATTGCATCGAAGGTTTTTTTATCGATCGTCCTAATTTTGTCTTTTCCAATAGTATTTAGTGCCACCTTCAAACCAAAGCGCTCAACCCAAATGTCTGGTCGCAATAGATATCTCCCCTGTCCAAATGTAACCGCAAAGATTCCATCATCAGTTTTTATAAGCAAAACGGCAGCTACTGACGTGTTTATTCCAATCTCCTCAAGGTCAATGTAGTTTCCAAAGAAAGATGACCATTTGGGTGGATTCGGAACGGAGGATCTGATATAGAGTATTCCAATTTCATGAGAGCCCGTTTCAATGATGAACTTCTTCGGTCGCAAATCCGTCCTAATTGCTTGATCAAGTGGATTAAAATCCCCTTTGAGTAGTAATATAGAAAGGTTGTGATGTTTAGTGCTGGGCATAATTGTTACTCAGACTCAAAATGCATCTAGCCTGATTCGGAAGCCCAAGTGGGGTGCCTCTTTCGTCGGCAAAAGTTTGAGAAAAGAATATTATGATGACTTGGAATTCAAAAATAGTGAGCAGAATGATAGGGATGGGAATCGCTTTGTATCTCATATATCCTGGTCCTTTGCGCAAAGCACCAGTTTTGTTTCCGGTCGTTCGATTCCAACCAAATCAAGACGGTATCTATTTTAGGACGGTTTCGATAAACCCGCTCGGTGATTTATGAGGTAAATATTTCACAATTTCTTCCTTTTGTCAAATGCACATTAAAATCTCCCTCTCTCCCCCCAAAAACGACTAAACACCTTAACACCCTTCCAGAACATCATCCTTTTCCCAATAAGAATAACGCCTTCCATCCATTCCGCCGCGTTAAGCACCCCCATAAACACCCCCAAATACCGGTAAACACCCACCATTGGAAGCGGACCATGAAAATCCATGTATCCAGCGATTCCATTTTCAAGATGGGGAAAAGCGAACAACTGTTCGTTCTCACTCTGGTCCAGTCCCAACTAAGCAACCAAACTCTTAAGGTTTTAACCGATTTTTGTTCTCTCTCCACCAAAATCTTTAAAAGTTCATCCTGCATGAACAAAATTAAAAATGAAACGGAAGGAGAAATACACCATGACCAACCCCAATAATCACACCCATACAGATTACCCAAACGACCAAACTTTGAATTCCCTGAGAAATGAAATTGAGTCCTTGAAATTCCAAATAAAGAAGAAGGAGGACAGGATCGCCAGTCTGGATGCTTTGCTAAATAGCGTAATGGAGAATCACAACGCGGAAGTTCGAGCTTATGAAGACCTGAAGGACAAATTGGAGGGTGTTATTGAGAAGCTCAGAAATAGGGTTTCCCATTCTGATATTTTGGATTCCTTGGAATCAAAAAGCAGGAATCAATTATGGTAAGGAACCGGATTATTCCAGGTTGGATCCTCATCGCTGATAGATGCGGAGTTCAATCTTGAAGGTCAAAGCTCTTCTGAGGAAAGCTGAAAAGATAAATTTATCTGTCCTGACCTATTCTTTATCCCGCAGACAGCGTTAAACTAAGTAGTGGTCCGATTCTCGACTTCACAAAGTGTGGAGATTAGTCAACGACAAGGATTGACCATTTCTGCCTGAAAGAGTGGATAATCTGAGATCACCCATCGTGCCAGGCGGTTAATTGGAAAGATTTGTCATGTGAGTATTTAGCTCCTTCTTGGCCTTCTGATTGTTTCAGTAAACTTACTCCTTTCTACTTTTCCGCTCGATGTGTACTTTTCTAAGAGAGATTCTACGGTCAGAAAGTCCCCCTCCGTACACAGAGGACCGGTTGTGATATTAATGTTGTCGATAGCAGTTTGACTAAGGTCTACATCGAAAAAGGTAAAATCAGGCCCTTTCCCATAATATAGACTTGTTTTAACTATACTTGGAAGTCGTTCCGACAATTGAATAAAGAAATTGTCATCCTTTGGAATGGGTGACGAAGGAAGTATAAAGAGGACGAAACGATATTCTTTTTGGAATGCCCAATCAGGGCTTTTAAGCGCTGCGATTCCTGTGGGATCAGAGATGCGCCACTCGCTGTCGATACTGTCGATCTGAATTGCTTGATTTTTCCTTTCTACGAAATCTGGAACGTATTCAACTTTCCTAGCGAAGTGCTTTTCACCTAGGAACATAGGAAGGATGAAATGGCTTTCGCCGAACATTTTCTCAAACGGTATCGGTGAGAGAAATGATCCCTGTTCGATGTGGGTTATGGTCTCCGGTATGGCCAAAGGCTTATAATTAAACATTTTCGTGGGTAGAGATATGCGGAGCCCTGCCATGCCCGTTGTGTACATATTCCATTGGGGCAAGCTTTCTTCATCATCCTGAGTCCAACAACTCACAAAGAAGAACTTTTCAAGTTTCAATCGTGTAAAGGCGGTGCCTTCAGTGATGTCATCAAGTTGGTCAAGTCGATTGAACCGAATTGTCCTGCTCTTAAGTATTAAGGCCAGAGTGTTTATGTCGGTGTAATGATGAATTGTATCTGCTGGCATAATACGCCCCCATTCTTTTATCACATAAAGATTGATCTATTTTGTGATTTTTTAATAACATTCCATATCTTAGCACATTCGGGCACAAAGGGCCGTGAAAATGATGGTAAACGCTAACCCTCATCGTTCCCGTCAAAACACCGGCAAGGTTCCACGGCGACCGCAATTATTGAGAGTTACGAGACTGAATCTTCATCTTTCTGCGAGACTAGGCAATCGTTGCTTCCAGGAAATAATGCTTCGCTGTCCGTCTTTACACATGCTCTCAAGAAAATTTCCTCCTATGGCAATTTACTTCTTGGTTGGACATTTGAACTTTGAGGATTTCACGCGTTCTTTGTCCTTTTTCGCATAAATTCTATCAAGTTTAAACCCCCCATTTCCCCTTTCTTTATCGCAATTTCCCTCAAAAATCCTCCCGTTTTCACCACCCATCGATATTTTTCCTACCGACTTACCCCCTCTTTTTCAAGATAACCAAGCCTCTTCATATATATATCTATCCGAAAGGCCAGACACTTAGATTTGAATCTGGGTATCTGACGTTTCTCCTCTCCCGCTGCGTTTCAAAGTAACTCAAATTCCACTTCAGCTAATTCTCATCCAATTTCACTCAACCACTAAAGGAGGAACCGTGAGGCCAGTTCCAGAAATCCGAAGGGAAAAAGTGTTTCTTCAACCAGGTATGTCCGCCGAAGAGATTAAGAAAACTTATGGTCTTTCTTCCGACCAGGCTTACAAAGCAAAGATGAAGGGGTTCTTCGTCAAGAACCACTCGAAAAAGCAGATCATTATCGACAGGGAGAATTTCAATTCCGCAGTTTGCTATCCTCTGGCGAAGAAGGTCTTTGGGAAAAACTTTTCGCGGAACCCTTTAGCCCAGTCCATTTATGATGACACGATCCAGGAAGTGGTCACCCGGTTGTTTGAATTATCCGGAAAAACCATAGAGATGGCCAACGGGAAATACAGCGAGAATTATGCGAACTTTTCGATCGCACACAACGCCATGCTTGCGTTCCTGAAAACCTGGGAACGTCAAAACAAGTGGTGCTTGTCCTTTGAGGATGAAGCACACCCCCTTATGAAGGGGAAGAGATATTACTCCCCTGACTGGGGTTGGTTGTATGTTTGAGATTGGAGGATGGAAGAGGTCCCGCTAGAGGTATCTCTTCTTGTCGTTTTGTATCGAAAACTGGAGCATGTCTTCATGGATCTTGGCCAGCAAAAGAATCAGTTGAGCATTCCCATGCAACCCCTGCTTTGATCAAGGAAGGGGTTAAATCAATAAAGCACATTTTGGGCTGTAAAAAAGGATGTTCCAAGTGTAATCGGTCTGAGGTGATAAGGGAATTTTTGAGGATAGCTCGAAGCCTTGGATGTATATAAAATTGTGGCTCCCAAAATAGGAAAGAGAGGATGATTGGGAAAAACTCTAAGGAGGGCCCTATTTTTCCTTGTTGAACCCTCGACCGCGGAAAGTCTACCCCGAAGAAGAAACAAATTAGACCAGACCAACAACAATGGTAATCATTTCCGGTTAGATATTTTCTAGAAGAGCCCGTTAGTCAGATTCTTCAATTTACCTTTTTAAAATTCCATTTATCTAAAGGTTTTGATCAACGTCTTGCAGTTTTACACATTTCCATCACTGCATTCCCTTCGCTGCATATGGGGATCTTTAAGTCTGCTTCATTTCCTTCGTCTCATCCAAGTTAATCTCTATCACCCTTTTTGCCTCATTGGCGATTTCGAGTAAATTTGGCTTTTCTCGCACCTCTTCAAAAATTAGCTTTTTTCCTTTTATTTTTGGGATAAAAAGACATCCACATTCATAATTCTTATTATTCAAGGCCCTCAGAGAGAGCGTAATTTTCTCCAGAGATTGTTTAGGATTTCCCAATTTACCTTCTAATATTCCAAGATTATAATATGGTAACGCTTTTTCTTGTTCTTCAGCATATTTGCTGATGGATTTCTCAAATAATTCTCTAGCGCCTGTTAATTCACCTTTATTCATGAAGACATAGCCCATATTATTGCAATCCCCTGGACTTATATCATCGCATAATTCAGAGGCCAATTTCGCATAAAAAAATGCTTCTTCGGAATCTTTTCGATTTAGGTATTCCTCAAACATCTGAAATAAATGGAAATCCACGGCTATTCTCCGCGCCAGAGAATTCTCAGTCGTTTTTATTTTCCTAAATAAAATATCGGTTGAGATAACAGCAATCGTCCTAACATCGACCGTAAACTTTCCAGACGACTTGTTGACTCGGTCCTTAAGATCTTTAAAATTTCTTTCCAATTCGTTAATCTCAAAATTTCCTTTCGGGCTTTTGGGGTAGAACCACGAACATGCTTTAAACCATGGTAATGAAACATCCATGGCAATAAATGGGATTTCTTTTTCGTTTCTATATTTAATCATAACAAAATATATATCCAATATCCAGGGTGGCGCCGTTGCAAAAATATCTTGTGCCTTTTCTTCATCGGCCAGTCCTCTTACCGCTTGGTCGAAATCAATTTCATTATCTAATTGTAGCCTTACGATATTCTTCCCATCCTTTAAACCTTTAAAATAAGCACCCATCCTGGAATTCCACAAGGCCTCAATAGTCAAATTCCCAATCGCCAAACTTAGACCTTGCTCCCTAGCGTAGTATTTGGTGTAAATTTTGTCAAAATCATCTCCCGCGAATTTTATTAACCCCTGATCTTCCAGGACAATCTTATTTTCTACAAAATATTCAAAAGCCTTTTTAAGGGATTCCTTTGACCAGGATAATTCATCCCGGAATATATATTCAATCTGCCAGATCTGTTCAAAAGATGCACGTCCGTCGCACGCACATAATAGCCTTAGCGCAGCGACTTGTTTCTTTTGGAGGCTTTTAATCTTTGATAAGATTGGCCGGCTCGAAATGTCTTGAGAAGTTTCCAACTCCTTTCGGACATCCTCTAGAACTGCCCAATCCAGCCTCATCTTCTTAGCCTTTTGAAGTTGCACCCTTTGAAAGAGTTTGTGGCAAATTAGCTGGATTTCATATGGTCGTCCACCTGATAAATCATGAATTTCCTCAATATCTCTTAAAGATTGAAAATCAAACAGCGCGTCAGGATCAAGTCCAATTTTTTCCAGTGGTTTTTTGATACATTCCTTGGTCTCCTTAGTATCCTTGAAATCTCCAATAATAATCTTCTTAAATTGCCGGATGATAGGGGAAAATACTACATCCATGACCGGGAAAAGATCTGGGGTCCCAGTCAATACGATCATGAACCCTGTAGAATTCATAAAATAATTTCTGATTTTCTCTAATAAAATACGGCTATTGGCTAGCACGTTTCCTTCATCGAAAAGAATTACGATTGGTCGGTTGATTTGCTCCCGGATCTTGTTTATATCGTTTCGATAATTAAAATCAGAAACTTGAGCATCCACATTGCCGACGCTGAGAGCCTTAGCGTATTGAATTGGGAATAAAACCGGACAGAATAATTTTTCCTCTGGGATTCTATAGGTATTAACCATATCTAAATATACGTCATAAGTCTTGCTATCCTTTCCTCCGAATGCTCCACATTCACATGCTTTTGAAAAGATGCTATCAAATAGTTTATAAAAAAAGCCTAAATGTGTTTTTATATCTCCTTCATCCAAGTCAATTCGCACTGTACAAAAAGACCTCTTATTTGCCTCAAATTCCGTCATATTCAGCACGCTGGTTTTGCCTGAGGCTCGAGGACCAAGGATTGCAATATTAATTGGCTTGGGGGCCGTTTGGGCATGATCCAAATAGTATTTGATATCTTCCATTTCTTGCTTTCTGCCTATAAAAAGATCGGCGTCAGCGATTGGGTTGGCGAAATCATAGGGATTATGGAATTTGCTATAGTCCATTTCTTCCTCCCGCATCTGGTAATATTACTTGAAATTCCCCAAGAGCCTTCTTGTATTTTTCTTCTAGTCCATTTTCCTTCATCCACATTTCGATTTTATGGCCGTATCCTCTTTTTCGTTGTAATAACGCGTACTGCTTTAAAGCTTTGAAAAAATCGACTATCCCATGTAATTCATGACCGAGGTACAGTTCATCAAACCACCATATCTTTTGGATTTCTTCCCATTCGGGAAAAGCATTCAAAGCTTCAAAATTTGCCAATCGTTTGAAAAGGTTCTCGGCTTCTACCTTTAGACAATTCATTCTTTGTTTAATGTCCATTGCCATAGAACATTTTGAGAATAAATCCAAAAATTGTCTTTTTCCAAGAAGGCTATATATTTTGTGAAAGGTTCCTTTTAGGACTAGAAGGTTGTTTCTGGACAATTTCCTGTTGTGTGCGATGCAGTTTCTGATCGGTTCAATTTCAGAAAGTAAAGACTCTATGATAATCTTGCGGGGGCCAAATATATTTTTAAAGCAAACATCCCAATTGTCAGCGCGGCATATGATTTTCTTTAAATCGGGAAAATCGGTGTAGTAAAGTGGATGATGGGGGATTAGATTAATCCATTTGATATTTTTTTCCGCCTCTATTCCATCCCTATATTTTTTTAGGATATCCTCAGGAAGGCGCTTTTTATACCATTTCACCCCATCCAAAGATTGCATGTTTTCTATTATAAGTTCCCTCAAAACAGTTTCTATCAAATACAACAGACGATAAGCCAATATGTTTACATTTGAGGTTAAGTTGAGATTGAATAGGCATTCATTATTCATAAGGCGTAAAAGAGCGGAGGAAATGTGATAGGCTCAGGTCTATTTTTTTGCATTCGATTTCTCTGATTTACCTTTCTGGAAAAACAAAACCCCACCTCTTCCTCAGAAATGGGGTCTGTTTAAGTTTTCAAACCATGCAACCTCCAGGCTACCCAGAACGGGTAACGGTTAAGGGTTGATGGATAAGGACAGGAATGCCAATTAGCTTTGGATGGGATTATATGAAATCGGGAGGAGGAAGTCAAGGTTGTAGTTAAATAAGAAAGTCGAAGGATTATAAAACTGAAAAAGGAAGGAAATGCACTTCACTTGATATTTTTCTGCAGAAGAGTAGAATGATCGTCGAAAGTTACCTACTTGCAGCCTCAGTGAACAGGTTGCCACTCCGACGGCCACTTTTAAGAACGAATTCTCATGGTCCAAAAGCAGGGATGAAACCTTCAAAACCTGCCCCAGACAATACTGGTTTGCCTATTATGGTTTCTGGAATGGTTGGCTCAAGGACGCCCCTGAAAGAACTCGGCAGATTTATGTCCTGAAGAACCTTAAAAACCGTCAAACCTGGGCTGGAGAGAAGATCCAATAAAGAGGCCAAGCCGTCATGAAGGTTACCTCTCTTATCCCAAAAATCTCCATCTGATCGCCCTTTATACTCTCTAAGAAAGGTCGTGAAAATCCGTTATAAGCACAGGATCTCCATCCTTTAAACGAAGGGTGTCTTTGATGTGGCAACTGCAGACGATCTCAATGATATCTTTCCCATGGACCCGAACGTCTTCCCTCGGGAACACGGCAGCTCCCGGTATTCCGTTGATCTGCACTTTTTTGAAAGAACCCGCACAAAATTTGGCGTCGGTCGGAACAATTTCAAAATCCTTGATAGAGAAAAAATCGGCCATCTGGGAAAGATCTTCTTCCGAGATGCGCACATTCACGGTTCCCGGATAGGGTGCAAACCCCATGGCTTTCTGAAACTGTTTTTTCACCCAGGGTAGACTTGTGAAAAAAGAACCCTGTCCGAGCCCCTTTTGAATGACCCCTTTCAATTTCATGCTTTCCCCAGAAGAAATTCGCCACTGGCTCATTCGCCCGGCGGGCCTGCAAAAAAATTCTCCCACATAAACTTTCACTCCCTGGAAGGGGGATACAATTTGCATCCCAGGCGGGTAGGCCCCCTGCTCTGGTATTCGTTGGCCTGCTCGCAAAGCTTCCACTCGGGCCCTTGGGTGTTGTTTACCTGTTTCAGAGGGAAACTATGCCACTCCATACGCAGAGGATTGTATGAAAGTGGGGGAGTAAAGTCAAGGTGGCGCTGGAGCGTCAGTTTTTTTCAAAAATTTCGAATTTTTCTGCTTGCCTCCCAATCTTCTTTCCAATATACTCCTCTTATCCAGCTTCATATCCCATCCGAATAGGAGGAAGAAATGGCTAAAAAACCCATGACCAAATCTCAGATCGTGACGCATTTTGCAAAGAAATTTGAGCTTACCAAGAAGACTTCCGTCATGATCATCGAAGAAGTGGCAGGGCTGGCAATTGCCGAAACCACGAAGGTCGGTTCTTTTACCCTTCCTGGGATTGGAAAACTGGTCCTGGTGAAGAGGAAAGCCCGTATGGGTCGCAACCCAGCTACCGGTGCAACGATTAAGATTCCTGCCAAGACCGTGGTGAAAATGAGGATAGCAAAAGCGGCTAAAGAGGAGATTGTGCCCAAGAGGAAGTGAGGAGGTAGCCAATATGAAAATTCTTGGTATTGTGGGCAGTCCCCGAAAAGGGGGCAATACGGAGATATTGGTCGAAGAAGCGCTGACGGCAACACGCGAAGCCGGGGCTCAGACCGAGATTATTCTTTTGGCAGATAAGAACATTGCCGGGTGTGATGGTTGCGGCAGTTGTTTTGAGACCGGCGTCTGCAAAATCAAAGACGATATGCAGAGCATATACCCGCAGCTTGAAGCAACTGACGCCATAATATTTGGCTCCCCGGTCTACTTCGGCAACGTCACGGCGCAGGCAAAGGCCCTGATTGACAGGACTTATTTATTCCTCCGCGATAGGAGGTTGAAGGGGAAAGTGGTAGCGCCAATTGTGGCCTTAAGAAGGGTGGGGGGACGACAGACTCGGACTTTGCTCTACGACTACTTCCTGGGTCAGGGAATGATTGTAACCCGCGGAGCCATAGGGTATGGCAGGCAAAAGGGGGAAGTAAGAGAGGGAGTGGGAGGTACCCAGGGTCTCTCAGCTTTAGAGGAAGCCAGAAATGCAGGTAAAGAAGTTGTTCAGATGCTGCAACAGCTTTCCAGAGCTTAACGGTGGGGGCCGACAAGGAAGCAATAATGATTGTATACAAAATGGTAACCAGGGAGCAAGATGGCCAAACCTGGGAGAAAATGATCAAACAACTCGAAAATCAAATACGGGATCTGCAAAGAGAACGAGCCGAGATACAAAAGGATCAAGCTGTCCTTCGCCTCAAACCTTGCCGGGGAGATTCAGAAATTAAGGGGAAGGACGCGAAATTCTATGAGCTGGATAGGCGAGCAAAAGTCATAAATGACACCATCCGGGGCATGACAAGAAAACGTCAGCTATTGATGTCCGAATCCGCCATAAGAGGAAACAACGAATCTCCCAGTTCTAAGAATTCTTCATATCCCTGTTTGGGGCATGCAAAGAATCCGTTTTTTCCATAAGACGGCATCAACAGTCCTTGCTGCACTCATGCTACTGCCCATCTCCCAAACCAAGAATCCCCCTCCTTTCCCCTCCTGGGACTGAGAAACTCTTCCCATCAAGCTCTAACTCGCATACAGAACGCAATTCCGGCTACCGGGGGCGGAGATCAAGAGACTGACTGAGAGGATGGGCGAGATTTAGGGACGAAGGCGGCTGGGGAGGTGGAGGGAGTGAGGAAGTAAGGAAGCAGCGGCTGGCCTGAGCTCGTTCAGTTAGAATCTTGGAATCCTAGACCTTGATCACCAAAGCGCTCCAATCCCGGAATCCTATCCTGCTGCGGTCCTGGATTTATGCTCTTGAGGATGCTCACCAGCAGGTTGACCAGAGATCGGAATTAGGAAGAATGAAAGAGGGAGGGGCTGTCCTAGACAGAGGGGGGGAGTAGCGGGTCACATAGGGTCTCACAAGAAACGAACAGATGTTCGCTCTTGGAATCCTATCCTGATAAATTAACCGATAGATTCTCGGATCGGATTTGCCACGGTCGGCGGCGCCATACTTTGGTCATAATTATATTTTTTTGACCCTAACTTTTTGAAATAATTGTAAAAATATACGGGTTCGAATCCTTGTCCCCCAGCCACTGATTTAAAGGGGTTATGCCTGGTGGCATAACCCCCTTTTTTTATGCTGCCCTGTTGATACCTTTTGCCGGTCTTTTCGTTATTCCACGGCCGAAGGAATCTTCTCCCCTTCCCGGTCTTCATCAAATTCCCTTTCTATTGCAGCCCCCCCGCATTATTTGCCCATTCGCTTTCCATCCTTTAAGCTCCTCCGCCTTTTATCCGATTAGGAACTTGGGGGAACGTTTACGGTGGGTGGAGAAAAAAATATGAAAAAGAAATCTCTGGCAGCCTTGGTGAATCCAGGCAATGGCCAGGTCCAATGTTACCGGATTGAGGGAGCCCTGAGCTTTTATCAGAAAGACAGCGGTGATCTCCTCACGGAGTTGAAGCCCAAAACCTTGAGACTGGGATCGATGAGGCGGGTCGCTCAGATTCTGACAATTGTTGGTATGATTCTTCTTCCAACAGGAGGGTTTGGATCTCCTCTAAGCAATGAGCTTTATAACCAGCCGGTCCCCCCTCTGTATGAGAAAATTGTGATGGTTACCGATTTTTACCGGGCTTTTCATATCTACGATTGCTTGGTGGCTGTACGGATTGTTGAGGGCATCACCTTTGACATTGAATTGATTGACCCGAATGCCCATGAACTGAAGCAGATGAAAGACTTCCTGGGGAATAATTTCAGCAAGCTGAAACGGCATGGATTCAGTAAATTATCCATCCGGATTGGAGAAACCCAATACGTCTGGGATGTCAAATAGAAAAGGGCTACTTTTTCTTCTCCTGGCTGGCGGCCTTAGCCCGGGTATCCCGCAGCGTTACGATCCGGTTGAAGACGAGATTTCCAGGCGAGGAATTCACGGGATCTGTGCAGAAATAACCCAGCCTTTCGAACTGGAAGCGGGCGCCGGGGGCGGCTTCTCCCAGGCTGGGTTCCACGCGGCTTGTCTTGAGAGTTTCCAACGATTGGGGGTTTAGATATTTCGTAAAATCCTCTTTTTCGCCAAGGGGGTTGGCCACCCGGAAGAGGCGGTCATAGAGGCGCACTTCCGCGGGCAGAGAATGAGCTGCCGAAATCCAGTGGATGGTGGCATCGACCTTGCGCCCGTCTGGAGCAAAACCGCTTCGCGTTTCCGGATCATAGGTGCAATGCACTTCAGCCACTTCACCCGTTTTGGGGTCCTTCACCCCATTCACGCACTTGATGAAATAGCCGTACCGTAAACGCACTTCGCTCCCGGGGGCCAGGCGGTAGAACTTTTTCGGAGGATTCTCCATGAAATCTTCCCGTTCGATGTACAGCACCCGGGAGAAAGGAACCTTCCGGGATCCCATTTCGGGCTTCTGGGGATGGTACGGACAATCGAACTCCTCGACCTGGCCTTCCGGATAATTATCGATGACCACCCGAAGCGGGCGGAGCACCGCCATCACCCGGGGAGCTCGTTCATTCAGGTCCTCCCGCACACAATTTTCGAGCAGGCCCACGTCGACGATGCTGTCATTCTTAGCCACCCCGATTCGCGCGCAGAACTCGCGGATCGCCTCGGGGGTGTAGCCCCGCCTGCGCATCCCGGCTATGGTGGGCATCCGGGGATCGTCCCATCCGGAGACATTCTTCCTTTCCACCAATTCGATCAGCCGGCGTTTGCTCAGAATGGTGAAGGTGAGGTTTAAACGGGCAAACTCGATCTGCTGGGGATGGTACACCTTCAATTCATCCAGAAACCAGTCGTACAGGGGGCGGTTGTTTTCAAACTCCAGCGTACAGATCGAATGGGTAATCCTCTCGATGGAGTCGGACAGGCAGTGGGCAAAGTCGTACATGGGGTAGACCACCCACCGGGTTCCCGTCCGGTAGTGGGGCTCCTTTTTGATCCGGAAGATGACCGGGTCGCGCATGACGATATTGGGGGAAGCCATATCGATCTTGGCCCGGAGCACATGGGTCCCTTCTTCGAATTCTCCCGCCCGCATGCGCTTGAACAGATCCAGGTTCTCTTCCGCCGAACGATTGCGGTAGGGACTGTCTTTCCCCGGCTGGGTCAATGTTCCCCGGTACTCCCGAATTTCATCGGGGCTCAAGTCGCATACGAAAGCCTTGCCCAGCTGGATCAGCTGCACGGCGTATTGGTACAGCGGCTCATAGTAATCCGAGGCATAGAACAGCCGGTCCTCCCAGTCAAATCCCAGCCAGCGAACATCGTTAATGATCGACTCCACATACTCTGTCGTCTCGCCGCTCGGGTCCGTGTCGTCCATGCGCAGATTGCAGGTCCCGCCATATTGGGCGGCGACGCCGAAGTTGAGGCATACGGACTTGGCATGGCCGATATGAAGATAGCCGTTGGGTTCCGGGGGAAACCGGGTCGCCACGCGACCGCCGAACCGGCTTATTCGGTTGTGTTCATTGATGATATCTCGTATAAAGTCAGATGGGGGGGAAACCTCCGGTGGGGTCATACTCGCAATCTCTCTTCTTCGTTGGTCGTATGGTTTGTAAGAAAAGCGTCCGGACTCTTCAAGCTACTTTGTCTTCATCTTTTCCAATTCTTCGATGAGTTTCATGTACAGACCGAGATCCACGGGAGCGTCGAGCTGGTTCTTTCGTTCCAGGTCCCAGCGATATACATTGATCAAGACCCGCGGCCAGCTCGATCATCCCCGTCGGCCATTCGCTTTTCACCTTGTGTCCAGTGGCCATTTCTCTTAGCTCTTTTCCTGATTGAAAAACTGGAATAATGGAATGATGGAATAATGGAAAGAAAATTCTCCGGTGTTTATAAGTTTCGCCTTACCCATCATTCCATTCTTCCATCATTCCATCTTTCCCGCCCGGCAACTCAGAAGCCCAGGGTCTCGCCGACGATGAAAATCATATAATCCGTCATCCGGGGTTTCTTGGCCAGTGTCACATAGGCGTTGCAGATCCTTTCCGGGGAGGAACAATCCGAGCACTGCCCGGTCTGGCCGCAGGGTGGCTTGTATCCCAGACGTTTGACATTCATGGGGGCGACCCATTCCTGAACTCTCTTGTACGCTTCGACCATATCTTTTACGATTTTATTGGCGCCACAGATCAAGATCACTTTCTTCGGCCCGAAAATCATGGGTCCCACCCGATTGCCAGTGGCGTCGATATTGAAGAGCTTTCCGTCCTCAGTAATGGCGTTGCTGCTGCCGATGAAAAAATCCGCGGTAAAAATCGCGCGGCGGATCTTGTTGGCCTCTTCCACGGAGAGCCCTTTGGCAAAGGGATTTAGGTATTTCAGCGGGCGCTTTTGCGCCTCATCGTGGAAGTTGATCTGCCCCAGGGTAAATGACCCGCCTACCCCCACAACGGCCCCTTCCGGAATCATCTTCCAAAGCTCGGCCAGAGCCTCGGAAGCCTTGGGGAAGAACCGAGCTTCGAAGTTATTCTTTTTGAGGGCCTTGATCGTGCGCTCCACCTGGAGCTCGCTGTACCACTGATGAAACTCCGTCATGACCTACATCCTCCTTTTAAAATCATTTTTTTGCCACAGAGGACACAGAGGACACAGAGTCTGGAATACGATAGAAGTAAAGAAGTAATCTACCGAAAGCTTCTAACTTTTAATATGGGCACATGAATCAGTACTGTTTTTACCATATCTTTTTATTCTCTGTGACCTCGGTGCTCTCTGTGGCAAAAATTTTAATATACCGACCTTCCTCCACTAATATCATAGCACTGCCCCGTCACGAAAGAGGCTTCGTCCGAGGCCAGAAATTTTACCACAGCCGCCACCTCTTCCGGTTTCCCCAGACGCCCCAGGGGAATCTTGGAAGTCAGCAGGGCCCTCTGCTCCGGGGTCATCTCTTTGGCCATGTCGGTCTCAATCAAGGCCGGGGAAACGCAATTTACCCGCACGTTGTACGGGGCCATTTCTTTGCCCAGGGTCTTGGTCAAACTTATGATCCCGGCTTTGGCCGCCGCGTAGGGGGCCATGTTGGCATTCCCCTCCTTCCCGGCCACCGAGGCGAGGTTGACCACCTGTCCGCTCCCCTGAGCCTTCATGATGGGCAGAACGGCCTTGCAGCAAAGAAAGGTTCCCTTCAAATGAACGGCGATCACCCGATCCCATATCTCCTCCGGATATTCCATCACCGGAAAGTATGGTCCCAAGATGCCGGCATTGTTCACCAGGATATCGATCCTTTTGAACTTGAGCATGACTTGCTTGACCATGCTCTCGACCTCTGTCCACCGGCTCACATCCATTTGTACGGCAAGGGCTTCCCGTTTCATCTGCCGGATGGCGCCGGCCTTCTCCTGAGCACTTGGCCCATCGATTTCGGCGATGACCAGATTGGCTCCATCCAGGGCCAACCGCTGGGCGATGGCCCAACCCAGGCCTTTGCCCGCGCCGGTGACGATGGCTACTTTGCCCTGCAAGTCCATAGGCTTCACCTCACATAGCGGAATGATGAAATGTTGGAATAATGGAATATTGGAATATTGGGTACATTATTAGAAAATTCTACCTAGTTCTCATCCGGAAGCCTGGGAATTCCCCTCCCCCTCTGAGGGGGGAGGGTCAGGGTGGGGGTGACAACAATTGAGATATCAAGACCTTTCATTTCTATTCCCCCTCACCTCGCCCCTCTCCCGCGAGGGGAGAGGGAGTTCCCGGATGAAAACTA
>Ga0214473_10004786_pt1 | contig 16248 bp, 17 predicted proteins | sample RVTome_7_FD_203509 | JGI IMG/M metagenome (GOLD analysis project Ga0214473, IMG submission 203509) | Soil microbial communities from uranium-contaminated site in the Upper Colorado River Basin, Wyoming, United States - RVT98D197 | ecosystem: Environmental > Terrestrial > Soil > Contaminated >... | reverse complement strand
CCATTCTTCTGCAAAGAATCGCAAATGCTGTAACAAAGAACAACCCAGAAATAGTCCTTATAGTACTTCTTATAGATGAGCGTCCTGAAGAAGTCACAGATATGGAAAGATCGGTAAAAGGGGAAGTCGTCAGTTCAACCTTTGATGAGCCAGCACAGCGACATATCCAGGTTGCCGATATGGTACTTGAAAAAGCAAAGAGACTCGTTGAACATGGAAAAGACGTCGTTATTCTTCTCGACAGTCTAACTAGGCTCGCGCGTGCTAGCAATACGGTAACTCCGGCCAGTGGAAGGGTATTATCAGGAGGTATGGAAGCGAACGCTCTGCAAAGGCCCAAGAGATTTTTTGGGGCCGCCAGGAATACGGAAGAGGGTGGCAGCCTCACAATTATAGCCACGGCCTTAATAGATACTGGGAGCAGGATGGACGAGGTCATTTTCGAAGAATTTAAAGGCACGGGTAATATGGAGGTCTACTTAGACAGAAGATTGGCCGATAAGAGGATTTTTCCGGCAATTGATCTTCTAAAATCCGGAACAAGGAAGGAAGAATTATTACTTCCACCGGATGTTATCAATAGGGTATGGCTGCTTAGAAAGATACTCAGTCCTATGAATACAACTGAAGCAATGGAATTTCTTTTAGACAAAATTAGTGGAACCAAGACTAATAAGGAATTTCTAAACTTAATGAATCAGTAATTTTCATTTTTTATTCCATTCGATTCGGCTTCATTGCTATATTTTAATTTTTAAACAGATTCTGAGCTTTTTTTAGCGCCTCGATTAAACTATCAATCTCCTCCATAGTGTTGTATAAGTATAGACTTGCCCTAACAGCGTTATCTATATTAAGTCTTCTCATAAGAGGTTGTGCGCAGTGATGGCCAGAGCGTACTGCGATTCCTTCCCCATCCAGTATCCATGAAATATCATGAGGATGTATATCTTTTATGTTAAAAGTAAATACTCCAAGCTTATCTACAACATCTTTTGGACCGTGAAGTTCAATCCATGGCAGATCTAGGAGTCTTTCAAGAGTGTAACTAGTAAGTAATTTTTCATAGTTTTGAATTTCTTCAAAGCCGATCCTATTCAAATAATCGATGGCTGCACCTAATCCTACCCCACCTGCGATATTCGGGGTTCCGGCTTCATATTTCCATGGTAGTTCATTCCATGTTGATTTATCAATTGTTACAGTCTCTATCATATCACCGCCATAATTAAAGGGCTCCATTTGTTCAAGAAGTTCTTTTCGTCCATAGAGAAATCCGGTGCCTGTTGGACCCAACATCTTATGTCCTGAAGCTACTAAAAAATCACAACCGAGCGCTGAAACATCAACGGGGAGATGGGGCACTGATTGAGCTGCATCAACCAGGACCAAGGCCCCAACCTTCTTTGCCTCGTCAACAATCTCTTTTACTGGATTAACTACACCCAAAACATTTGATGCATGAACTACGGACACAAGTTTCGTCCTTTCTGAAATAAACTTTGGAAGATCTTCAACCCTCAATCTGCCTTCATCGTCAACGTCCAAAAACTTTACCTCTATTCCCTTCAATCTTTTAAGCATTTGCCATGGAACAATATTCGAGTGATGCTCCATAATGGTAGTTACGATCTCATCCCCTTTCTGAAGATTGTGAAGACCCCAGGCATATGCTACAAGATTTATTGCCTCAGTGGCATTTCTTGTAAATATTATTTCTCTCCAACTCTTTGCCCCTATGAAATTTGCAACACTCTTGTGCGCATTTTCATATAGAACAGTAGACTCGTGACTAAGCGTATGGACAGCCCTATGAATATTCGCATTTACTGTCTCATAAAAGCTTTTTTCGGCCTCTATCACATATCTTGGTTTTTGAGTTGTTGCGGCATTGTCAAGATAGATAAGTGGTTTGCCCCCTATTTTTCTTTCGAAGATAGGAAAGTCTTTTCTAATTTCATTGGATTCAAATTTTATAGAATTTAGATATTCCTTTTGCATATCTAGCCCCTAGTTTATACGTTATCAATCTACTAAAACGTATATATCATCCCCCTCCACTTTTAATTCATATGTTTCGACTGGTTCTACAGCAGGCATACATAGGGCTTCGCCGGTCTTCACATTGAACTCCGCTCCGTGGTAAGCGCAAGTAATAGTCTCATTCTCCAAGACTCCGTCTGAAAGAGGAAATTCCATGTGGGTACATTTGTCTTTGATTGCATAGAAATAACCGCCAACGTTGCAAACTGCAATGATCTCATTGTCTACCGCAAACGATTTAACTTCCCCAGGTAAGATCTCAGATTTAATTGCAACCCTGATAAACCCATTATTCATGTAAATTTTCTTACCTTCTCATTTGCAACAAAGTTATGGCTCTGCTCAGGCTTGGCTATTTTATATGCTTCATTCTTCTCCAGGCCAGTCATTTTTCCCAAAAAGTCCAGATTTTAAAACCTTGAGAGACAACAGTGCACATTTTAACCTGACTGGACTAATTCTCATCCCTATTGCTTCTAGCAAGTCATCCGCAGTAATTTCTCTTACAGATTCCAAATCTTTATTCACTATCATTTCAGTTAATATTGATGCAGAAGCCTGGCTTATAGCGCACCCTTTACCAGAAAATCCTGTCTCACTAACTTTGTTATTTTTAATTCTAAAATCGAAACGTATTACATCCCCACACAAAGGATTACCTTCCTCATAAGAGATATCCGGTTCACTAAGCCTTTTATAGTTTCTTGGGTGTTTGAAGTGATCTAGAATATAATCAAATTGCTCAGTATTCATCTTTTTTTTGTTCTCAATTTAATAATGATGTTCCTATCTATCAATCCGGATTTCCCAAAAACATAGAGCTCATGGAATACTTTTAAATACACTTCGTTTACGTTAACTTGGTAGTTGAATCAAGTTCCCTTTTGCAAACCACTCTGTCACAAGCTTTTCGATGTAATCTCTGATTTGTTCCACATTCATACTCTCTAGGCTCTTGCTTGTGAAAGCATACAGTAGCATTGCACGAGCAGATTCTTCGGATAAGCCACGGGATCGAATATAGAAAATGGCATTCTCATCTATCTGTCCTATAGTAGCACCGTGGGTGCATTTCACATCATCCGCATAAATTTCAAGTTGAGGCTTAGTATCTATCTGTGCCGAATCGGAAAGTAGAAGATTTCTATTTGTCTGTTTGGCATCCGTTTTCTGAGCATCTTTATGCACAATAATTCGGCCGTGGAATACTCCCCTTGACTTGCCATTTAAGACACCATTATAAAGTTGTCGACTGTCGCAATGGGGACTCACATGTTCTACTTTCATGTAATTATCCATATGTTGCCTGCCTGTAGACATGAACAAACCGTTTATAAATGAATGGCAGCCCTCTCCAGCAAGCACTGGATGAACATTATTTCTTACAAGAGATCCACCAAGCAGTAAAGAGTGGGAATTTAGGTTGCTATTACGCTTTTGTTCAACCCGTAGAGTAGAAACGTTATAGGCCTTTGCGCTCTCTCTTTCAATCATATAATGATCAAGCGTACTGTTTTCACCAATAACGACCTCTGTAACGACGTTAGAGAAATATACATTGCTACCCAGTGAAACATAATGTTCAATAATGTTAGCCTGACTGTTATCCTCAAGAATTATCAAATTACGGGGATTCGCAATACAAGGAATGTCATTAATGGTCGTTATATATAACAAATGGATAGGTTCATGAAGCAAAACCCCTTTTGGTATTGATACGAATGCACCATCTTCCATAAAGGCTGTGTTCAGTGCTGTAAAAGCTTCATGTTCGAAGTCAGCATAGTGCGTGAGATGCTCGCTCAACAAATCCTGGTAATCAAACAATGCTTTTGTAAGATTTGATATTCTAACTCCGCCGCTAGTATTTAGCGAAGAAAGTTCAACCGAAAATCTGCCATCGATAAAGACTAGTTGATTTTGTAACGAATCAGAAAAAACAAATGGCTCTATATCATTCCTTGATAGATTTGATTTCCCATTAAGCATTAATCTGAAGGGAGTGCGTTCAATTGGAGCCAGGTTTGTAAATCTCCAGTCTTCGTCATGGATTGTAGGGAACCCCAATTTCTTAAACGCGTGTATGGCTTTTTCTCGATTCTCCCTAAACCATCTAATCTCTCTACCGGCAGAGTACTCCTGATATTTAAGGAAGCCTTCAAGATAGCTATCAATATCCTGCATCTCAATTTCCATTTTCGATCACCCTATTAATTTCGAGCCACATTGCTGTTAGTCAGTTCATCGCCAACCCCCACGTACCCTTTGTCTTCAAGCTCTAATGCCAATTCTTTTCCACCTGATTTTACTATTCTCCCATCTACCAGTACATGTACAATGTCAGGAATTATGTAGTTAAGGAGCCTCTGGTAATGAGTGATTATCAAAAAGGATCGTTCATCTGTTCGCATCGTGTTTACACCCCTGGCGACAATCTTAAGGGCATCAATATCCAACCCCGAATCAGTCTCATCTAGTATGGCAAACCTGGGCTCCAAAACCTGCAATTGAAAGATCTCATTCCGCTTTTTCTCACCCCCGGAAAAGCCCTCATTCACGGAGCGTTGTAAAAGATTGTCATCAACGTCGAGAGATTTCATCCTCTCCTTTACCAGCTTGACAAACTCGACGTGCTTAAGGGGTTCGAGACCCTTGTGCTTTCTAATAGCATTCAATGCTTCCCGAAGGAAGTATGTATTTGCAACACCTGGTATTTCTACAGGGTATTGGAAAGCCATGAAAATACCCTCACGTGCCCTTTCCTCGGGAGACATTTCTAAGAGGTTTCTACCCTCGTACAGAATTTCACCGTCCGTAACCTTGTATGTATCGCGTCCTGCAAGTACCTGAGCTAATGTACTCTTTCCCGAACCATTGGGACCCATTATAGAGTGTATCTCCCCGGGATTAATCGCCAGGCTCAATCCCTTGAGAATTTCCTGGTTGTCCACACTCACATGTAAGTTCTTTATCTCAAGCATAATTCCTCCATGTAATTATCTATTAAATAATGGTTTTCGTGACAATGAGTAATAGGTTCAGTTTGGATTGTCTATCCGACGCTTCCCTCAAGACTGACACTCAATAGTCGTTCTGCCTCTACAGCAAATTCGAATGGCAGCTCACGGAATACCTTTTTACAAAACCCATTGACAATGAGTGAAACCGCATCCTCAGCAGAGAGACCCCTTTGTCGACAATAAAAGATCTGATCATCGCCTATTTTAGATGTGCTTGCTTCGTGTTCCATCCGGGCTGTAGAGTTCTTTACTTCTATATAAGGAAATGTATGAGCTCCGCATTTATCTCCTATGAGCATGGAGTCACACTGCGTATAGTTACGCGCACCGGTAGCATTCTTACCAATTTGAACTAACCCTCGATATGTGTTTTGACCGTAGCCAGCAGATATTCCTTTTGATACGATAGTGCTACTCGTATTCTTACCTATATGAATCATCTTAGTTCCCGTATCAGCCTGCTGGCGATTGTTAGTTAATGCGACAGAATAAAATTCACCCACGGAATTGTCACCCTCGAGAATACAACTTGGATATTTCCATGTTATAGCAGAACCGGTCTCGACTTGTGTCCAGGAAATATGAGAATTTCTCCCTATGCATCTTCCCCTTTTTGTGACAAAGTTGTAAATACCCCCTTTACCATCCTTGTCACCTGGATACCAATTCTGTATTGTAGAATACTTGATTGTTGCATCATTGTGAGCTATAAGTTCTACTACAGCCGCATGCAACTGGTTTTCATCACGTTTTGGTGCGGTACATCCCTCAAGGTAGCTAACGTAGCTTCCTTCTTCCGCAATGATCAGCGTTCTTTCAAACTGTCCTGTATTCTCTGCATTTATACGGAAATATGTAGACAATTCCATAGGACAGCGAACACCCTTTGGAACATAAACGAAGGAACCATCCGTAAACACCGCAGAGTTGAGGGCGGCAAAGTAGTTGTCGTTATGAGGTACTACAAACCCCATATACTTCTTAACCAATTCTGGATATTCCTGCACCGCCTCTGAAATAGAACAAAATATTATATTTAATTCAGCAAGTTTTTCCTTGAATGTTGTAATCAGCGAAACACTGTCAAAGACTGCATCTACGGCAACACCTGCAAGCATCATTTGCTCTTCGAGAGGAATTCCGAGTTTTTCATATGTTGCCCTTAGTTCAGGGTCTATATCGTCTAGACTCTTCGCCTTCTTTGTCTGTTTAGGCGCGGCATAATAGCTAATATCGTTGTAGTCAATAGGGGGATAATGAACGTTATGCCATTTTGGCTCCTTCATTGTCAGCCAATTCCTATAGGCTTTTAGACGCCACTCTAACAACCATTCGGGTTCATTCTTCTTAGCTGAAATCATTCGAATGACATCCTCATTCAAACCCTTAGGTGCAATTTCCTGCTCGATGTTCGTAACGAATCCGTATTTGTATTCTTGTTTTGACAACTGTTCGAGATCTACGCTCATTTAATAGCCTCCAAATTTAAAGATATCAATATTTCGTTAACTTAAATCAGTTCCAATCTGCTTTAACATATCGTCGAGCGTTGTGTCCTCAAGTATCTTTATCATAGATACCCGAACCCTGTCCCATACAGGGAGTTGTGGACAACACGCATAAAGTGCACAGATCTTAGCCTTATCCATACAATCAATAATCCTCAGTTCACCCTCTATAGCCTCATATACCTCTCTCAGGTTAATTTCTTGTGGAGATTTTCTCAAAATATAACCTCCATCCGGGCCGACCATTGATCTTATAAGACCCCTTTTTACAAGCCTCCGCATTATCTTAGCCAGGTAGTTTTTCGGTATGTGTTGATGTTCTGATATCTCTTTCATGCTTGAGGTTAATACAGGGTTTTTCCCCATATAGGCCAAGGACCTCACAGCGTAATCTAATGTTCTACTTACTTGCATAATTTCTAACCCGATAACGAAGAATTATGGATATCATGCATCCATGATGTATATATTATATTTCTATCCTTCTATTTGTCAAGATTGAAGTGGGCTAATAGGGTTTGCAACTGGTAAAAACTAATGATGGGCAGTTTACCATAATTATAGCTACATGTCTAATTTCGAAAGAAGGAAAGATCAATTCTTGATTTTTAACATATAACGAGCTTGTGTGACACTCATTCCCCATCTATTCTGGGCTCAGGAACGATCATGATTTCCATGAGCTTTTTATCCCTTTTAATCATTATATCTGTCTTTATACCTGCTTTAGCTTCTCCTAACGCAACGACATAATCATATATGTTCGTAATCCGCTCGCCAGAGAACTCGATTATAACGTCCCCGTCTTTGAGTCCAGCCTTTTCCGCAGGACTTCCACCCCTAACACCCATCAGTCGAACCCCATCGGGATTTTCTGAATAATCAGGAATGGTACCCAGGTATACGTTGAAACCTGACGGACTCTTCTCTTCTCCTTTTACTTTGGAGAAGGCAATCATATCTAATGATCCATTTAATTCGAGGATAAGATCCGATATCAACATCAAGACCTTTTCTTCTCCTTCCGGGTTGATCTTTTGCCACTCGTCGCTTGGGGCATGATAATCGGAGTGGATACCGGTGAAAAAATGGAGAACCGGTATATTTTTGGTGTAAAATACGGTCTGATCGCTAGGGGCGATGCCACTATCTCGAAGCTTCAGCACTAAACCAACTCCAGAATTAACATTGTTGATTAAACCCTGCCATGCCGGCGATGAGCCGACTCCAAAGACTGTAAGCTCATTATTTTTAAGTCTCCCAATCATATCCATGTTTATCATAGCCTTGGCATTTTCTAATGGAATTTTTGGGTTCTTCACATAGTATGATGATCCCAAGATTCCAAGTTCCTCAGCAGAAAATGCTACAAATAGTAGGCTACTGTCTAGACTTTCTTTCTCGTGAGAAAAATACTCTGCTAGCTCTAACAATCCGGAAACACCCGAAGCGTTATCGTCGGCGCCATTATATATTTTATCACCCTTTTTTTCATCACCATGCCTCGAGGTATTCCCTCCAAGACCAATATGATCGTAATGAGCCCCGATCACTATCACTTCACGTTTATGGTCTGGATTAGAGCCCTCCAATAAGCCAATAACATTTGTAGTGTAGCTTCTTTCTGCAATCAAGTCTGTCTGTAAATAAACCGTTGTTTCAGGGACATTAAACGAAGAGTTTTTCTTGTTGGATAGCGCTAGTTCAAGGGATTTTAAGTCTCTGTCTGCATAACTCAAAATCGTTTTGCCTATATCTCTTCTAAGAACTACGGCTTGTATGCCCGAATCTGTAAAGGATGGGTCAAATCTCAAGCCGCCCAATTCTGCCTCCTCTTCCACTGACGATGGAGTCATGAATATTATGCCTTTTGCTCCCTTTTTTCTGGCGTTTATGGCTTTATATCTGAGTGGGGCATACGTATAAAATGGACTATCTTTAACATTACTCTCAGGAGTAAAGCGCAATACCAATACGATTTTATCTTTTATGTCTATTCTCTCGTAGTCATCATAATTCAATTCCGGGGCACTTATTCCATACCCTGCAAATACAAGGTCCCCCGTTGTCTCCCCCGTGCTGGAAAAACTAATGGGAATATAGTCTTCACCTATCCTAATAGATTCTCTACGTTTCCCATACTCTAGCGCGAGTGAATTCGCATCACCAATTTTCATTCCGTATAAAACTGGGAATTTCTGAAAATATGTTCCCTGGTCTCCTAATGGTTTAAGACCCGCCTTGCTAAATTCCTCTGCAATATATTTAGCGGCGATATTAGCACCTTGAGTCCCGGCCTTTCTTCCTTGAAGCTCATCAGAAGATAGATACCTTATGTGTGAAATGATTTCTTGAGAAGTTATTTCACCACCTTGTTTTCCAATTGAGAATACTGGAAACAATGTTATATAAACCAGGGCAATAAATGCTAGACCTTCTTTAATCACTCGAATAAGATATCATATTGAAGAAGAAATACTGAATCTAGATCACCATAAAGTGATCTAATACTGTTACTGATTCAACATATATAAAGGGTTAAGCAAATCAATTTTTGTTGGGTTTAATTATTACTCCAACATTGGTGAATTAGATTAACAATGCCTGAATTTTACTAACGATTCTGGAGGGACATAACTATGAAAGCCATATGGAATGGCACAGTCATTGCCGAAAGTGACGATACAATAGTCGTTGAAGGCAACCATTATTTCCCGCCGGAGAGTATCGAAAAAGAGTACTTTCAGGAAAGTGAGACCCATACTCTATGTTCCTGGAAGGGGGTAGCCAGTTATTACGATGTTGTTGTGAACGGTGATAGAAACAGGAATGCCGCCTGGTATTACCCAGAACCGAAAGAAGAGGCGAAGGAAATATCTAAATATGTTGCCTTCTGGAATGGTGTCGAGGTCGTCAAATAAATATAATAAATAAGCGCAGTGGAAGTTATCCTGGGTTAATTTTTCATCCAGCTCTTTTCTATTGAGTTCTTTAAATTCTTATTCATTTCCGTCTCTAGGGACGACTTTAAGAGCTTCGACGTAGTCTTCGTCTGCCCATAACGCAAAGACTTTTCACCGCCTGAATTATTTGCAACCGTACCACCGACTGAAGCCATTGATTTTGAAGCTGGATAACTGGGAAGCATGCTTTTATATTTGGGGCTTTCCTTCTCAAATAATCTAAATGGCACTCCAGGTTGAACTATTGCTGATTCAGAACCAATGTCGATTATTTTGTTCATGTGGGCGTTTACGTCCAGTATTATAGATTCATTTAAATCTCCACCCGCCATGTCAGTACCGCAGGAGTGAGGAGTTAGCGATATAGAATCGTCGCCAGCTGTCTTTTTGCCTGTCACATAATTTACCACCTTATTTACCACCTTATTTATGTCGTCAACGTCTTTGGGGAAAACAACCAATTCGGGGGTTATTCTAAATGCGCTGGCATCTCAGCTATAATGATGCAGGGTCTCAGGATCATCCTTTGCATCTCCTTTTAATATTTGTTGAATTTCGACTTTATGTGGTATTTCAATCAATCCTTTAATAGGAAAAATTTCGATATTAGTGTGATGAAAATAAAAATCAAATTAGCAAGATTATCGAGGGCTCGCGATACGTCTACGAGATACGGACCAGATTCCAAGATTAAGTATCACACTGGATGCGATTAAAAGCACTGTGGTGTATTTAAAGAATTGTCTGGGCATTATGTAGAATGAAAGATCAAACCTGTTATTCATCCAGAGATTATTGCTAAAGAGTAGGGGATGGAAAACATCCCTCCAAAAAGTCGTGAAGAAGGGTAATACAACTAATAAAGCGACGATGATTAATGCATTCACAATTGCAAATCTAGAAACCCGGAGCCTGTCAAACGTCAGCATTAAACATATGACACAGATGATGGCAATAATAAACATATTATCAAAAATATCACGAACCTCTCCTAAATGTAGCTTTTCTTTTTTCGTCCAGAATGATACTAATTCCCCTTTATGCAAAAAGAATGATGTCAAATCATCGATTCCTTTTTCGGCCCTTTCATAACCGATCGTATCGCAGCGTTCATTCCAGTTACAATTGAATTTATACCAATATGGAAGATATACAATGAAGGCCAATGGTATGTAAACGGTCAAGTAGAACAAAGTTGGAAACAAAATAATTCCCTTTAGTCTAGAAACCCACGTACTGTACATTTTCGTCTATAATTTTAGTCGAGACTTATTCCAACACCTTGATAAAGCCTTTCTAATCAAGTTCATAAGTCTTACGTTCGCTTTTTAACGCATACGTATTAAGTAATAGTGAAAGTCCTCGCAGCTAGCTACTGGGAATTTGCTAGTTAAATACAGTATTTCAGTGGTCGGAAATATCACTTAACTATATAAATCATTCTTTTTGATATCAGATTTTTATTGAATAATCCAGTTTGGGGAAAAATTTTCTCCATTCGATTGGGTCAAACAGTTGAGGGCCTTATGGCACAGACTTTACATTAGAGTTGGAACAGCAGCCCGAATTGCAATTCTGCCTAGGGAATCAATAAAACTTTCCTACTCTTCGGGACCCTTGTCTTTGTTATCTGTTACGTTCGGCTGAGACCTAGAACCACCCAATACAGTAATAACATCTTTACTTGTATCGGCCCGCGTCTCATTCTCAGAGCTATCATTGTTGACACTGGTCTCATTTTTTGTGCCATCATTTTCAAAGGTAAGTTCTATTTCAGGTTCAGTATTATTGCTGTTACCGTCTAAAGCATTATCAGAGGTTTCGCTAGTCGATGATACCATTAGTTCAGATTCATTGTATGACCCTCCAGTGACTGATGATGCAAAACTAGCTGTATCGTTTTGCATTCCGCCAGATACTGCGGAGAATTCTCCACCGGCTATGTTAAGCAGGCCGCCCGACACCGAGGAATACTCTCCATTGGCCACATTTAAAAACCCTCCGGTAACTGTTGAAAAACTATTTCCTATAGTATTTCTGTAACCGGCTACAAAACCTCCCGCGCTGCCATATGAATGACCGGATCCTACGATGAGATTGTGTGAACCGTCTCTGACTGGAGGAGGATAAAATAAGCCCGCCTCATCGCCAATCTCATTATAACCGATAATAAGATTTCCCAAACCGTCAACCATACTTGTGGAAGATCTTTTATTGCGTACATGAACATTCACTCCTTCGAAAATCAAATTTGGTCCCCTAACCCCTTCCATAGTTCCAGGAACTAGCCTCACGTATCCTTTCAAATTACGAAAAGTACCCAGGTCTGCATTCAATGAATTCAACTCTTCCTGGAGCTTTGATATCGTGTTATAGGCTTCCTCTAATTGTTTCTGCTGGGTTAAGATTTTTTCCTCAAGCTTACTAACCCGTTTCTCCAGACTCTGACCGTAACTGATAATTGGACAAATAATGACCAACGAAAATACCAAATTAAGAAATAGGAACTTATTATTCATGATCATGTTATTACTCCTGTTTTTCAGAACCGGTTGCCTTTCGTCTAAAATTAAATATTCTATTAAGCTAAATATATCACATTGTTAGATCATATATGTAATGGGAAAATCAATTATTACACTATTAAATTGCTAGTTTAACATCGTTTATCCTTGTAAGTATATTATATCAATATAAATCATGTCAATACTTCTATCATTTCAGCTCTAAATATCCTACTACCCCTCTTTAACCTGGTTAGTCTTTGATTTGGCCAGTTTCAGGGTTCGATGTAAAAGAATTGTGTATATTGGTCTTCCTCCCAAGCCCTGGGCAACTATGGTAGCCGACATGCAAGTCAAGATAAGGGGCAGAATTTGTGAATAATTCAGTGTCATCTCGATAGTCAATGCAATTCCTGTTAAAGGGGCTCGAACGGTGGCAGAAAATAGCGCACCCATTCCCGCAACGGCAAAAATTTCCGGATGTAAGACGTGAGCCGGAAATAGCTCATGAGTGAAATGGCCAAACCACAGACCGAAAAGTGTCCCTAAAGCAAGCATCGGTGCAAAAATGCCACCGGGGGCTCCGGAACCATAACTGAAAGCCGTAGTTCCAAATCTGGCTATAAACAGGACCAAGAGGGTCATTACTGGAAATGTGTTCTGAATCGCCTTAGGTATTACATCGTAACCCCCTCCTATTGTGTTGGGAAAGAGCCATCCCAAAAGACCTATAATTGCACCAACAATAAGCCCTGTAAACATATATAACCAGCCACGCAATCCTGCGAAGAAGTTGAGTGATACGATCAATAAGTGGTTAAATAGATATCCAAAAAGTCCAAAGATGGCGCCAAAAATAAGGAAAACCCAGAGAGAAGACAATGCTGGGGATGGATATTGAGGCATCACTATGTCCGGCCCTTGCCCCATTAGACTACGAAGAACTATGTCAGACATCGCTGAAGCAACCATAACGGATTGAAACGAAAGAAAGGTGAATTTAAAGTGGGGTCGCATCTCCTCTATAACAAAAAGGATACCAGCAAAAGGCGCATTGAATGCGGCCGCAAGGCCGGCACCGGCTCCCGCTGCTACCAATATATGTAGTTCATCCTTAGGCACCTTAAACAGATCCCCCATCATCTTTCCTATATTACCACCCATCTGTATTGTTGGACCTTCTCTACCTAGAACCATGCCTCCGCCCAGCGCAAATATCCCTCCAAGAAACTTTATCGGAAGAACACGTTTCCAACGGAGAGGCCTTTCCTCGTCCAATGCTCCTTCTATTTCTTGAACACCGCTTCCGCTAGTTTCCGGTGCAAAATTTCGAACTATAAGCAGGGCAACATAAACCATTACCGCCGATAATAAAATCGGGAGACCCCAAGCTATGAAATCATAATTTTCAGCCCAGCCTATAAGCGATATCCTCCACCTTGTGATTTCGATCAATATGATTTGAAATACAGCGCCAACTAATCCAGCAAGGCTCCCAACCAGAAGGGCCCAAAAGAGTACAGGGGTATTCCTCTTTTCCGCCTCGAGGAATCTCTTTAAGGCTCGTCGTCCCTTATCAGGTTGAGTAGATGAATCATATGTTAGTGATTGCGCGGATTTATTATTGTATATATCTGGCATGGGGATCCTCCAATCCTCCTTTTAAACCACATCAAGACTCGATTGTTCAGTAAGATAAACGAAAATCACAATCGTAGTTACCATTATAAATCGATGGTCGGGCCTAAGACAAGTAAATAAATACAATGTTCACAAATGGTTACAAAGCCATTAACCACTTATAACAAAATAATAGATAATTCTATGACTATAATAGTTCTAATTTTTCAATTATGGAATCGGCTATGACTTCGGGGCGCTTTGAAATATCTGCAGTAATTACACCTTCGGGTTCCTCGAGTGTTCTTAGTTGACTTTCAAGTAGTTGAGTTCCGGCGAAATGTCCTTTGCGCGAAGCCAGCCGTTTGGAAATTGTATTCTTATCGCCCTTTAAATAAACGAATATTATCTGTTCTTTGCTTTGTTTTAAGAATTCGCGATAAGAATTTTTTAAAGCAGAACAAGCAATAATAGATGGTTCATTACCATTCAAAGAAGAGTTAATCAAGTTACGAATCTCATTAAGCCAGGGCCGCCTCTCTTCATCATCCAACGGTATGCCATTTCGCATCTTTTCTATGTTGGCTACCGGGTGGTAATCGTCTGCGTCATAGAATTTCCAGCCGAGTTTTTCTGCGAGCATTTTCCCAATAGTTGTTTTACCGGTTCCTTCTACACCCATTATAATGATGACCATGTCATGTATCCCAAAACTCTTTTCTTAATATTTTATAACTCTCAATATAAGCTTTAGTATTGAAGAGCATATATTATCATTAGCATTAAATTCAAAATCTGCTAACGTGATTGTACACCAAAATCTTAGTTGTTTGCACTCGTCTCAATTACCATCATCAAATAATTACAGCAATGACCGGTGAACATTAGAATTTTTTCTATCGATCCATCCAAGGTTATCTCCTTTTAGTTTCAGTATGAATTAATAGTCGAAAAGTTCGTATTTATCTTTAACCATTGATAGGCATTGTTCAATTTTGAATCCTTTCTTGATTCTACTAAATCTAATATTTCAAAATACAAATATCAAAAGGCAGATATGATGGTAAGTTAAATTCGGCAGAATTATAATTCCAACGTTTTACTTTAGGAAAATTATTTTAGCAGGCCTGAACTCAATGCAGAGTAACAGAATTCTATCCCTAATTGTTTGTGTTTATTTAATCAGCTGCGGGGTCGAATACAAGGCTCCCGATTTGGGCAATTTATATACTCGACCCGCAATGGAGTCACACAGATACAGTAATCCCGTGATTGTAATTCCGGGCAACCTAGACTCCAATCACCTATTGTATGGTCAAATGTCACGTTTCTTTTTCCGACCATCTAGGTATTACGAAGGACCCTGCATTCACCGATCATATACTCTTTTTGCTCCTCGAAAAGCCGAAGTCCCGATTCAATATCAGTTTGATTACATTCCCAAATATAGATCTGAAAAGACAAATATTCTTAAAAATCCAGCACCCTTGATAATGTTAATCATTTATTTAATTATCGAGAGACAAGGGTATAATACTTGCCTTATCTTAACTCACTATTAACAATATGTAATTTTAAGAGAGGTTCAGAACTTAAAGAGCGGAATTGAGCAAAACTAGAACATTAGAGGCAATTCTTAAGAGCTCTAGAAGGGCTATACTTCTAGGTATCGGTGGTGGTGGAGACATTGTTGGTACGATTCCTACTGCAAAATTACTGGAAAACTTCGGAGTTGGACATGTTATGGGCGGCCTTTCCTGGGAAAGATCTGTAATAGATCCTGTTCCCGGCCCTAGGAAATTCAATGAAACTAGGAATGCCAGGAAGATAAACGATACAGTTTGGTATTCAAACCATAAAACAACTACAAGCACTGGCGTGAAATTCGCCGAGTCCAGGATATCGGAAATTTACGGTAAGGAAACATTGTTAGTTGATGTTAACTATGGCGTGAAAGAAGTTGTTAATGGACTATTAGATGCTGCTGAAAAGCTAGATGCAGATTTGATAGTTGGGATTGACGTTGGTGGTGACGCCATTGCATTTGGAAATGAGCCAGGGATTATGAGCCCACTCGCGGATGCAATAATGACCGCCTCACTTTCAGAACTAGAAAAAAGAATAGATACCATCATGGGAGTTTTTGGATTTGGCTGCGACGGTGAACTCACCATGCCTGAACTAGAAAAATCTATTAGAAAAATAGCGAAGGAGGGAGGTCTTCTCGGAAGCTGGGGTATCACACATGAAACACTGAAAGAACTCGAGAAGGTAGTTGAAATTGTGCCTACCGAAGCTAGCCGTCTGCCTGTAGAAGCTGCAAAGGGAATATTTGATAGAACTACCATCAGAAGCGGCAGGCGAAGTGTATCCCTATCCATTATTTCCACCATCACCTTCTATTTAACTCCTAGTGTTGTCTTTGAGAAAATATCGAAACCGGCCAGGACCGTCTCTGAATGTAGAAGCCTTGCTGAAGCAAACGAGGCTCTTCACAAATTAGGCCTTAAAACCGAACTCGACTACGAGTTGGAGAGATTATGTTATGGGTCAGGTCCTATATTATGAGTATCTATCAACAAAAAAATTA
>Ga0214473_10004785_pt1 | contig 16259 bp, 17 predicted proteins | sample RVTome_7_FD_203509 | JGI IMG/M metagenome (GOLD analysis project Ga0214473, IMG submission 203509) | Soil microbial communities from uranium-contaminated site in the Upper Colorado River Basin, Wyoming, United States - RVT98D197 | ecosystem: Environmental > Terrestrial > Soil > Contaminated >... | reverse complement strand
ACCTAGATGAAAAATTTAAGTATGAAAATATTGTCGGGAAGAATAAAGAAATTAAGCAGATCATTTCGGTGCTGGAAAGCGTGGCTCAAACCGATAGTTCTGTGCTAATAACAGGTGAAAGTGGGACCGGTAAAGAAATAGCTGCACGCGCAATTCATTTAAATAGCGGCAGACGTGCGGGTCCATTCATTGCTATTAACTGCAGCGCATTTGCCGAAACATTAATCGAAAGCGAATTGTTCGGACACGAAAAAGGAGCTTTCACCGGGGCAATTAAAACTAAAGTTGGAAGATTCGAATTGGCACAAGGCGGGACTCTTTTCCTTGATGAGATTGGCGATCTTTCCATTGCAGCTCAAACAAAATTCCTAAGAGTTTTGGAAACTCGTGAGTTTGAGAGAGTTGGCGGTAATAAAACAATAAAATTGAATGCACGAATTATTGCAGCTACTAATAAAATTCTTTCGGAAGAAATTTTAGCAGGAAAATTCAGAGAAGATTTATTTTACAGAATTAACGTTATGAATGTCCATCTTCCTCCTTTGCGAGAAAGGAAAGATGATCTGCCACTGCTTGTAAATCACTTTATCGAGCAGTTCAATTTAAAGTTTGGAAAGAATATCAAACAATTTTCTTCTTCTGCTTATGATTACATTGAAGAATATGAATGGCCTGGCAACATAAGAGAACTTGAAAATGTTATCGAACACTGTTTCATTCTGTGCAATGGTGATATAATTCAAGCAGAGCATTTACCGAAAAGATTAAAAAGTATTTCCAATACTAATTTTGGTAAAACCAATCAGAACGAGGCAAATAATTTTAAAGCCGTCGAGAAGGAATTGATAATGTCTGTTCTGAATAGAAACAATCAGAACCGCACCAAATCAGCTAAGAAATTAGGAGTAGATCCTTCTACGCTTTGGAGGAAGATGAAAAAGTTAGAAATAAGATGATTTACTTCCTAATTTGAAATGATTTTTAGATGCTGTTGTCACACCTTGAGAAATATAGTTTAGAATTACATCTGTTCTTGAATAGTAATTCTGCACTAAATATAATTTTTATTAATTAACGATAGCTATTAAATAAATCCCACCAAAAATAACAAGTATTCCACAAATTCTTTTAGTCCACAAAATTGTTTTTGATTCTTCAGACCAGTTTAAATACTTCTGCACTTTTCCAGTTAAAGTTCCTGCTCCCACTATTACCGAACAATGTCCGATTCCAAATGCAAGAAGAAAAAGTACCGCAAGCAAATAATTAGTTTGTGCAGTTTGAAAAACCACTCCTAAAACCGGAGCCATATATGCGAACGTGCATGGTCCTAATGCAATTCCGAAAAGTAAACCAAGTATTAAAGCGGCTAGTAAACCCTTTACTTTTATTTTTCTTAATCCTGCAGAATTCCAATCAAGTTTTATAATGTCTAGAAGGTAAAGCCCAACAAGAAAGAAAATTCCGGCGACAAGATAGTTACCAAAGCTTCCCACATCTCCCATCAATCTGCCAAGAGATGCAGTAATAATTCCAATTGCAGCAATTGTAATTAGGATTCCGACAGAAAAAATAAGTGAGATATAAAACGTTCTTGAAATTGAAATTTTCCCTTGTGAAGTGATAAAGCCAATCACCAGCGGAATACTGGATAAATGACAGGGTGAAAGCAGTATTGATAAAACTCCCCAGCCAAAAGAAGCCATAACTGCAAGCCAAACTGTGCCGGTCATCGCTTCGTAAAGTGTAGTGAAAATACTTTCAATCATATCAGCTCTTTGAATTTTTTACCTTTAATCCTTTGCTTTTCAAAATTTTATCTATCTCCTCTTCGGGATAAAATCCTTCATGTCTATGAAATTCTTTTCCGTTTTCATCGAGGAAAACTTGAGTGGGGATAACTCTTATTTTGTATTGTTCGGCAAACTTTCTTTGCTCCTGTGTCCACACATCATAAAAAGTAACTTTTACCTGATCACCGTAATTCTTCTCAATGTTTTTCATTACCGGTTGCATCATCTTGCAAGGTATGCAGTTAACAGAACCAAGTTCTATAAATGTAACTTTGTATTTTGTTGTGCTGTTTTTCTTTTCTTTTGATTGAGCTGAAAGAATAAAGCTTACTGCAGTTATAATTGAAATAATAATTATTATAATTGATTTTGTTTTCATTAGTTTATTCCTTCTTTTAACCAAGTAAGTATTTGCTCTTCTTTTGGAATTATGCCGTAGCTTTTTACTTTTTCATTTACAACCAAAGCCGGTATCATCATAATACCATAGTTCATCATTTCAGTTATTTCTTCTATCTTTAAAACCTCTGCATGAATATTATTTTTCTCAATTAATTCTCTTACCTTCCTTTCAAGTGTTCTGCATTTTGAACAACCGGGTCCAAGTATTTTTACTGATAACATTTATTTTTCTCCTTCTAATATTTTTAATGAATTTGCAATTGTGTCATTTACCGTTGCCTGCTTCATATAACGCGCGACTTGCATTGCTTCAACAATTTCTTTGTTAGTAACACCGTTTTGTTTAGCCATTTTAGTCCACATTTGCGTACAAGTATCGCTGCCTAAAGATGCTGCAACTCCTATTCCAATTAGCATTTTATACTTATTGGGCACTTTTTGATATTTCTCATTCTCGAATATGAGAGATTTTTCTTGCCTCTGGTTTTGAGCAAACTCTGGTGCAAAATGTTTTAATAGTTCCATTGGTGATTTGCTCATATATTTTTTGCCTTTCTTAAAGTGTTACCATGTACGGCTTACTAAACTCATTCATAAACTTGTTAAAGTTTGTTTTCGCTTTCTCGATATTTTTATTTTCAACACCATCTTTCCATTCTTTTACAATTTCTTCTACAGGCGTAAAGAGTTCATCGAACTTCGGATCATTCTTCTTTTGCTGATATGATTTTAATTTGCCATACATTCTGTCAACCATTTCAATATGATTATTTGAGCCATCAACATTTCCGGCAACGAACATATCCATTGCATTCTTAACTTCAGCTCGCCACATAAACATTACATCTGTTAAATCGGTTCTTCCGTTGTTTCTGTGCATCTTTCCGAAAGTCATACAATAGAACGGGCAGTATTTTTGTGCAAGGCGATATTCTTTCTTCTCAATTCTTTCGCGGATAATATTTGTATTATCCATCAAGTCTTCCAGATATGTTTTCCACTGAGGATCTTTTTCATACTCAGCCGGAGGATTGTTCAAATATTTTTCTGAGATGACTTTTAATTCCGATTCAAGTTCATCGAGATTCTTAATGAATTTTTGTTGATCGAATACATCCATATTGCGAAGCATATCGCAAGTCATAACAGCTTTTTTATGCCACGGTGCAATTTCTTCATCAAATCCGCCGTGGCGGATTGTTTGCGCAACAATCAAACTGCTTGTTACAAAAAGTAACAAAGCCAAAAATAATTTTTGTGTTCTCATTCTAGTAAGTCCTTTATATTTTTAAGTAAAATTTATTAAACAGCGTTTACAGCTTTAGTTTCTTTTCTCTTTTCAAAAATGTAGTACAATGCCGGCAAGAATAAGAAGACTAATATCAGTCCAAATACCAAACCGCCAATTACTGCAATTACCATTGGCTTCAATAACTCCGTTCCTTCGCCAATGCTTAATGCTAGTGGAAGCAGACCGATAATACCAACAATATCTGTCATCAAAATCGGGCGGAGACGAACAACCGCCGCTTTCTGAGTCGCATCAATCAAATTCATTCCCTCCTCGCGCAATTGGTCAATGAATGTTATCAGAATAACGCCTTGATTAATTTCAATTCCGGCAAGTATGATAAAACCAATCATCACCGTAACTCCAATCGGTTGGTTTGTTAAATACAGAGCTAACGAAACGCCGATAAGGGAAAGCGGAACACGGATAAGAATTATGAACGGCTTTACGAAATTTTCAAAGTTGATTACAAGAACTACATAGGCAAAGAACATTGCAATGAGAAGAATTATTATCATCGTTTGAAAATTTTCGCTGAGCATTTGTGATTGCCCGCCGTAATTAATTTTGTATCCTGCTGGCAAAGTAAATGTGCTCAATGCTTTTTGAACATCTGCGGTTGCCTCGCCAACAGTTCTTCCCGAAACGTTTGCAGTTGCTTTAATAACTCTATTCTGATCTTTTCTATCAATTTCTAGCGGTCCCGATCTTTGTTCAACTTTAGCAATTGTGTTTAATCTTATCTTGCTTCCGTTGGGTGGATATATCGAAAGATTCTCAACTTCACTGATGCTTTTAATGTTAGCTTCATCAACAACAATTCGAATAGGATAGTAATAACCTTTCTCTTTAAACTGAGTTGGAACGTTTCCGTCAATACTCGATTTGATTGTGGAAGCAATTTGGTTTACGCTCAATCCCTGGTCAATTGCTTTTGTTCGATCCACAAATATTTGATACTCCGGTTTCGTAATATCAATCGAAACATCAATGCCGGTAAGCCCGTCAACTTGTTTCAGCAATCCTGAAACATGAGTGGTGTTCTCATAAATATTTTCAATCGGTTCGCTTCGCGGCGCAATTACTTCAACTTCAATATCAAATTCTCCGGTTTGTTTTATTCCCTGCAACTTTTTGTGAAAGACCTTCATCTTCAAACCGGGGATTTTTACATTTTGCTGAACCAGAGGTGTAAGCCATTCAACATATTCGTCTGTTGTTTTCTGCCGTTTGGAAGGTTTGACAAGCTGAATATTTATTTCGCCTTCGTTTGCAATCTCGTAAGTAACCAATCCCCAAATTTTACCGCCGGAAAGAGAAGAGTATTTTTCGATGGATGGCTGATCTTTCACAAAGTTCTCTATTTGAGAAATTACTTTGTGAGTTTCTTCCATCGAAGAACCGGTTGGCATTTTTATTTTTATAGTAATTAATCCGTCATCAGCTTTCGGAAGAAATTCGGAACCGATCTTATTTAGGAATATCATTCCAACAAAAAAGAATCCCAGCGTTATCATAACAACAATCCAGCGGAATTTTAGTGACCAACGAAGCATTGGTTTATATGGACTGATAATTAATGCTATCAATCCATCTGCAAGTTTAGATACAATTCCTTTTTTAACGTGAACCTGTTTGCCTTTTTTAAAGAGTAGGGAGGTTAAAGTTGGTGTTAATGTTAAAGCAACGATGAGCGAAAGTGTAATTGTTATCGCAACAGTTATTATCAGTTCACTAAACAAAAGCGAAACGAAACCGGAAACCAAAAGGAACGGTAAAAACAAAGCAATAAAAGTAAGAGTAGCAGTTAGTACGGCGCCGCTTACCTGCGTTGCGCCCTTCTGTACCGGATTAAGTTCTTCCGGCTCTTCTTCCTGGATACGCGTAATGTTTTCGAGAACAACAATACAGTTATCAAGCAGAACTGTAATCGCGACAACCAATCCGCCAAGCGTAAAAATGTTGATCGAAAAATTCAGTAGCTGCATAAAGAAAAAAGTGACGAGCAGTGTTACTGGTAAAGTAAGCGTAACAATTACTACGCGTTTCCATCCAGTTAAAAAGAATGCTGTGATGAGAACGACCAGAAGTGCTGCAATCAAAGCTGCATCACGAACCCCGGAAACCGCTGCGCGGATATAGTCCGCCTGATCGTAAATTATATCAAGGTTTATTGAAGGTGGAATGATAGTTTTTAACTCTTTCAATTTTTTCGTAACCAGATCGGATACTTCAATTGTATTCGCACCGGTTTGTTTGAAGACCGAAAGTTTTACTCCTTCCTGCCTATTCAATTTATTCTTTAATCTTTGAACGGCATAAGCATCTTTTACTTCTGCAATATCTTTTAATAGAACTAATCCTTCGTTCTTTCCTTTTGAGATAATTAGATTTTCTAGTTCACTGACTTTCGAAAACTCGCCGACTGTTCTAACTATATAATCTCTTCGAGCCGAAGTTACTCTTCCGCCAAGCAGTTCAAGATTTTCATCTTTAAGCCGCTGGGCAACTTTATCAACAGACAATCCGTAACCCTGTAATTTTACCGGATTGATATGAACACGGATTTCTCTTTTCAATCCTCCGGTAATCTCTGTTCCTGCGGTTCCTTCAATCGAAGTGAATTGATCCTGAAGTTCATTCTCAACATAAGTGCGCAGTTTTGTTAAATCCATTTGATCGGAAGTGATGAGTAAATCCATTACCGGTAATTGTGAAGGATCAGCTTTGAACACAAGTGGTTCTTCAGCGTCCCTCGGCAGATTTTTTCTCACCTGTCCAAGTTTTGAAAGAACATCTTGAAAGGCAACATCGCGATCGGCATTATAAGTGAAGTTCACTTGAAGCGCATACAAACCCTCGGTGCATTGAGTCTCCATATAATCAAGATCGTCAACTGTTGCAATCTTTCGTTCAATTATGGTAGCAATATTATCTTCAATTTCTTCTGGGGTAGCTCCATGCCAAGTCACATAAACTTATATCATCGGATAAGTGATATCCGGCAAAAGGTTTGTTGCAAGTTGTGTATAGCCAAGAATACCAACCACAACAAAGGCAATCATCAAAATGATAACTGTCGCCGGTTTTTTGATTGCTGAAGCTGATAAGTTCACTTTTTGTTATCTCCTTCTGGTTTCATTTCTTTCTGCTTCTGAACCATTACCTTCATTCCGTCTTTCAGAAGTTCTTGTCCCATCACAACAATTTTTTCGCCTGCGTTTACGCCAGAGATAACTTCAGTAACCTTTTCATTTGAAATTCCGGTTTTAACAATTTTCTGATGAGCAGTAGAATCCTTTATTACATAAACTAACTTCTCATTCTTTTGATTTACGATAAACACATCATTCGGAACTACGATTACTTTTTCTTTTTTGTCTGTAATTAATTCAAGTTCTGCCATCATTCCCGGCGTAATATCTTTTGAGTTGTTTATGAGTTTTAGCTCTACCGGAAAATTTCTTGTTACCGGATCAATTTGCTGATACTTCAATGTAACGATTGCTGTATATTCCTTTTCCGGAAAAGCATTTAATTTTATTTTCAGTTTATCGTCCAATTTTATATTTGAGAATAAATCTTCTGATACTGATGTTTTGATAATAAGCGAATTGAAATCAACAATAGTAAAAAGATTTTGTTTTGCAGTTACTGCGCTCCCGGCTTCAATAAATTTTTGCGTAACTGTCCCGCTTAATGGAGAAATAACCGGAATACCGAGAAATAATTTATCTGCATATTCCAATTCTTTTTTTGCCTGCTCAAGCTGTGAATTAAGTTGAGAATACTCAGAGCTGTTGGTTAATGTTTTTTCGAGCTTTGATTTTAATTCTTCGACTTTATTTTTTGTCTGGGATACAAGCGACGTGCGCTCTTGAGAAGCAATTACTGCTAAGACTTTTTCTTTCTTTACAAATTGATTTTCTTGAACATTAAGCTGTTCGATATAGCCGTCAGAAGGAGCGACAACGGTTGTCATTACTTTTGCTTCAACTGTTCCGGTGAGCTTAATTGATTTTGAGATTGGTGTAAACTTAATCTCCTCAACTTTTACAAGCGGGGCTTTTGGTTTCGGTTTTTCTACATTATCATCTTTCGAACAGCCTGCGAAAAAGATGGCAAGTGAAAAAATAGATAGTAACATTTTAGTATTCATAATTTATCCTAAAAATTCATAAATAATGGAACGTTGATTCAGCGGATATAGCCGATTTACGCTGATCAAATCCGCGAATATCCGCTCGATCAGTTTAATCCGCGTTCTATTTCTTAAATGCTGTTTCATCACTTCCAATATTATAATTCAATTCAGCTATCGTTGCTAAGAAATCAATAACAATCTGATTTAAGTTTAGCCTGGCAGTTGTTAAAACTGTCTCTGCATCAAGTACATCAAGACTGTTTCCTCTACCGATATTATATTTTAAGTTTGCCGTTGTAAGACTTTCTTCTGCAAGTTTTACAATCTTTTGTGTTCCGCTAAGCCTGCTTTTAAAATCTTCCAATTTCAATAAAGTATTCTTAACATTCGTTTCGAGCTGTTGTGTAGTTGATTTTTCATTCTCTTGAAGTGCTTCAATTCTAATTTTTGACTGCTCAACCTTTTCCTGAAAGTTAGAACCCTTGAAAAAAGGAAGTGAGTATGATATTGTTATGCCAACATTCCAGTTAAAATTTCCCATTGGAATTTGACTGTCTTCTACATTTGTAATTCCAAACGCATAAAAGTTGGGATAATATTCTTTGTTGAATAACTCCACCTCTTTGCCTCTCAATTCTTTTTGAGTTTTGATGTTCTCTAAATCGGGATGATGGGCAGCTAAAACATTTCTAAGTTCATCAAAATTATAACTCTTGTTTGAGTATTGATTCCACAATTCATCAATATTATCAACCACGCTAAATGAATCACCGAGCGTATTTCCACAAACTTCATTCAAATTGTTCTTCAATACACCAAGTTGATTCTTTGCTTTTGCAAGTTCATCAAGCGCAACTTCAATCTGAACTTGTGCCTTGATTACATCAAGATTAGAAACTTTGCCAATACTGTAAAGTGCTTCGGCATTTTTAAGATGTTCTCTTAATTGATTGATTGCTTCTTCCTGAATTTGAACCGTTCTTTTTGCTTTCAATAATTCCAGATAACTTTTTGCAATTGAATAAGAAAATGCTTGCTTTAATTTTCTTGTAAAGTTTCTATCAATCTCAACAGTTTTATCTGCATAATCTTTTTGAAGTGAATTTTTACTCCAATCATAAATAAGCTGATTGATTCGGAAGTCTGCATATAAATCATTTAAAGAATTACCGAGATATAAGCGTTTGTTTGTCGGCACCCAATCCCAGCGCGAAAAGTTTAAATCAAAGAATATTTGGGGCAGATAATTCTTGTCGAGATAATCAATCTGCTTCATACCTGCAAGAATGTTTTTCTCATTTGCTTTTAACAGAGGATTATTTTGGAATGCTAAATTAACAAGCTCATCGATAGTATATTCTTTTTCATCGCTCTGAGATAATACCTGCATAGTAAAAAACAGAAACGTAATTGCTATCAATAACCAATGCGATAGCTTACTTTTCATTGTATTTTTTCCTCAACTCTTTTTGAGAAAGCTTGATAGACTTGCTTAGCGCGCGATCTGTCAATTGCCTTTGATTTTAAATACTTGATGTTTTCAATTGTCATATCAAGTTTGGTAAATGGGATGCCAAGGATTGCTTCGCCAGATTTTGCATCGGTTGCATCCCGGCAGCCATAGCACCCAAAACTCATATTTATTTTTTGAGATTTGAAAGGAAGAACAACTGAATCAACACAAACCGCTTGAAGAATGCTTGTGCTCATATCCAATCTTCCACCTTCGTCGTTTAAATATGCCAGTGCAATCCACATTAATTTTTCTACTTCATCTTCAATTACAATTACATCCGGATTTTCTTCCCAGTCTTTTAACGGTTTTGCAACAACAGCTTCATACTTGCCTTGTTCCAGGCGCGGCATATCATTCATTACTTTAACCGCCGCTTCTTTATCTCTGAAAATTCCATATCCTTGCAGCATTGAACCGTCTTGCAAATTTTTAGGCAATGGTTTAAATCCTAAAGCCGCGGCGGCGGGACATGAAATACCTTCTCTCGTCAGCATTATAGTTCCACCTTTTCGCGCACGCATTACCAGTTGGCACATTCTATGGTCTTCCGCCTTTGGTATTCCATTAGTTGGAATTCCGTTATAAAACTTTATTCCTACCGGTTCATATTCCAAACCGACAGCTTCTTTTAATGTTTGGCAAATATTTTATAATTAGTATTCATGTTATGCCGTCGTTAGAATTCTTAATTTTTATATTCATTCAAAAAGACACTTAATTTATTTATCATTTCTTCATCATATGCAATTTTATGAATTACCTCATTATTCCCATTGAATACGATTACCGAGGGAGTAAATAACGTTTCATATTTTATCGGAAGATCATCTTTTGCATAAGCATCTATTGCGAGATAGTCATATTCACTATTGCTCGATCTAACCAATTTTAGAATATCTATCAGCTGATTCTTGCACATCTCCAAAGTGCAATAACAAGACATTGAAGTGCTGAAAAGAAGAATTTTTATTTTTTGTGAGGAAAAGAATTTTTTTTCAGCATAATTGTAAAAAACACTGTTGAAATGCAGATACCATTGATTAAAAAGAACCAACGCTGAATCAAGCGAGATTTTATTAATTTCTTTTTCAAATTCTGAGAAGTGATCCCTCAAACTATCATATTCATTTAGAGAAGTTAGATATGTTTTTTCTAAAACTTCTGAATTAACGTTTTGATATAATGAAGATTTTAAATTTTCAATTTCGATTTTGTAAGAAGAGTCTTTGATTGAAAGTGAAATGAGAAGATCAGCAGCACGGCTTTCAATGGTCTCATATAGCTGTGTTTTTTGATTAAATGAACACGAAATGATAACTGAAAAGAATAATAATATTTTTAATCGCATAGGGAATTCCGTATTGAGGAGCATTTGTTTAGGGCGAATATTTTCACTGAATTAATTTCTTTTCGCTTGAAATAACTTTATTGAATGCTGATTCTACGGCTTCCGAAAAGAGACTCATCAATTCATTCTCATTTATTGTTCTGGTTCCGATTTGAAGCTTCAATTCATCGGGATCTTGCATTGTTTTTAGAATTAATTCTGCTGTTCCTTGCATTGTTCCAACTACAAGTTTATATCCAAGTTCTTTATCAAGTCCTTTTGCTTTCGCAAAATCGAGTAACGATTTAACTGCTGGAAACCAATATGTCGGTCCGACAGCAGTAATTGCAGTCGCCATGTTCATTTGTGATTCCTCTATCTCTACTGCATTACCAAATAATTCAAGAAGTTTTTCAGCATCCTCAGATTGCTGTTCAGTTAAATATTTACCGAGACAGTAAGGATTAACTCCTTTCCCGATTTGCGAAGGAGTATTTGGAATTACTCGAACAACTGCAACTTCTTTGCAAAGAACGCTATCAATTAACCAGATAGGAATTGCAGCAGCAAGTGAGATTAGAATCTTATCTTTGCGAATGTCTTTACAATTCTCTGACAAAACAACTTTCACTTGCATGGGCGGCACGGCAAGAAATACAAAATCACCAAATGAGGCAGACTCGCTGTTGTTGCTGGTTACTTGAATACAATATTTTTCTTTTAAGTAATCAAGTCGTTCTGGTTTAACATCAGAAACCATAATGTTTTTTTGAAAGACAAATCCACTTTCAATTAATCGCATAATAAAAACTTCAGCAATTATTCCGCCGCCGATAAACGATATTTTTCTTTCTTCAATGTTTTTCATTTCATCACCTTTAATAAAAATTAATTCATCTTATTGAATGATACCCTCCAAGTATTCCATTTTTTGATAGAATAATCTGCCAGAGTTGATTTTTATTTCTTGCTCGAAACGCGCCCGTGGAAGAAAGTAAAAAATATTTCCACATTCTATAAAAACGTTCATTGTATTTTTCTCTAATCTTATTCCAGCTATTCTTAAAATTATTGTACCAAGCCATTAATGTTTTATCGTAATCTGAGCCGATGTTATGCCAATCTTCCATAACGAATTTACCCTCTATTGCCTTGCCAAGCTGTGCTATTGATGGCAGCATTCCGTTCGGGAAAATATATTTATGTGTCCACGGATCTGTGGACTTGGTTGAACGGACTTCACCAATTGTATGGAGCAAAAACAATCCATCATCTTTTAAGTTTCTTTCAGCAATCTTGAAATATTCCCGGTAATTTTTATACCCAACGTGTTCTATCATACCAACAGAGACTATTCCATCGAACTTCTCTTTTACATCACGATAGTCTTGCAGTCTGATTTCAACGGGTAAATCTTTGCACAATTCTTTTCCGAGTGAAACTTGTTCTTTTGAAACTGTAATACCAACAACTGCGACTCCATGTTTTTCAGCAGCATATTTCCCAAACGCACCCCAGCCGCAGCCGATATCAAGTACACGCATGCCGGGTTTGAGATAAAGTTTCTTACAAATCAAATCAAGTTTGTTTTCTTGTGCTTCATCCAACGTACTTGCATTTTTCAAATAAGCACAGCTATAATTCATTCTTTTATCAAGCATATTTTGAAAAAGATCATTTCCTAAATCATAATGTCGTTCACCAATAATAAATGCTCTCCGTCTTGCCTGCATATTAATTAAATAAAATCCGGCAAGCTGCAAAGCAACCTTAAAATTACTTTTAACTTTATTTTGCAAATCAGCACGAATAATTCTGTAAATCATTTCATCAAGTTTTTCAACATCCCACCAGCCGTCCATATAAGATTCCCCAAGTCCAAGTTCTACTTCTGTAACTGCCCGTTTGTAAAATTTTTCATCGTGAACCTGGATATCCCACGGATTGCTGCCATTTATTTCAATACCGGCGAGAGATAATAATTCTTTTACAAGTGATTCATATTTTCGAGATCCCATTTTGAACCTCTTATTTGTTTCGATATCATAACTTCCCATCTAATTTGAAGTTTTTCGTTCTGAATCCTTTCCATATTTTCTTCGTAAGAAAATGATTCGGGAGATAATATCTCGATCATTTTAATATCTAACGCATGTCCCAAACATTCTTTCAAAATTTTAGAAATCATATCTTCAGCAAACTACCAGATATTTTCGCAGCTGAAAGTGCCGAGCGGCATTACGAAAATTTTTTTATCGAACTTTTTATCTATTATACTCATCGCAAAGCCGGGACTAAGATGACCGAGATGTTTGCATTCCGTACGACATTGTGGCTTACACTACCAATAAATATTTCTTCAACAAATCCTCTTCCCTGACTTCCCATAACAATTAACGAATAATCCTTTTTCGCTTCATCTAAAATTTCTTTTGTAGGAATACCATAAGGAATTTTTATTTGAACATCTTCGGCACCTTTTTCTAATAAAACTTTTTTACGCATCTCAAGTCGCTCAAAATCTATCCTATTGAACTCATCTAATTTATTCTTCAGATGATTATCTATTCTGGTTTTGTCTTGAACGTGCAGCAAAGTAATTTTTTTAGCGCCGCTTTCAACCATTTTTTCCAGATAAGTAAATGCTCTGAAGGAGGTTTCAGAGAAATCAGTTACATACATTATATTCTTGTCAAAATCTTCGCATGATAGTTCTACGCATTTTTCACCATTCACTTCGGTTACTTTTGTCCTTACAACAAGGATCGGTTTTTTATGACTGTGCAATATTTCAGAGGTAACTCCGCCGATTCTGTAAAGAATATGCTGCGCGGCTGTTTCGCCATGAGTACCGATAACAATTAGAGAAATATTATTTGCTTCCGCATACTTGTTTATTTCTTCAGATGGTATTCCGGGTGCAATTTCTAACTTTACATTCAATCCCTGATCTTCAAGCATCTTTTTCTGACGAAGCAATGCCGGCTCAGCCATTTCTTTTAAAACGAATTTTAATGATTCGATATGTCTTACGCCAAGTGCGTAGAATAAAATTACTTCCTCGGCACCAAGATTCTTTAATCCGTTTCCGCAGCTTAATACTGCATCGGATGCTTTGGAAATATCAGTTGCGAATAAAATTTTCTTAAACATTTCGACTCTCCATATAAATTTTTTATTATTTTTTTAAACTGCTTCTTCAGCAAAATATTTTTTCTTAAACCGCAGCGCTACGTTTACAAGCATTATTAAAACCGGCACTTCTACTAAAGGACCTATGACCGTTGCAAATGCTGCTTTAGAATTTATTCCGAATACTGCAACGGCTACAGCAATGGCTAGTTCAAAATCGTTGCTTCCGGCAGTGAATGCAGTGGTTGTGGTTTTCTTATAACTGTAACCCATTTTTTTAGCAATAAAGAAAGTAATAAAGAACATTCCGGCGAAATAGAACAAGTATGGTATAGCAACTCTAACCACATCAAGCGGAAGTTCAACTATCTTTTCTCCTTTGAGTGAGAACATCACAAAAATTGTAAACAGCAATGCAATTGGAGTAAGTATAGAAATCTTTGGGACGAATTTTGTGTGATACCATTCTTTGTCTTTTACTTTTATTAAAGTTGCACGGGTAATCATTCCACCAAAGAAAGGAATACCTAGATAAATAAGAACTGTAATGGCTATTTCCCATATAGAGATTTCTACTAATGCCCCTTTGAGTCCAAATAACGGAGGCAATACAGTTATGAACACGTATGCATAAACCGAATATAAAAACACTTGAAATATTGCATTGAATGCAACAAGTCCGGCAGCAAGTTCCGAATCACCCTTTGCAAGATCATTCCATACAAGAACCATTGCGATGCATCGTGCTAATCCAACAAGTATAACTCCAATCATCATCTCTGGTTTATCGGGAAGAAAAATTAATGCTAAGAAAAACATAACAAGCGGACCAACAATCCAGTTTTGGATTAATGATAATGAAAGCAGTTTTACATTCTTAAATACGACGGGAAGTTCTTCGTATTTTACTTTTGCAAGTGGGGGATACATCATTAAAACTAATCCGATTGCGATTGGAATATTAATAGTACCGGAGCTTAAAGAATCCCAGAAGCCGGCAATACCAGGGAAGAGTGATCCGGCTGCAACACCAAGAAACATTGTGATAAAAATCCACAGTGTTAAGTAACGATCAAAGAATGATAATTTTTTAGATACTGTCGTGCTCATATCATCTCCATCTTTTTCGAATTGAAAAGAATTATATTGAAGTTGTTAAATCTTTTAACCAATGCTCTAAGGTTGATTTTATTGGAATTTTACCGCTTGAGAGGAGTTTTCCATTAACTACTAATCCGGGAGTTAACATTATTCCATAGTCGAGGAATTTTTCTCTGTCGGTGATTTTCTCAACATTAGCAGTAAGATTATTTTCAGACACTACTTCCTTTACAAGATTTTCCAGTTTAACGCAGTTTGCACAGCCGGGACCAAGAACCTTTATGTCTAACATTTCTATAACTCCTAAATATTATTTGTAATGGGACACGGATTTAACGGATACAACTGATTATAATTAGATTTAAATCCGTGCTTATCCGTTTAACTGTCAGCCTCTGGCTGAATCAGTTCGATCCATGTTCTATTTGTCTTTTAACTCTTTCAGATAAAACTCATAAAATTCTCTTTTGATTTCATCTCTTACTCTGTGGTAAATAGGCATCACTTCTTCCTCACTTCCAACTGCATCTGCAGGATCATCAAATCCAATGTGCAGACGATGTTTTACATCTCCAATGAAAACGGGACAGGTTTCTTTTGCGTTATCACAAACTGTAATTACATAATCAAAAGATTGATCGAGATATTTATCAACATTTTCTGCAATGCCGGCGCTAATATCTATCCCGATTTCCTTCATCGCTTTTACAGCAAATGGATTTATCTTTTCCGCGGGTTTTGTTCCTGCAGAAAACACTTCAAGATTGTTATCAAATGATTTGAGAAAGCCTTCTGCCATTTGGCTGCGGCAGGAGTTTCCAGTGCAAAGTATTAAAATTCTTTTCTTCATTTATTTCCTTTCAATTAATAAATTTATAGAACGTAAATTACACTGACCTGCCTTGCCGTCAGGCAGGTTAAACTGATCAGCGCAGATCTGCAAAATCTGCGTTATCAGCGTTCTATTGCATTAAAATAATGATCCATAAATCAATCCACTGATAGTTGCCATAACTACTACAAGCGACACATACACAACAGTTTTTTGTGTTCCAATTACACCACGAATAACCAGCATATTGGGTAATGACAATGCCGGTCCTGCCAACAATAATGCAAGAGCTGGGCCTTTTCCCATACCGCTGTTAATTAATCCCTGTAAGATTGGAATTTCAGTTAACGTAGCGAAATACATAAACGCCCCGGTGACGGAAGCAAAGAAGTTTGAGAGCAAAGAATTACCGCCGACTAAAGCTGAAATCCATTCATTTGGAATAACTCCGTTGTTATTATTGTTCGAACCGAGCAAAAATCCGGCAACCAACACACCCGCAGCAAGCAGAGGCATGATTTGTTTTGTAAATCCCCACGTCTCACCGAGCCATTGGTTTGCTTCTCCATCTGTAAATGTTAAAGCGATAGTTGTTGCTACTACGGCAACAACAAAAGTAATGGCTGGGTTATCGTAAAAAATTATTGATGAGACAATCACTGCTGCTGTTCCGAGTAAAGCGTAAAGCTTCTTAACCTGAATTATATAAATCATTGAAAGT
>Ga0214473_10004784_pt1 | contig 16259 bp, 15 predicted proteins | sample RVTome_7_FD_203509 | JGI IMG/M metagenome (GOLD analysis project Ga0214473, IMG submission 203509) | Soil microbial communities from uranium-contaminated site in the Upper Colorado River Basin, Wyoming, United States - RVT98D197 | ecosystem: Environmental > Terrestrial > Soil > Contaminated >... | reverse complement strand
GGGGGAGAGGGCAGGGTGAGGGGGCGTGAGGGGGATCGCAATGCCCGTCCAGTCGCAGTGGGTCACGACCGCGTTCGAGTTCGAGGGCTACCGGATCGTGAGCTATCGGGGCGTGGTGCGCGGCATCACCGTGCGCTCCCGGAACCTGATCGTCAATCTCGGCGCCACCATCCAGACCCTGTTCGGCGGCAACATCACGCTCTATACCGAGCTGTGCGAGCGCACGCGCCAGGAGGCCTTCGATCTCATGCTCGAGCACGCCGCTCGGGTGGGCGCCAACGCGGTGGTGGCCATGCGCTACGACGCCAACGAGGTGGCGGCCGGGGTGACCGAGGTGCTCGCCTACGGCACCGCCGTCGTCATCGAGGCGGTGAAACCCTAGGCCTTGCTCGGGTCGCGCCGGGACTATACTCGGGCGCATGCGGGCCAAGACCGGACGCGGGAAGAGGAGATCGAAGATGAACACCAAGCGGCGCGAGTTTCTGAAGAGCGCGATGGGCGGCATGGTGGCCGCGGGAGTGGCCGCCGGCACGGCGCGGGCGTGGGCCCAGGGGCCGAAGATGAAGCCCGGCCCGCGCGACGTCCTCCTGGTGGTCGACGTGCAGAACGACTTCATCCCGGGCGGGGCCCTGCCGGTCAAGGAGGGCGACCTGATCGTGCCGCTGGTCAACCAGCTCGCGGCCCGCTTCGAGCACGTCATCCTGACCCAGGACTGGCACACCCCCGGCCACATCTCGTTCGCCTCCTCCCATCCGGGCAAGAAGCCCTTCGAGACCACGACGCTTCCCTACGGCACTCAGGTGCTGTGGCCGGACCACTGCGTGCAGGGCACGCCGGGGGCTGACTTCCACAAGGACCTCAAGATCCCGCACGCCGAGCTGGTCATCCGGAAGGGCTACCGCAAGCAGATGGATTCCTACTCGGCCTTCTTCGAGGCCGACGGCAAGGCCTCGACGGGGCTCTCCGGCTACGTGCGCGACCGCGGCTTCCGCCAGGCGTACCTGGTCGGCCTCGCGACCGACTTCTGCGTCTGCTGGTCCGCGCTCGACGCTCGCAAGGTGGGCCTCGGGGCCTCGGTGATCGAGGACGCCTGCCGCGGCATCGACACCAACGGCTCCCTGGGCAAGGCCTGGGAGCAGATGGCGAAGGCCGGGGTGAAGCGCATCCGCTCCGCCGATCTCGCGGTCTAGGGCGGCCGTGACGGCCCGACGCGCGGCCCTCCCGGCGCTGCTGCTCGCGGCCGCCCTCACGACCGCGGCGCCGGCGGAGCACGCCGTCGCCTATCGCTACACCGTGCTCGGCTACGTGACCGACGCCGACGGCCGCGCCCGTGCCGCTGTGCGGGTGGAGCTGTCCCGGGCGAAGACCGGCTTCTCCTACCTGGGAGAGACCGGCGCCGACGGCTTCTACGTGCTCGTGGCCCGCCTGGGGGACGAGAGCGCGGGGGAGACCCTTTCGCTGCGTGCCGGCTCCGAGGCGCGGGTGGTGACGGCCCGCTTCGATCCCGCCGACCACGCCACCGAGGGGGGCACGCGGGTGGACTTCACGGCCCGGCGGCCGCTCGAGACCCCGACCTTGTTCGCGGGCACGCTCAAGCGGTTCCTCGCCCAGTGAGCGCCGCGGCCCAGGTGCAGCAGACGCCCGAGCGGATGGATCGTCTTTATCGATTTGTCCGAATGGTCACACGCTTCTGGCTCTGGTTCTTCTTCAAGCACGTCGGCGTCGTCCGATCGGGCCTGGTGCCGGCGGGGGGGCCCGTGCTGCTCTGCATGAACCACCCCAACAACCTGATCGACTCGCTCCTCGTGGGTGGCGTCCTTCGACGGAAAGTTCACTACCTGGCCACCGCCGCGCTCTTCCGCAACCCCCTGGTCGCCCGGTTCCTCTTGGCCTGCGGCGCCATTCCGGTGTACCGGAAGCAGGACGATCCGGACAAGATGGACAAGAATGCCGACGCCTTCGCCGCCTGCTTCCGGGCGCTGGAGCAGGGACGCCTGATCGGCATCTACCCTGAGGGGACGACCCATTCCGAGAGCCGCGTCCAGCGCATCAAGACCGGCGCCGCGCGGATCGCGCTCCAGTACCAGGCGTCCGGCCGCGGGGCGCCGCTGACCCTCATGCCGGTGGGCCTGAACTTCGACGCGCGTAAGTCCTTCCGCGGCCACGTGCGCGTCTCCTTCGGCGAGCCGATCCCGGTGCTCCCGTACGCGACCGTCTACCGCGACGACCCGGCGAAGGCGGTGGAAGCGCTGACCACCGCCATCCAGTGGGGCATGGAGGCGGAAGTCCTCCACGTCGCGCGCCCGGAGCGCCAGGACCTCGTCCGCGCCCTGGAGGAGATCTACCGCGGGGACCTCATCCGCGAGCTGCAGGAGGAGCGCGGCCTGGGCGCGCGTCAGATCGACCCCTTGCGCCTCTCCCGCACGATCGCCGATGCGGTGGCCCACTTCGCGGAGCGCGACCCCGAGCGGGTCGAGCAGCTGTGGGGGGCGATGCAGCGCTATCGCGCCATGCTGGCCGCCCACCGCGTGCGCGATCAGGCGGTGCGGGCCCGCGCCGAGCGCGCGCCCGGGCCCTCCCGGCTCCGCCGCTCGTGGGAAGCCTCGCTCGGCCTGCCCTTCTTCACGTACGGCCTGCTGGTCAACGGGCTCCCCTATCTGCTCCCGCGCGGGCTCGCCCGCCGCATCGCGCGCAAGGAGACCGACTACGCGACGACGCGGCTCCTGGCGAGCATCGTGGCCTTCCCGCTCTTCTGGGCGCTCGAGATCTGGATCGTGTGGTGGCTCGGCGGCCTGCGGTGGGCCCTGCCCTTCGCCATCTCATTGCCGCTCTCCGGGCTCGTCGCCTACCGCTACCTGGGCGGGATGGGCCGGCTCCGGAGCCAGCTGCGCTTCGGCCTGCTCGCGATGACGCACCGTCACTCGGCGACGCGCCTGCTCTCGGAGCGGCGGGCGCTGGTCGCGGAGCTGGAGCGGGCCCGGGACGACTATCTGGCCGCCACGCGCGGGAGCAGCTTTTGAGTATCCACCGGCTCGAGGAGCTGTCCACGCCCCAGCTCGACGCGCTCGACCGCGCCCGGACGGTGGTCATCCTCACCGTGAGCCCGCTCGAGACCCACGGCCCGCACCTGCCCCTGGGCGTCGACGCGTTCACCGCGCGGCACTTCGCCGAGGCGATCGCGCAGCGGGTCGTGTCGACCCGTCCCGGCTGGGCTGCGGTGCTGGCCCCCACGCTCCACCTGGGCTCCTTCACCTTCGACACGGTAGGCACCGTCGCCGTCCGCCAGCGGGTCGTGCGCGACGCCGTGGTGGACTACGGGCGGGCGCTGGCCCGCGCCGGCTTTCGGCACGTCCTGGTCTCGAACGGCCACGGCGGGCCGGGGCACCTGGTCGCGCTGGAGGAGGCGGCGGCCATCGTCTCCCGCCGCCACCGGATCACGATGTCGTCGTTCACGGGACACCTGGCCTGGGAGTTCCTCCGGGGCCGCCTCCTGCCCGGGATCGAGGCCGGCCTCGGCCGGCCCCTGTCGGAGACGGAGCGGCAGGCGTTTTCCGAGGACTCCCACGGCGGCTGGTGGGAGACTTCGATCATGCTCGTGCTGAGGCCCGATCTGGTGGACGAGGCCTACCGCACACTCCCGGCCGCGCGCTACTCCCTGACGGACCGGCTCGTGCCGAACTATGCGCTGCGCAACGGAGGCCAGGGCTACGTGGGACACCCGGCCCTGGCCGATCCCGCCTTCGCGCGCGTCACGACCGAGGTGCTGATGGCGGAGGCCATGACGGTGGTGGACGGGCTGCTGGACGGCCGCCTCCGCCCATCCGAGCGCCGCTCTCCGTTCTTCGCCATCCCGTTCTTCCGCACCAACTTCCGTCGGGCGGCGGGCGCCGTCGCGGCCGTGGCGGCCGTCCTGGCGGGCTGGTGGATCTCGCGATGACAAAGGAGACGACGATGAAGGCCTACGTGCTGATCGAAACCGCCGCCGGCAAGACCAAGAACGTGAAGAAGGCGCTCGCGAAGATCAAGAACCCGCGCGCCACCGTGGCGGCCATGGACGCCGTCACCGGCCCCTACGACTTCATCGCGGTCGTGGACGGGCAAACCCTCGACGCCATCGGCAGCCTCGTCACCGACTCCATCGGCATCATCGACGGCGTCACCCGCACCACTACTTGCGTCGCGGTGACTGTCGGATGACCAAACCGCCGCGCCGCAGTGGCTTGGCGAGGTGCAGCCGAAAGCGAGCCGGCCGTGGCTTGGCAAGGTGCAGCCGAAGGCGAGCCGAGCGAATACAAAGGAGCAGCTTCCGGTTAAGAGCCCGAGACGGGATGCCGAACCCATGACCGAGAACCACGACCGCAGCGGCCCGGTCGTCGCGTGTGCCGCCTATGCGAAGGGCAGCCGCGTGGCCGACGTCGCGATCGAGGACATCAGCGAGGTCCTCAAGCACGAGGACCGCTTCGTGTGGATCGGGCTCTACGAGCCGGACGAGCCCCTGCTCAAGGAGGTGCAGGCCGAGTTCGGGCTGCACGACCTCGCCATCGAGGACGCCCACCTGGCGCACCAGCGGCCCAAGCTGGAGCGCTACGGGGACTCGCTCTTCATCGCGCTCCGCACGGCCCAGCCCGATCGGGAGCAGCGCCGCATCGCCTTCGGGGAGACGCATCTCTTCGTGGGCTCGCGCTACGTGGTCTCCGTCCGTCACGGGGCGTCGCTGTCGTACGCCGACGTGCGGACGCGCTGTGAGGCGACCCCGCGCCTCCTGGCCAAGGGACCCGCCTTCGTGCTCCACGCCATCATGGACTTCGTGGTGGACCAGTACTTCCCGATCGCCGACGCGCTCGAGGACGACCTGGACGCGCTCGAGGACGACATCTTCAACGAGCGCATCACCCGGGACACCACGATGCGCATCTACACCCTCAAGCGCGACCTGCTCGAGATCAAACGAGGGGTCTCCCCCCTCGTCGACATCTGCAACCGCCTGATGCGCTCCGACCTCGATCTGATCCCCGACGACGCCCGCCCGTACTTCCGCGACGTCTACGACCACGCGATCCGGATCAACGAGAAGGTGGACGGGCTGCGCGAGCTGCTCAGCACCGCGCTGGAGGCCAATCTATCCCTGACCACCATCGCTCAGAATGAGGCCACGAAGCGCATCACCGGCTGGGCCGCCATCTTCGCGGTCCCGACCATGATCGCGGGGATCTACGGCATGAACTTCGAGATCATGCCCGAGCTGCAATGGCGCTGGGGCTATCCCACCGTGATGGCGGTGACGGTGGCCCTCTGCAGCTTCCTCTACTACCGCTTCAAGCGCTCCGGCTGGCTCTGATAGAATCCCCGCGGTCATGCGCGTCCTCGTGATGGGCGGCACCGAGTTCATCAGCCTTCACCTGCTCCACGCGCTCCAGAGGCGCGGCCACAACGTCACGGTTTTCAACCGTGGTCGGCACCCCGACCGGCTCCCGGCCGGGGTGACCCTCATCGCGGGCGACCGGAAGGACCATGCCGGGCTGCGCGAGCGGCTCGCGGGCCACCGCTTCGACGGCGTCTTCGACGTCACCTACGCGCCGACCCTGGGCGAGGACGTCACCGCGCTCCTCGACGCCCTCGTTGGCGCGCCCCACGTGGTCTTCGTCTCCACCGCCCGCGTGTACGACCACAACCTGCCCATCCCCTACTCCGAGGAGACCGCGCGCGGGCTCTACTGGGGCGACTACGCGCGTCACAAGATCGGCGGCGAGGACGCGCTCTTCGAGCGCCACCGGACCCGCGGCCTGCCCGTGACCATCGTGCGGCCCACCCACGTCATGGGCCCGCTCAACACGCGCAACAACGAAACCTTCTTCATGGACCGGATCCATCGCGGGCGGCCGGTGCTCGTGCCCGGTCACGGCGGCTGGCTCCGCCAGTTCGGCCACGTGGAGGACCTGGCGGAGGTCATGGCCGCGCTGCTGGGCGATCCGCGCAGCCACGGCCGGGCCTACAACGTCATGGGCGAGGACGTGGTGAGCCAGGTCGGCTTCGTGGAGCTGATCGCCGAGGTCATGGGGCGGCCGGTCGCGCTCCGGCACTTCGACGCGGCCCTGCTCAAGAGCTTCGACAAGCCGGGACCGGTCTTCGGCCAGAACCTGCTCTACGAGTGCCACGCGGTGCACACGACCACCCGGCTGCGCGCCGAGCTCGGCCTGCGGCCGCGCTACACGCTCCACGCCGGGCTCGCCCAGACCTGGGAGTGGTATCGCGGCCAGGGGCTGACCGAGCGGACCGCCGACTTCGCCTTCGAGGACCAGATCCTCTCCAAGATCGGCGCGTGAGCCGCCGCATCCTCGTGTACTACCCGGACGCGGGCGAAGCCCGCGCGTACGCCGACCTCATCCGCCTGCCCTCGCGCGCCTTCACGGTGGACGTGGCCTCCACGCTCGACGAGGCCGCGGGCCCGGCGGCCGAGGCCGAGATCCTCTACGGCTGGCGCCCGCCGCCGTCCGTGCTGGCCCGCGCCCCTCGTCTCCGCTGGATCCAGGTCATGGGCGCGGGAGTCGAGCAGGTCCTGGTGCCCGAGCTGCCGGAGCGCGTCGTCGTCACCCGCTCCGCCGGCATCTTCGGCCCGTGGATGGCCGAGTACACGCTGGGGTGGTGCCTCTGGGTCACCCAGCGGATCGACGGCTTCCGCGCGAGCCAGCGACAGCGCCGCTGGGCGCCGGTGGACCCGATCCCGCTGCGCGGGCAGACCCTGTGCGTGGTCGGCCTGGGCGACATCGGCCGCGCGATCGCGCGGAAGGCGCGGGCCCTGGACCTGCGCGTGATCGGCGTGACGCGCACCGGGCGGGGCCCGCGCGAGGCCGAGCGCGTCTACCGCACGCGCGCGCTGCGCGCCGCGCTGGCGCGGGCGGACTTCGTGGTGCTGACGGTGCCGTTGAGCGCCGCCACCACCGGGCTCCTCGGGGCAGCCGAGCTGGCCGCGATGAAGCCGTCGGCCTGGCTGATCAACATCGCGCGGGGACCGATCGTGGACGAGGCCGCGCTGCTCGAGGCCCTCCGGGCCCGCCGGATCGGCGGCGCGGTGCTCGACGTCTTCGACGCGGAGCCGCTCCCGCCCGACCATCCGTTGTGGGCCTTCGACAACGTCGCGATCACCCCGCACATCTCCGGCCCCAGCACGCCCCGCGAGATCGCCCCGATCTTCAACGACAACCTCCGCCGCTACCTGGCCGCCCGCCCGCTCCGCCACCTCGTCGACCGCCAGCGCCAGTATTGAGGGCTGTTCCTCCTCATTCCCCTCTCCCCTGAGGGGAGAGGGGAGGGTGAGGGGTGGTGTACGACCCCCGCTCGACCCCCACCCGGATCACCTCCCCGCGCCCGACCCACCGCACCACCGGCAGCGTCACCTCGAGGAAGAGCTTCAGCACCCCATACACCGGCCGCCACTCCGCGGCCCGCGCCGGGCCCGCGAGCCTGCGATCGCGCAGCCAGAAACCCAGGCTCCAGAGGTAATAGCGCGGCTTGGCCTGATGCCAGCACCAGGCGATCCGTCCCCCCGCCTGCGCGACGACGCGCTCGAGCGTGGCCGGCGTGAAGTGCGAGAGATGTCTCGGCAGCTCGAGCCCCGACCAGGCTCGCCCGAACAGGCGCGCGCCCAGCCCGCCCGCGTTCGGCACCTCGAGGATGAGGAGCCCGTCCGGCGCCAGCCACTCGAGCATGCGCCGGACCGCGCCCACCGGATCGGGCACGTGCTCGAGCACGTGGAAGGCCGTCACGACATCGAACTCGCCCCGCTCGAAGGGTGCTCCCAGGAGGTCCCCCACGTGCACCCGCTCGCTGAAGCGCCGGGCCTTCTTGGCCGCCGCCTCGTCCACCTCCACGCCCGCCACGTGCCAGCCGAGCGCCTGTGCGACGCCCAGAGCGCCGCCGGAGCCGCAGCCCACGTCGAGATAGCGGCCCCGCCCCCGCCAGGGCGGGCAATCCCAGCGGAGCCGGCGGATCAGCAGCCCCGCGCGCAGGCGCGTCGCCAGGCCCGGCCGCGCCTCCGGCAGCGAGTCGTAGCCGAGGCGTGAGGCAAGCGCCCAGCGGACGGCCCGTACGCGCGCGGCGGAGCCCTTGAAGGGGATGCGGGGGGAGGGCTCCTGATGGCGCGGGTAGTGGTCGGGGTAGCAGTCGGCCAGATGATCGTCGCGCACGCGCGGCCGCTGGTAGAGGAAGCCACAGCGCCGGCAGCGCGCGACCGTGTAGACGCCGGGTACCGCGAAGGCGCGATCGCCCGTGGACCACAGCGGCTCGGCGTCGGCCGCGCCGCAGAGGAAGCACGGAGCGTCGACCGTGGGGAGCACCGCCTACCCCTCACCCTGCCCTCTCCCCTTCGGTGAGAGGGTGAGAGCGGCGCGCGGCATTACTTCTTGGAGAGGAGCCAGTGGCCGATGGCCAGGTGGGGGAGTCCGGAGCGCTCGAAGGTGTCGACGGCGTCGGTGGCCCCGCCGACGATGGGCTCGCCGTGGAGGTTGAACGAGGTGTTGAGCACCGCGCCGACACCGGTGCGCCGCTCGAACTCGCTGATGACCGCGTGGTACTCCGGGTTCCACTCGCGCTCCAGGATCTGCGGCCGCGCGGTGGCATCCTGAGGGTGGATGGCCGCCGCCAGCGCGTCCCGCGCCTCCGGACGGGTGGGCATGGCCAGCATCATGTAGGGCGAAGACAGCCCCTTGGGATTGACGAGGTACTCTCCGGCCCGCTCGGCGAGCACGGTCGGGGCGAACGGCATCCAGAAGTCGCGGTTCTTGATCATGCGATTGATGAGCCCGACCACGCGGTGATCGCTGGGATTCGCCAGGATGGACCGGTTGCCCAGGGCCCGCGCGCCGAACTCCATCCGACCCGCGCAGCGGGCGACGACGCCGTCCGAGACGAGCAGTTCGGCGATGCGCTCCTCGATGCGGTCGTGGTAGGCCACCTTGTACCGGCCCTCCAGCCTGCGCTCGCGGATGACGGCCTCGGCGTCCTCGTCGGTGACCGACGGGCCGAGATAGGCGGGCCCGAAGGCCTGCGGGGCGGCGGGCAGGCCGCGGCGCGCGCACTCCTGCAGGTAGCCGAGATAGGCCGCGCCCACCGCGTTCGACTCGTCGCCGCAGGACGGGAAGGCGTACAGCTCCTCGACCCACTCCTCCTGGCCGATGAGCATATTGGCCTTCACGTTCATGAAGACGCCGCCGCCCAGGGCGAGCCGGCGGCCGCCGTAGCGCTCGTTCATCATCCGCACCCAGCGCAGCAGCACGTCCTCCAGCAGCCGCTGGGCGCCGCCGGCCACCCAGTCGAAGCGCAGCCCCACCATGGCGCGCAGCAGGAGCTGATAGCGCTCGCCGGGTGCGAGCCAGCGGAAGCGCGCCGGCCGGCCTTCGTCGAGATCGAAGATTGCGCGGAGCGCCTCCTCGGCCCGCCGCGCGTACTTGTCCGGCGCGTACGGGGCCAGGCCCATCACCTTGTACTCGTGCTCGCCGAACTTCATGCCGAGGGCCAGCGTCACGAACGAGTAGAAGGCGCCGACCGAGCCGGGCGCGCTCGGGGTGGCCTCGTGGCGGTCGAGCGCGAGGCCCGACCCGGTGGAGGCGGTCGCGCAGAGGCCGTCGCCCGAGTTGTCGTTGGTGAGGACCAGCGCGTCGCGCCCGGCCAGACGCGAGCCCCAGTAGGCGGCCGCCGCGTGGCAGCGGTGATGGTCGAGGCACGCGATCCGGTCCGGGCGGATGCCGAGGTGGTCGGTGACGAAGCCGAGCCGCTCGCGCTGGGAGATGCCGAACTTGCCGCGCGAGGCGTCGATGAGGCCGAACTTGGCGCCCCACTTCCGCACCTTCTTCTCGAACGTCCGGCGCCGCGAGGGCCACGAGACCCCGTAGTATTCCCGGGCGTAGGCCTCGTCGTGGAGCACCCGGTTCAGCCACTCCCGCGAGGCGGCGCGCGCCCCCGCCAGGGCGACCAGGTCGATCTGCTCGGGTGCGATCGAAAGCTCGCGCAGGAGCGCGTCGATCGCCCGGCGCGGGTAGCCCGCGTCGTTCTTGAGACGGGTGAATCGCTCCTCGGAAGCGCAGCCGATGACCCGGCCGTCCCGCAGAATCGCCGCCGTCGCGCAGTGGGTCTCGGTGATGCCGAGGACGATCATGACCCGGCTAGTATACCGCCCCCCTCGGCCCCACCCCTCACCCTACCCGGCGACCGACGCGGCCAGCCAGCGCGCGGTGCGCAGGAGCCGTGCGTCGCCGTGGCGGGACCCCACGAGCTGCACGCCCAGCGGCAGGCCGTTGGCGCCCTGCAAGAGCGGCAGGCTCACCGCGGGCAGGCCGAGCAGCGTCCACAGCGTGCAGAAGGTCGGCTCGCCGGTGGATTCGAGACCGGCCGGCGCGGTCCCGTCCACGGCCGGGGTCAGGATGGCGTCGTAGCGCTGCTCGAAGAGCTCGGTGAACGTGGCCTGGAGCGGCTCCACCGCCGCTCGCGCCCGCAGGTACTCGAGCGCCCGCACCTCGTAGCCGTGCTCGATCCGCGCGCGCAGCGGCGGCGACAGCCGCTCGCGGCCGGTCTCCCACTCGCGCTTCAGGTTGATCGCCATCTCGGCGTCCATCAGCACCCGGTGCCACTCCGCCAGCTCGTCGGCGGCCGCGCTCAGCTCGAACTCCTCCACGCGGCCACCCAGATGCTCGACCAGCTCCCCGAGCGCCGCCTTGGCGTCCTCGGCCACCCGGCTCCATCGCCCGGTCTTGAAGAAGCCGAAGCGCGGCTCGATCGGCGGCTCCCCGAGCGCGACCTCGCGGTACGGCCCCCGCGCGCGCGGATGGGTATCGGGATCACGCTCGTCGTAGCCGGCGATCTCCTCCAGCAGCAGCGCGAGATCCTCGACGGTTCGCGCGAACAGCCCGACGTGGTCGAGGCTCCGCGAGAGCTGGAACATGCCGTGGCGCGACACGAGCCCGTGGGTGGGCTTCAGCGCGAAGACGCCGCAGTACGAGCCCGGACGGATCGTGGAGCCCCCGGTCTGGCTGCCGAGGGCGAGCGGCACCATCCCCGCCGCCACCGCCGCCGCCGAGCCGCTCGAGGACCCGCCGGGCGTGTGGGCCGGGTTGTGCGGATTGCGCGTCTTGCCGGGTGTTCGCGTGGCGAACTCCGTGGTGACCGTCTTGCCCATGATCACCGCCCCCGCCGCCCGTAGCCGCTCCACCACCGCCGCATCCCGAGACGGCGTCCGCCCCGCGTGCAGCACGGACCCGTTCTCGGTCGGCATATCCCCCGTATCGATGATGTCCTTCAACCCCACCGGCACCCCGTGCAGAGCGCCAATCGACCTCCCAGACAACCGCCACTCATCCGCGGCCTTAGCTTGCGCAAGTGCATACTCCGGATCCAGGAACGCCCACGCCTCGACCTGCGGCTCCACGTCTCGGATCCGCTCCAGACAAGCCTCAACGAGCTCCACCGAGCTGACCCGCCCCGCCCGGATCAACCCAGCCGCCTCCGCCCCCGACAACTGCCAAAGCCCGGGCCGCTCGCTCATCTCACTGGGCTCCGAGCGACAAGGCGGCGACGAGGACAGGAAACGGGAGGCGGGAGGGCGGGGGCGGCAGGGGGTGGCGGGGGTGCCAGCTGACCCGTTCCCGCCAACCAAGAGGAGGCCGACCACCGCCGAGATTGGGAACTCCTGATCGGGTTGCCGCAGAGAAGCGCCTCGTGGTCAGGGGCACCCCCGCCACCCCCTGCCGCCCCCGCTCTTCCGCCGCGAAGACGCAGACCGCGCAAGAGGCTAGTTGCCGTAGAGGAACTGAGGCAACCAGAGCGTCATCCCGGGCCAGATGTACATGAACGCCAGGCAGATCAGCACGATGACCATGTACGGCATCATCCCGGCGAAGATCTGGTTCAGCGTCACGTGCTTCGGCGCCACGCCCTTCAGATAGAAGGCCGACATCGCCACCGGCGGCGACAGGAACGCGGCCTGCAGGTTCACCGCCACCATGGTCCCGAACAGGATCGGGTCGACGTCGAAGTGGCTCAGCAGGGGAATGAAGATCGGGCAGAAGATCACGATGATCTCGGTCCACTCGAGCGGCCAGCCGAGCAGGAAGATGATGAGCTGGGCGGTGAAGAGAAATCCCAGCGGGGAGAGGTTCATGCCCAGCACCCATCGCTCGATCAGGGCCTGACCGCCGTGCAGGGCGAACACGGCCGAGAAGAGCGCGGAGCCGACGAAGAGCCAGCACACCATCGCGGTGGTCTTGGCGGTCAGGAAGGTCGACTGCTTGAGGTTCTCGCGCAGCTCGCGGTCGCCCAGGTGCCGGAGGCCCGATCCCACCGTGCCGAGGAAAGTCCCGCCGATCGCGGCCGCCACCAGCATCGACATCCAGGGCTCGCGCTCGTACCAGCCGAGCGCGAATCCCAAGATGGCCCCGGCCAGGCTCCACCACAGCACCTCGCGGCGGAAGCGCGCCATGACCGCCAGGTAGAGGGCGCCCAGCGCGCCGATCGCCGCCGACTCCGTCGCGGTGCAGATGCCGAACAGGATCACCGCGAGCACCACCGCCGTCAGCACCCCGAGCGGCACCACCGAAGCGATCAGCTCCTTCAGGATCTCGAGCTGCTCGCCGTCCAGCCTCCAGAAGTAGACGAGTAGGAGGAGTCCGGAGAAGGCGGCCAGTCCCCAGAACCAACCGTAGAAGTGCGCCGGGACCTTGCTCGCCGCCGGCCCGGTCGGCGCCTCCCGTACCGACGTCATCTCCTCGAGCGCTCCGCCCGCCTTCTCGGCCGAGGCCTGGGACTCCGACTCGCCCCCCGCGCCCAGCTCCTGGGGCTGCTCGGACTCCGATGCCGCGCTCGGCGCCGCCGCCGGCTCGGCCGCCTTCGGCACCGTCGCTCCGGTCGCCGCGCGGGGCGGCGCCACCGGCGCGGCGATGGCGACCTCGGGAGCGTTGTAGATCACCACGTACCACCACGTGGTCCCGAAGATCGCGACGGTCAGCGCGATCGGCACGGTGATCGCGCCCACGTTGCCGACGATCGCGCGGAAGCCGGCCCTCCGGGCGAGCGACGGCCGGAACATCGCGGCCATGAGGCCCGGGAAGACGGTGCGCGTCCGGCCCCGCTCGAGGGCGAGCAGGTATTCCGGTACCTCGACGCGGTACTGGTCGGGGGGCAGCTTGGGGGCGATCTTCGGGTTGATGATCGCCCAGCCCAGGATGTAGGCGAGGTAGAGGAAGGTCAGGAAGAAGCCGGGCAGCATCGCGGCCGCGTACAGCTTGACGATGGACTGGCCGGCCACCGCCGCGTAGACGATCAGCATCACCGACGGCGGGATGAGGATGCCGAGGGTGCCGCCCGCGGTGATGGCGCCGGAAGCGAGCTTGATGTCGTAGCCCGCCCTCAGCATCGGGCGCAGCGCGATGACGCCCATGAGCACCACCACCGCGCCCACGATGCCGGAGGCGATGCCCCAGAACGCGCACACGAGCAGCGTGGTCACCGCCAGCGAGGCGGGCACCCGCCGGAACGCGAGCTGCACGCTGTGGAACATGCGGTCCACCAGGGCGGCCCGCTCCATCACGTAGCCCATGAAGACGAACAGGGGCACCGAGAGCAGGGTGTCGTTGGTCATCACTCCGTACGTGCGCTGGGCGATCAGGTCGAACACCCGGTTGTCGTACCAGTGGGCGTTCGGCACCCAGAAGGCGACGAACCCGAAGACCATGCCGAGCCCCATGAGGGTGAAGGCGGTCGGGTAGCCCATCATGATCGCGACCACGATGAGGCCCAGCATGATGAGGCCGAAGGAGGGATCGCTCACGGCCGTTTCTCGTCGTCGCGGACGGCCTGCTCGTGCACGACGCCCTCTTCCATCACGGTCCGGTGGCGCGCGGCCTCGTCGATCGCTTTCGCGCCTTCCATGGCGGCGCGGCGCGACTCCTCGTCCACGTACTGGCTGTGGCCGAGCTGGGTGTCGATGACGTCGATCTCCTCGACGTCCTTGAGGCGCGCGGGCCACGTCCCGGTGCGGAGGCAGACGATGCAGCGGACGATCTCGGCCAGCCCCTGCAGCATCACGAGCGCGCCCGCGATCGGGATCACCGTCTTGAAGTGGTAGACCGGCGGCCCCTCCGCGGTGACGGTGGAGTGCTCGTGGATTCGCCAGGAGTCGGCCGCGAAGCCCCCGCCCGCGTAGATGAGCCCGAGCATGCAAGGAATGAAGAAGAGCAGGTACAGGGTCAGGTCCAGCGCGGCCTGACCGCGCGGCTTCATGTAGATGTAGATGAAGTCGGCCCGCACGTGGCCGGCCTGGGCCAGGGTGTAGGCCCCGCACATCATGAACAGCGTGCCGTACAGCATGTTGTTGAGATCGAAGATCCACGCGGTCGGCGCGTTCAGGATGTAGCGCTTGAACACCTCGATGGACACCACGAAGGTGAGGGCGACGATCAGCCAGGCGAAGACCTTGCCCGACCAGTAGCTGATCTCGTCGATGACCTGGAGGAGTCGCTGGGCGCTCACGGGTGAGCCGGGGTTCGCGCAAAGCAGGCCGGCCACCCGGTGGGAGCCGGATGACCGGCCTGCTCGACTGAGATCACGGGCCGGCTAGCTCTTCTTGGCGGGCCTGGCGAAGTAGTGGTTGTAGGCCATGCGGCGGCTGACGTTGGTATCCAGATCCCACTTCACCGCGCGCGCCGCGAACGCCTTCTGCGAGTCGGCAACTTCCTTGAACATCGGGTTGTCGGCCGATTTCTTCACCAGCACCTCGTCGAAGATCTGAAGCTGCTTCTGCAAGATCGAGTCCGGAGTCTTGTAGACCCGGACCTTGTCCTTGGTCTGCAACTCGATGTAGTCCTTCGAGTAGCGGTCGATCGACTTCCACGCCATGTCGGCCGAGGCCGCCTCCACCGCGTACTCGATGATCTTCTTCATCTTGTCCGGCAGCGCGTCAAACTTCGTCTTGTTGAACGTGATCTCGAGCTGCTCGGCGTTCTGGTGGTAGCTCTGCAGCATGTACACCTTGGAGACGTCGGCAAAGCCGAGGAGGCGGTCGGAGGTCGCGTTGTTGAACTCGGCCGCGTCGAGGAGACCCCGGTCCATGGCCGGCACGATCTCGCCGCCCGGAAGCGCGTTCACCGCCGCACCCAGCCCGGTGAACACGTCGATCGAGATGCCGACGGTGCGGAACTTCAGGCCCTTGAAGTCGTCGACCTTGGTGATCGGCTTCTTGAACCAGCCGAGCGGCTGAGTGTACATGGGGCCGTAGGGGAAAGACACGACGTTGGCGTTGATCGACTTGTAGAGCCTGTCGAGCAGCTCCTTGCCGCCGCCGTACTTGTGCCAGGCCAGCAGCATGTTGGCATCCATGCCGAAGGCCGGGCTCGATCCCCAGAGGGCGAGCGCCTGCTGCTTGCCGTAGTGGTACACGAGCACGCCGTGCCCACCGTCGAGGGTACCCTTCGACACCGCGTCGAGCAGGCCGAAGGCCGGCACCACTGCACCCGCGGGCAGCACCTCGATCTTGAGGTCGCCGCCGGTCATGTCGTTGACCTTCTTCGCGAAGTCGAGCGCGTACTCGTGGAAGATGTCCTTGGCCGGCCATGTCGACTGCCAGCGCATGGAGATGGGACCCTGGGCCTTGGCGACCATGGGGAAGCCGAGCGTCGCCACGCCCGCGGCCGCCGCGCCCTTCAGAAAGCGGCGGCGCGGTGCCTCGACTGGTGTCTGGTGGTTGCTCATCGGTCGTCTCCTTTGACGCCTCTTCGGTGGTGGAAGTGGGGAGCACCCCGGCCTGACTTCGCTTCGGCCCGCGACGAGCATCCGGGGCTCAGCCGTCGGGGAATTCTACCCCGGCCGCTCCTCCGCGCGAAAGAACAACTGTGGGGGCGCGCCCGTGGTTCCGGCCCGGCCTCAGCGAGCCGGCACCGGGGGCAGCGTCACCGCGACCCGCTCCCGGTCCCGCCGTACGACCAGGGGCAGCGGTCCGTCGGGCCCCGCAGCCAGCAAGGCCTCCCGCACCGCGTCGAGCGTGACCACCGGGCGGCCATTGACCTCGGTGAGCACGTCGCCCACCTGCAGCCCGGCGCGCTCGGCGCGGCTACGGGGGAGCACCGCGGCCACCGAGGGCACCGCCGGAGGGCGAGCCCCGCCCAGCTCCGGCTGAGCCTCCGGATCGCGCACCAGGAAGCCGTACTCGGCGGCCACGCGCTCGGCGGCGACCGACGCGGGCATCGCGCCGACCTTCACCTGTACGGGCTGGCGCCCCT
>Ga0214473_10004783_pt1 | contig 16260 bp, 19 predicted proteins | sample RVTome_7_FD_203509 | JGI IMG/M metagenome (GOLD analysis project Ga0214473, IMG submission 203509) | Soil microbial communities from uranium-contaminated site in the Upper Colorado River Basin, Wyoming, United States - RVT98D197 | ecosystem: Environmental > Terrestrial > Soil > Contaminated >... | reverse complement strand
TTGACGCGATGAAATAGGGCTGGCATTGGCTGCGGTTCAAGGTGTGGCGCTCGGGTTAGCCTAAGTGTTGACTTGACGTCGGCCGGGGTAGTATTATGTTTCATGTGGTTCCTTTCTGACCGGGGACGTTCGGGGCGTCTCCGGTCTTTTTTTGTGGTCGTCTCCGGGTGATCTAGATCTGCCGTGCTCTCTCCTTTCTGTTTAATAATAGGGCGGCTGATGGCAGGTGGCAATGTAGTTATCCACGGGTATTTTTTTTAAGTTCCGATGTAGCGGCGCCGGCGCTTTCGCGCCCGCGCCGCGTGTCGTGTTTTATTACCGTCGCTTTCTGGCTGCCTTCGTCGTGGTTGTTGGTCGTTGCGGGTTGCGGCGGTCTACGATGTCGGCTAGGACTAGGCTGGCGTATGCGCTCATAGATAGACCGAGACGGGCCGCTTCTGTCTTCAGTTCGTCCAGCAAGGCCGGGTCTAGGTAAATGTGTACGCTGGCTTTAAGCATTCCTTTTTCCTTTCGTCTGCTTTGTTCGCATGGATCCAGTCTTCGGGTTATACTCGGCTGTAGCTCTAGTGAGTGGGTCAGTAGCGAGTACTGTCCACGCGAAGCCGGTGGCGCATGTCCACACTAGGTGGGGGTGGGGGTTTTCCCACCCGACCAGTTGGGCGGCGATTTTTTCTGCGTCTTTGCGTTTCATGGCGCTCCTTTCTCGGCTATTATGGTTTGGACTTCGTTCGTTGTTCCCGGCGTGGTCTGGCCGTTGATTATACGTGAGCTGCTGCCTGGTCCTAGTAGGTAGTCTATGACGGCGCTTAGTCGTTTCTGGCTGGCGGTGATGGCTGCGGCGTAGCGTATTTGGTTATCGATTTCCCATTGGAGATCCGCTATTTCCTGCTCCAGTTGTTCGTCGATCGATGGTTGGCGGTAGGGTTTCATCTGTTGCTGGCTCCTTTCTGAGTTGGCGACGGCGCCGATCGGCGCCGTCGCAGTGGAGGTTAGATCCAGTCGGGGCCGTATGCGTCGGACATTTGGGCTATTTCTGACCAGTTTCGTTCCCTCTCGACGGTCTCGGCGTGGGCTGGCGGTAGTTGCCTGGTCTCGGCCATGAGAGCAACAGTTACGTCTCGACATAGGACCGCGTAGGCGGTAAACAGTTTGCGGTAGGTCGTCGGGAGGTTGGCGTCGCGGCTGGCTCGCAGTGCGTGTTGTCTGGCGGTGGTAAGTCTGTCTCTGGTCACGGCGCCCGGTGGCTGGTCTAACGGGGCGAACATGGCGCGGGCTGCGAAGATGTGCTTGCATCCACCGCATTCGCTTCTGCCTCGATCGTCGGGACAGGTACAGTCGTCTAGTGCCTCGTCCTGGGTTAGGTGTACGTGATACCAGGTGGTCGGCGTGGTTTCGGACTGGATCCAGATCGATCCGTCTGGCTCGCGAGTCATCTGTCCGTAGGCTACTATGCGGGCTGCCCGGTCGATTCGGGCCAGGCGCAATTCTTCGGGGCTGTGCGTTGTTACTGCTTGTCTCGGGCTCATTGTGTGGCTCCTTTTTTCAGAGTTGGCGACGGCGCCGTGTGGCGCCGTCGCAGTGGGTTACGCTTCGTCTTCAGGTATGAATACGCTTAGACATGGTACACAGGCGATTGGGCCAGCGTCAATCGATCGTTGGCTGGCTCTGATAATGCGGCCGCATTTCTGGCAGGTGAGTTTGAGCTGTCGGTTTTTGTTGGTCTTTTCCTCCTTTCCTTCGTCTTCTTCCTCGGCGGCGCCGCTTATGGTCGTCGTGGATTCCGGGCGGCGTTGGCTCAAGCCAGTTGATTCGCGTATTAGGCTGATTTCCTCGGCGTAGCGCATTGTTAGGCCGGGCTGTAGGCCGGTTGTAATTATGCCGTGTCGCGGATGGGCGGCGCATACAAGGCCAAGTTCGTGGGCGAGGACAGCAAACCTGGCGTTGTGGTAGCGTCCGTCTCGGCTGGTGTCCTGGATTTTCCGGGTTACGGCTACGGAGTGCGCTGCCTCGTGAAGAATGGTGTGGAGTACTTCGACCGGGCCGTCGTCCAGTACGATCGAGTCAATGTGTATTTCATCTAGTGGCTCGTTCCCGGCAGGGCTGTTGGCGATTTGCTGTCCGTTGCTCGTCCAGCACGATCGTTCGTAGTGCCCTAGTCTGGTTGATTCGTGGCGGTAGATTGTCAGGATTGCGGGCCTAACGTCCGGGTGGTGTTTCCTGATTGTGGCCAGTGCCAGTTCGAGCGCCTTCGTTGGTTTGCTCAGAGTAGTCATTGGGTGGCTCCTTCCTTTCTTCTTGTCGTTTACACGTCAATACGGGGTTACAGGACATTCCCAGGGGCGGGTGCATCCTTCGGCGTAGCTCCATAACTGGCAGGCGTGGCAGTTATAGGGATCTGCCTCGTCGTCTCGGTCGTCGTCGTCGGGTCGATCGCTTGCGGCGGGTGGCCAAGCAGGTTCGGGGTCATCCCATGCGGCGCCAGCACCAGACGGGTCATAATATGACTGACGTTCCTTAATGATCTTCGGTTGGGTTGGTAGCTCCCGGATAAGGCGACGGGCGGCGCCGTTGATAGCCTCGCCAGTGGCGGTTCGATGGGCGACTAGGATCGCGAGTTCGTCGCGTGTAATAGAGATTTTGTAGTAGCTGGGTCGTTCGGTTCGATAGGTGGTCATTTGTGGCTCCTTCCTACTAATCCGTGAGAGCGTTCAAGCGCATGCACACAGTCCGGAATTTCAGCAGTCCGTTAAATAGGCCAGTCTGGATTTTCAGTAGTCCTGGTTCTAATGATAGGTCTCTGCATCCAGCGAGTGGCAGCAGATAGACCGGAAGGTCATTACCGGCAGCCCATGCAATCGCGGACCATGTGCCGCTTCCGGTCGTCTGCCATTGGCGACCGGGGCCTAGCCATGGCGGCGGGCTGGAGTTTGGACATGCTAGTAGGGCTCCTCCGTCGTTCAGCAAATAGCGGAGCATGGCCAGGGATCTCCTGGCCAGTCGGGCTCTAGCGGGTATGGTAGGGGGCCTCCCACCAGTCCAGTATTGGACATTTGCGCCAGCTGCGGCTGCGGCGGCGACGGCTGCGGGGGAGGAACAACCCGGGATAGCGCCGGTTCCTCTTCGACCGAAGGCGGCCATTACAGTTAGCTGATGGGGGCGATTGAGACCGAGGGCGGCGCCGATCGCCGCGGAGTCGGTGCCTAGTGCGCATCCAGTCACGATATCGTGACCGGATGCTAGTAGCTCTGCTACGCGGTTAGCGATGGCGTAGGAAGCTCCTGGTGGCAGGTGGCGGGATCCGCAGACGCCGACTAGCATGTCACACGCTCCCAAAGCCGTTGGGGTGTGTTTCCTCTGCCCTTCAGGCGGGCGTATACGGGTTGGGCTGGGCCGAGGGCGACCGGGACGCTGGCGGACCAAAGGCGGGCGGCGATCCGGCGGACGATTACGCCATAGCCAATCCGGGCTGCCCAGCGATCGGCGAAGGCAGTAGCGGCGGCCTGGTCTGCCCATGCGGTGGCGAGTACGGCGCCAGTCCAGGCGTGGCCGGAAGCGCGCCAGCACACGCGATCGGCGCCGAGTCGGAGCGCTGATGCTGCTACGCTCCTCGGCCAGGCGGGGGTCAGTGGTGCGTCGGGGACTGTCATTTGTGGCTCCTTCCTACTAATCTGTATTGGCTGGTTCCTGATACTATTCTACGCCCATTTTAGGCCATTTTCAACACTTATCCACAGGTATTTTTGATTGGGGATAAGTTATCCACATGTTTTTTCAGAATGTGGATAAGTGCCCCTGACAGTCCGGACTGCCTCACGGACTGCGGCCAAGGGGACTAGGACTGCGGCGGCGGGGTCACCCCCCTTCAGAAATTGCGGTGGTTGTGGGCGAGCCAGGAAGGGAAGAACGCGCTCCTCGTCGTTCTGTACAGATGTTGGTATGGCGGCGGAGAGAGGACCGCGGCTGTGACAGGTAAAGGCGAATTGAAATCTATTTGGGGCGATTGGCAAATAGATTTCAATTCGCCTTGCCGTAGGCCCTTACCAACGAGCTGAGTAGCCGGAAACCTTAAATCGCCCAACCGCTGACGTTTCCGGCTACTCAGCGGTGAAGTTCAGACTGTGTTTGAATTTGTCAGACATTGGAATAGAGGGCGTAGCCCTACCGCTTGAAAGGCTGACGCACCAGTGTAGCGGAGCCGGAGGGTAGCGTAGGGTAGCGCAGGGCCGGGGAGCACAACCCCGCTGGCGACGTGGCCCAAGCGGACCGGAGCGAACCGTAGGCGTAGCGGCGACAAGTGAGTTCCCGTGTAGGGGTTCGGGGAACGCTTTCCCCGAGGCGGCTGGAGGTAGGCCGTTTACGGACGCCGGCCGCCCGTAGCCGCGTCGCATATTGATCGCCCCGTGGTGGCCCTGTTTAGCCGCAGCAGGGGCCACGACGGGGCGTGTTCTTTCACGACAATCAAAGGTTGATTAGAGACATTGGAATCGAGGGCGTAGCCCTACCGCTTCCGACCGAAGAGCGTTTGGATAGGCGCCGGACTGGTTTTGGCGGTCAAGTGTTTGGGGTGAGTCATTTCAATCCGTCCCCTTCCGCTTAACCGGTGCTGGCCTTCCTTCGATGCCGCCGTCGCCCGTAGCGAGTTTAAAGAACGAGAATCGAAGGGCGGCGGCGGGTAGTAGCACCATTACGTTGCCTGAGAACAAGGGAACCTGGCCGGCATGAGATCGGCGTAGGGCGGGTCCGACCCGACCCTCGCGGCCTGGGAGGGTCGGACCCGCCCGGTGTACGAAGGGAACAATGGTCGCAGACGGACCGTATCTTGGGGGGGGTTTGACGAACAAGCCCGAAAGCCCGTAGCGAGTTTAAAGAACGAGAATCGAAGGGCTTTCGGGACGATTAGCACCATTACGTTGCCTGAGAACTGCTGGGGAGGGGCGTATCTTGGAGCTGGCTTACGCAAAAGCCTGACGATCCCGACGGAGCGTAGCGGAGTCGGGGAAGTCAGGCGAAGCAAGACGGAGAGCGGAGCACCCTGACGTAACGAAGTGGAGTCAGGGATGCGTAGCTCGGAGTCGGGGACGAAGGGAACCAAGATCGTAGACAGACAACGAACCTGGTCCGGTCAACCAGGTTCGCTGCTAGTGGGTGGCCGGTGAGCAGGCGGCCTCAAATAGTATGGGCGGCTCGTTGGTGGGTTGTCAAGGTAGCCTGGCGTCTGCTGCGTCTATGTCTGGTGGTGGTTGTGGTGTTGGAGGTTTGGTTGTGTGTGGGCCAAAGAGGTTCAATGGTTGCGCGAGGCCAACTTTGTTGTAGAAACCTCGGTATAGGCCCATTGCTATTACGGCGACCATGAGGGTGTTGCCGATGATCTCCATTACCCAGCTAGGTATGTCCATGGCGATGCTTTTGTCGATGATTGCGCCTGCGGTGGCGAAAATGGCGCAAGTTGCGAATGCTATGATGGCCTTCTTCCTGTCGGTCCATTGGTTGTTTTGGATTTGGGCGATCAGGAATGGTAGAAGAGCGCCCGCGACGATGATCCAACTGTCGACCATGTTGAACTCCTTTCAAAGCGTGAGAAGTGGTTTCCATCCCGGGAAGGATTGTCCTGGGCAAGCGGTAGGTGATTCTGGTAGAGCTATCTCGTAGTGACCGGCTACGGGTGTTCGTGGGATTATGGTGTGAAGCCAGGCGATGAGCGATTTTGTGGCGGCGATCGTTGCCGGCAGCGGCCAAAACTTGTTGTAATTACCTACTAGGCAGATCCCAACCGTTGAGCGGTTTAGGCCATAGATGTGGGCTCGTTTCGTCCTGATGTCGCCGACGTAATAGGTGGTGTTTGGATAGACGAGGAAATGGTATCCGATGCCGGGCCAGCCCAAGATTTCGGTGTGATAGTGATGGATTTCGGTTGGTGTGGAGATTGTGTCTGCTCCTGAGTGGTGTATTACTATGTGAGTAAGTTTTTCGATTGGTCTGTTTTGTTCTTCCCAGGGCTCGGGGCCGAAAGCGTTTCGGAGATCTGTCCAGGGGGGAGTTATGCTTTCAGCCCCTGGAAGAAAGGGCGCAGTATCTCGGTGTAGTCGCAAACTACTTCTTTGGCTTCGTCCGTGATGTCTAGCAGAATTCCGGGGTCTGTTGATTTGGTGATTTGGCAGAAGTGTCGTGCGAATGCTCGACGAATGGCCTTGTCGGGTCCGTCTGAGGCGTTCCATTCAGCGAATAAAGCAGGGTTGATGAGTCGGGCGTCGGTGATGGTTGTTGGTTCCACTGGCGGTTCTCCTTCTATTTGTGTTTTAGTGAGAAGCAATGGCAGATCGGCGCTGTCTATGATTTGGTCTTTCCATAGTTGGTTGGAGCTGGCAAGGATGAATTTGTGGCAGGCCCTGATCCGTGGTTGTTCGTTGGCGATGGTGTTTAACCAGAGTTGGCAGGTTGTTGCCTGTTCACGGCTTGATTTGTTTGGTGTGGTGTCGGCGTATTCGGTTATGAATACGTCTTTGTTGGTTAGGTCTAGGTAGCGTTTGTATCGTTGGCCGGCGTCTGGAGAAGCCCAATTCTCGTACTGCCAGTATACGTGGCAGCAGAAAAAGTCTGCTTCTGCGAGTAGATTGGGTATGGCGGCGTACCATGTCAGATCGGAGAAGTTTGGGCTCATTGGCGTGGATCCGAATTTGGCTTCAGGAACTAGGCGTCGTATTTCTCGGAGAAAGTTGAGAGCCCATGTTTCGTATATGTCTTCGGCTTTCTGGTAGGTTTTGAGCCAGCCTTCGATCGGGTCGTTGACTTCGTTGAGTATCTGAAAGCGTTGTCCGAATGGGAGTAGGGATCGAATGATTGGCGCCCATCGTCGGGCTAGTTCTGTTTCGTTTTCCCATGGGGATGCGGTCAGCCTGAAGGTGAGATCGTGGCCGTCTTGGTGTAGCCGTTTAATGTGATCAAGTTGCCGCTGCAGGTGGTATTCTTGTAGACCGTATTGGTAGATGATTTGGAGAACAGGGCCGAATGGTCGGGCTAAGTCGTAGTCGTCGTCTCTGAAGTTCCAAGGGTCATCAGTCCAGTGTTGACCGGAAATGTCGCTTAGAGTTGGCATTGTGTAGCTCCTTTATGTGTAAACGACAAAAATAACGGCGCTGTCTGAGTTTGCCGGGTCGGGCCAGGCGACGAGGGCGTATCTTCCGGCGATTACGTCGGCGTCAAGGATGTTGGCGGCGACCTCTACGCCGGTGATGTAGGCTGCTAGGCTGCCGTCAAGTTGGATTGTGGCGCTGTGGGTGGCGGCGTCAAAGGCGATGATAGTTCCCCGTCGTATTTCCACGTTAGACGCCTCCCAGGGTGATGATTTGCTCGAATTTGGGCTTTTGGGTGTCGTAGGTGATGGCGATCGCCTTCACTCTCCGCTTGGCGGCGCTTAGGCCGGCTCTTGCCTCGGTCACGTCTACCACGTCGTGTACCTCAAGGCCGCAATGGGGTTGGGTGGTGATGGTGTCGTCCTTGGCGGCGATCGTGGATTGGCGTAGGATGCCGGCGGCGTGTGTGTTTGCTTGTGTGGCTGTTGTCAAGTTTGTAACTAGTTCCTGGGTGGTGGTGGCGGTGCGTAGTTCGATCTGGTCCCAGTCCCGGGCTTGGCCGAATGCGCCTTTGGCGAGAATTTGGACTTGGTTGGGGAGGGGGGCGCTCGTGGGCTGACCGCTCTTGTAGCGGGCGGTCTTGATCGGGTGGGTGGTGCCAAAGGCGTAGGCGCTTGCGTCCGCTGCGGTCTGATCTGTGACGTAGGCGGTGGCGTTCTGAAAGCGGATTCCATCGGTAACCAGAAGCATAAGACGTTGTATAGCACTTTTCAAGGTCTCCTTCGGCTTGATGGTAAAGGCCGGGTAGATCGTAAAGCCCGGGTTGATCGTTGACAGTTGGCTGCTGGCGTTGTCCAGCGTCGTCTTGATGCCGGCTCTCGCCATGAGGTCCCGAAGGATGTTGACGATCGTCGTCGACCCGGCCGGGTAGTTGATCTGCTTGGTGGCCGTCCAGCGTTGTAGCAGCTCCCAGGGCGTTGAGGCGTTCAGGACGAGCTGCGCTTTTCCTGCTTCGGCGGTGAGTTCGTAGGAGTCGATCCAGAAGCTCAGGTGGGTCGCTGCTTCGTTTCCGGCCGATGTGCGGTAGCCGAGGCCTAGCTTTAATTCCGTGCCGATCCAGGCGTCGCCTTTGCCAGAGGCCGTCGATAGGTAGGCGCCGGCGTCGTTCCGGACTGTGGCGACCAGCTTCCCGGAGTCAAAGTCTACGTAGGCGGTGAGCTTCAGAAGATCGGCGGTCAGGTTTAGATCTGCCGGGGCAATCTCGGCTCTCCATACGCCGTTTGGCGTCGTCAGCCAGGCGTGAGTAGCGCTATTCGAAAGGGCGATCCCGGTGGCGCATGTTATGTTGAGCGGCCATGGTTCGTGCCAGAGGGCGTCCAGGAAGTCGATCGATGGTAGGGTATGGGTGGTGGTGGGCGTGGTGTAGCTGCCGGTCCCGGAGTAGGCTTCGAGGAAGATCGTCCTATAGACGTCCGGTCTTCCGATCGAAACATGGCTATAGGTTACGAGGCTGCCGGCGTCGGCAACTACGAGCTCCTGCAAGGCGTGCCACGTGCCGGCGGATTGGGAGTAGCCGTCGCCGTAGATGGCTTGCCAAACGATGGATTTCCCGGCTGCGTTCGTCCCGGTCACAAGCAGGTTGTAATCCTGGTAGTAGTGGGCGGCGAGGCCGGTCACGGTAGAAACGGTGAGGGTCCAGGCGGCGGCCGCTCCCCAAGTGCCGGATGTTCTGACAACTCGGTAGACGATGCCGGCAGCGGCGTAGAAAAGGATCTGCGTGGTGGTGTCTTTGTAGACGAAGGCGACATGGGTCACGTCGGCGATCGCGGTGTCGGCAAGAACGGCGGCGCCGAAGGTCGCGCCGTTGTCGGTGCTGCTTTTCACGTAGATGGCTCGCTTCTGCCAGTCTACGTAAACCAGATCGACCTTGGCGCTATTGGTGGCGATGGCGATCCCGGAGGTCTCGGAGATGTCGGCGACGATGCTGCTCCAACTCGAGTACGTTGAGCCAGATCCTGGACTGGTTACCCGGCTATAGCTCAGATCGTAGGCAGCGCCGTTCTGAACGGCCCTGGCTCGCAACAGGCTGCCGTCTCCGGCCATGCCTCCAGCGTGCCTGGTGATGGCCTCGGCGCCGGTGTAGTAGCGTGTCCAGCGAAAGCGGCCGACGCTGGCGATCTTCTCGCGGGCTTTCAGCTCCACGTATGGCGTGGTGCTGGCCTTCTTCTGTTCGGCTAAGAGTGTGGCGCTCAGTGTGATCATTGGACCCTCACCCTAACCCTCTCCCAAAGGGAGAGGGGATTCTTTGTCATAGCGGAACTATCTGCCGGATTCTGAGTTTTCGCCGGTAGTCGATCTTGGCCAGCTCGGCGATGAAGCGTTTCATGGCGTCCTGTCCCCAGGTGAGGTAGTCTTTCCAAACGTCTTCGCCGCCCACGTTGATCCGGTTGGGAGCGTAGTTTGCCCATTCGAGCAGGGCGTAGGCGGTTGCTCCCAGGGCGATCAAGGCGGTGTGGCGGGTGGGTACCGTGGTGTTCGTAGCGATACTATGTTCCTTCAACCAGAACACGTAGACGTTGTTCGTGGCGGCCGGGCATTCGTCGACAAGTAAGGTGAGAGATCCCGACCAAACCTCGAACCTCGGCTTGATGGGCGGATACTTATCCACAGGGTATTCGACCGATACCACGTCAATAAGATTGCTTAGCGTGGAGAGAGAGACAGCCCGGCTGTTGGCCGTGGTGGTCAGCGTGGATTTCTGTTCGATCGGCGATGCTAGGCTGTAGTCGGCCAGGGCTTTGGCGATATGGCGATCGATAACGGCGTCTGTCCAGCGATAGGCGCCTGAGTCGTTGTCGTGCAGGTCGTTCCGGACCTGGGCTTCGAGGTCTTGTAAGGCGGTTGGCGGCATGGTCGATCTCCTTTAGCAAGGACTGCAAGGACTACAAGGACCACAAGGACTGCAGGGACGGGGGTAACCACGGGGGGTTACCCCTACAGGGTGTTTCCTTCTCCGGCTAGTTGTGTGCCTTCGTCGGCGTTTCTCCGGGCGGCTTCGGCTTGGGCCAGGGCTTTGGTCTCGGTTCTGATTTGGGCCAGGTGTTGGAGCTTGGTCATGCCTCCGGGCCTGGTCTTGTTCCAGTTGTAGACGGCGACAAAGGCGGGGTCCGGGTTGCCGGCGTTGTCTAGCTTGGTTTCGTCAAGATGTACGGCCAGGCGGTAGGAGTCGGGGGTTTCGCGGGCTTTGAGTAGTTTCAAGGTTTTTTCTCCTTTCTCGGTGACCACAAGGACCACAAGGACCACAAGGACCACAAGGACGGCAAGGATTAGTCTACGTAACTGAATTGGAGATCGTAGGTCCAGTTTCCGCCAGCAGAATGAGTCATTTCGATCTGCCAGGTTCTAGGTAGCGAGTAGTTGCCCACGGCGGTGATTTCGTTGGCGGCGGCTCCCCAATCCGGGCAAACGACGTAGTTGTAGCGGTTTGCTCCGGTGAGGGCGGCGCTTTGGAAGATTGTGATGAAGGCGCCGTTCCCGATCTTGACTTGGACCTTCATGGTCAGGGTCTCGCCGCCACCAGCAGCGGAGTCAATGTTGAGTTGGAAGATGGCGCCCCGGTGGTTGTGGTTGTACATCGTCGATGAGTTTGTCGTAGCGGTGCGGACGGCAGATGTGAGCAAGGCGTCGCCGAACAGCGATTGGGGTGTGTCAAGGTAGCCTGCGGCCGGGGCGTTGCCGTTGCCGGCAAACAAGGTGGGTGCTACTCTTAAAACACGATTCAGGGTCATTCGTGGCGTGCCGATGTCACCTTCGTCGACCGAATCCGGGCTTGTTTCGTCGGCCATGGCGCCCATTGGTGTGATCGAGCTGGATCCTGGTGTGAAAGCGGCGTCGTCGGTCATGGCGGTGCCGCCCGTGCCGCCGATGTTGGTTCCGTCCGGGTTGCAGACCTTCACGGCGTCGGCGGTGTCGTGGGTGGCCTCGTCGCCGTTGGCGGTAACCATCCTGACCTTACCGATGACGTTGGTCCCGCCGGCGATGCTTGCTACGTCCACGTCGCCGATGTTGTTGTTGCCCGCGGCGATGCTTGCCACGTCAATGTTGCCGATGTTGTTGTCACCGGCCGGTAGGGCGGCGTTAACCTGGACCCCGTTCGTGGTTCCCGGTGTGGTCTGGTCGATCCCGACCTTGCCGACGATTGCAGATCCGGCCGGTAGGGCCTCGCCGAATTTGATGTCGCCGATGTAGGTAGGATCTGGGATGTCGGAAGCCGGAACCACGGACAGCGAGGCGGCGCTGGCTTTCTGTCCGATGAGAACGGAACCATCAACGTTGTAGAGGATGGCGCCGGCTATTTCGTGTCCAGCGTAGTCGGTAACTGCTACGGCCATGGTTGTTGTCTCCTTTCTTATCGAGGGTCAAGGGTCAAGGGTCAAGGGGCAAGGGGGACGGATTGTCCGATCGTCCGATTTCCCTGACCCCTGACCCCTGACCCCTATTTGCTTAGGCTTCCCGGGCCCAGGTGCCTACCATTTCGGTGACGACCCAACCGTCGACGCCATCACCTAGGAGTTTGACGTAGTCTCCCTTCTTGGCGGTGGCCTTCGTGTTGAGCAGATCCTTGTTGTCCTGCGGTGTTAGGCCGGCGCCGCTGATCTTGTCGGCGCTGTTTGGGCTGATCGTCACGAGAACGGCGCCGTCTTCTCCAGCGTTCCTGATCGTGAAGTGTAGACCGGCGGCCGTAGCCGGCAGGGTCAAGACCTGGGAGTCGGTGGCGACGTCCTGGATTGTGCCGCAGTCGGCGATCGCCAGGGTTGCGGTGGTGGCTGTGGCTTTCTTCTCGGTAGTCGGGCTGATGATCCGGCTTGATTCGAGTTTACCGGCCGATGGCGAGTTGATCCAGCCGTTCGAGTCCCGGAAGAACTGTTTCACGGCGCCGTTGATTATGCCGCCGCCCATCCTCCATTGCGGGCAAAGCAAAACCTCGGTGGCGGAGAGAATGAAGCCTACGAGCTGCCCGACGGTTCCGGCCGATTCGCTAACTCTCCCGACCGTGTCGGATAGGTAGAGGGCGGCTGCTTGGGTGGCTCCGGTGTAGCCCGATACTCGGGCGATGCGGTAGGCGGTGATGGTGCTGGCGACGGCGCCGGCTTCTCCTGCTACGAGTTCGGCGTAGACGTTGTTGTTACCGTCGGCCTTGATCCAGTTGCCGCCGTTGGCCTCGCTTGAGCCGAGGAGATCGCCTGGGGCTACGGCTTCGGAGACGACGACCTTAACGTCGCCGATCCCTTCCTCGATGATCCGGCCTCCGCTTGTCGGTTCGGTAATTGCCATTGTAGTTTGTCCTTTCTTGACGATTACACGTCAACTAAAGTTTGGTGGTGGTCCGATCGGACTGATTGACCGATCGGACCGATCGTCCTAGTCGTTGACTCCGTCCAGGTAGGCGACGGACAAGGTACTGAAAGTTGCGATGGTGGCGTACCACTTCACCCTTGTTCTGGTGGCGTCCTTCGTCTCGAGGGAGCCGACCCTTTCGACCATGACGCCGCCGGGGGCTTGCAGGCCGCAGACGCCGGACTCGCCAAACTTCACGGCGTAGATCTTCGAGCTCAAGGACTGGTTGCCCTTGGTTTGGGCGTCGCTGATCCAGTCGTTGATGCCGATCGGAATGCCGTCGTAGTAGGTGACCATTTGGCCAAAGGCGTTCCGGTCGGTCTCGAGGATGTTGCCTCCCGTCTGGCGTAGCGACTTCATCTTGCGCCGGCTGCGGCGACTCATCAACAGCAAGTCGGGCTTACCGGGCTTGACGAGGTCGATTAGGTGGTCGATCTTCGCCAGTGTGAGAGTGGCGCCGTTGTCTCCCATGCTGACCCGCTGCCCGGACACTGTGAGGGCGTCGATCCCGTCGAAGGACTTGGCGTCGCCGCTAAGTGTGCCGTTGATGAATGTGTCTTCGAACTTGTGGGCGATGGCCTTGGCCTTCATGCTGATGATCGTCGCTTCGAGGTCCTGGAGGTTCGAGCGGGTCATCCGCAAGAAGTTGTCTACGTCTGCGTCGCCGCCCAGGATTGAGAGTGCGGCCGTGAGCTGCGTGAAGGTCGGCGTCGACTCGGTCCAGTTGTCGCCTACACTGAAGAACGAGGCGTTTGCCATGGCGTTTTCCCGGTTGTAGGTGAGACCGTTGCCAACGATCTCAATGAACGGAAGCATCTGAAGGACCGGACTTTCTTTCACGATCTCTTCGGTGACTCCGACTTTGAGGATGTCGTTGGAGAGCTTGTTGGCTTCTGCGAGGGTCATTGCCATTGTAGTTTGTCCTTTCTTGACGATTACACGTCAACTAAATCCCGTCCTAGTTGGTGATGGCGTGCCTGATCTTGTCCAGCGAAGACATGCTGGCTATGTCGATCTTTCCTCTTGGCGGTGCGCCGCCTGGTACGGCCAGATTTGATTTTACCTTGTCTACGATCTTTTGTGCTTTGGCAAGGTTGGCGTCGATCTGCTCTACGGTGCCGGTTTCGCCCAGCTCGTCAAGGATGCCGGCCGGCAGGTCCGGGTTGGCCTTCAGGCTGGCGATCTTGTAGGCTTGGACTGCCCTGGCGAGTACTTCGGTGATCTCGGCTTCTCTGGCTGTTTGGGCGGTGGTCGTGGCCTCGGCCTCGCCTTTGAGCTGCGTCATGTCTGCTTCGTGCTGCTCTTTCAGGGTCAGCAGTTCGGCGTCACGGGCTGCCCACCGGCTTTGAATCTCGGCGGTCTCGTCGCGAAGGATAGCGAGATCGGCCATAGCGTCGGCCATTTTCTCGTCTCCCATGAGTTTGGCGATCGTCTCGGTGATGGTCTCGAACATTAGTTCTATTCCTCCTTTCTTACGAGATAGCGAGAGCTATATTGATTGCCTTGGTAGGCATTTGTTTTTGCCTGGAATTCTCCGGTTTTTGTGTGATCGTCTCTGTTTCATGTGATTTGGCTGTAAACTGCTGTAAATTCCTGAGAATGCCTGTAAATTGATATTTGGCTACAAAAATATGCCGATTTTATTCCTAAATAGCCTACTTTGGTTGCACTTTTGACGGTTCTGGCGCCGGTGTCGCCGGTGGCGCTGTGATCGCTTCGACCTGGCGTTGTTCGACGATCCAGCGATCGAATTCGGCTTCCGGGTTGTCTATTCCTAGATTGTCGGCGGCTCGCTTGCGCGAGTGGATTCCTTTCTCGACCAAACGGGTCTCGTCGTCTACGGTTCTTGAGTGGTCTTGTGGTAGCACGTCGCCCCATATAATTCTACTACGGATCTGCGATAAGTTGGCGTCGTGGGGGATGGTTCCCGGTCCGGACCCTTCTTTGAACTGCCTTAAGAGCTTCAAGATCATATCGCTGCGCCGGTTGTAGGCGTCTGACCGGATCAGGCGCTTTCGTCTGACCTTCTGTAGCAAGGGGTGTAACTCCATCTCGAGTGCGACTCCGGATAGTGCCTTCTGGTTGTCGCCAAAGGCGGTTCTCGGTGACTCCGAGAGATCGTGAATCGTCCGGTAGAGGGCGTCAATGTAGTCAATGTGGAGTTTGACGCCGCCGCCCTGCAGGAGGTCCAAGAGATACGCCTTCGACTTCTCCGGCAGCTCCCAAATCTGGCCGGGCTGTACGGTGATGTCGGTGGCTCTGTCTACGCCTTCGAGGACGGTGATCGGGTTCCCGGAAAGCTCGAGGATGCGTGAAAGCTGCGACATTGCTCGATTCAATTCCCTTGTCGGCTGCATGATCTGCGGAATGTCAGATGCTCCCCAAAACTGCTTTGGTTCCCGGATGTTCGGGTAGATTACGTACGGGATAAAGCCGTAGGGGTTGCGTGAGCTGCTGGCGATCTTCCCGTCGATCCAGAGGTCGTAGCTGCGGTCCGTCCAGTCTTCGATCACAACAACGGTGGCCTTCTGTGTCTCGTAACCGTGCAGCATCTCGATTTCCTCGGCTGACAGCACATACTTGCTGGCGACTCGCCAAAGGCGGGCGGTGTCGTCTCCGAGCCACCAGGCGAAGATCCCCTGAACGTCGGGCGTCGTCACTCTCACGTCCTTCGTCGTTGGATCCCAGGTGACCTTGTAGCATCCGTCTCCGAGGATGGCGGTATCGATTTCGGTGTCGAAGTCGATTGCGGTGAGGACATTGGCTTCGTTGATACGGGCCAGGGCGTCTTCTGCTCGTTTGGCCAGATCGGCGCTGGCTTTGGTCTGGTCTGCCGGATCTACGGCGATCTTGAAGCCGGCCATGGTGTAGGCGGTGATCTTGTCGATGAGGACCTTGGCATAGTTTAGGGTTAGGCGCCGGAGCCAGGGGTAGCGTGGTTCGTTCTCGAGTTCGAGCCAGGGGGCGCTTACGGTGGTCTGGCTGTAGGGAGTGTTCAACCACTGGTCGCCTTGGTAGAATTTCAGAAGCGTCCGGTAGCGGCTGAAGCGGTCCCGGTCAAGCTGGTTGAGCTGCTGCGGTAGTGGCGCCTTGGTGATCGGCATTATCGTCTCCCTTTCGCTTCTCGTGGCCGGTATAGTTCGGCGGCTTGGACGGCTAGGGCGGCGCTGGTGAGAAAGTCGTCGTGTCCTTCGGCCGGGTCAACGTAAAAGTTCATGGTCTGGTTTGCCCGGATGGCGGACTTAGCCCGCTCCATCTGAAACCAAAACTGGCGGTGTTCTTCGGACCCGTCCCCAGTATACATCTTTAGGCGACCGGAGTTAACTGCGGCGAGAAAGTTGTAAGCGAGGGCGGATTTGCTGGGGGCGGTGAAGATGTAGGGCGTCACGATCGAACCTAGGGCTTCTTCGAGATAGCTGGCGGTCGCTTGCCCTACGCCGGTAGCGTCTACGACGATCCGCTTGCATCCCCAAACAGATCGAAGAATGTCGGTGAGCTGGGCTTGGATGGCGCCGTGCTTAACTCCGGTCCGGTAGTAGTGTTCGACGATCCGGAGCTGGTGTTGGCCGTTGGGCTGTGGTATGAGCGCGCAGATCGTGGCGACCGTCGAATCCTTCTTTGGCTTGATGTAGCGGAGCACGTCGTCTTCGGCTTCCTCGTCTTCCCCGGCCAGATCGATGCCGGCGACGTAGATCGTGTCCGGGTGGGCGTCTCTGCGGTGGTGATAGCGCGGGTGGTCGCCGATCATCTGGGCGCGTTGGGCGGGTGAGAGAAAGCCGCCGCCGCCGTGGAG
>Ga0214473_10004782_pt1 | contig 16265 bp, 12 predicted proteins | sample RVTome_7_FD_203509 | JGI IMG/M metagenome (GOLD analysis project Ga0214473, IMG submission 203509) | Soil microbial communities from uranium-contaminated site in the Upper Colorado River Basin, Wyoming, United States - RVT98D197 | ecosystem: Environmental > Terrestrial > Soil > Contaminated >... | reverse complement strand
GAGCCAGCCTACTACCATCCTTGCAGCAGAGGATGACCCCGACGACCGTGTTTTAGTTGTGGAAGCCTTTCAAGAAAGCGGTCAGGATAACAGCCTGTACTTCGTCCAGGATGGTATAGAACTGTTGCAATATCTCCGCAAACAGGGCAGTTACACTACCCCCGCAACTGCCCCAAGACCCGATTTAATCCTGCTAGACCTGAATATGCCACGCATGGACGGGCGCGATGCCCTGGCTGAAATCAAAGCTGACCCAGTCTTACGTTGCATCCCGGTGGTGGTGCTGACCAATTCAAACGCGCAAGAGGACATCCTGTACACTTATGATTTGGGTGGGGCTGGCTTTATCATTAAACCGGAGACATTCGAAGGCATGGTCGAGGTCGCGAAGGGGTTGAACCAGTATTGGTTCGAAGTCGTCGAACTTACCAGTGGTGAATTTATAAAAAAAGTTAAGCATCACAATACCGCACATTCTTTTTTAGGTTAATCCATTCCGGATAGAAATTCTGCGTGGGAGTGTACGGCAACCATCACTGATTAGCTCCTACGGAGGTTATAGAACGATATGGAACTTGAACCAAAAACCATCCATTTATTGTTCATCGACGATGACGAAGATGATTATCTCATCCTGAAAGGATATCTCACGGAGCTTAGCGGCCAAGAAAAATATGTTTTAGACTGGGCACAGACTTACCAGGCTGGGTTATTACAAATCCAACATGCCAAACATGACATCTACTTGATCGATCATTACCTGGGAGAATTTTCTGGTCTGGATTTGCTACAGGAGGCAGTCCAAGCAGGTTGTCAGGCGCCGATAATCATCGTCACCGGACAATCTGACCGAGAAATCGATCAAGTCGCATCGATGGCTGGCGCGATGGATTATTTGGTAAAAGGGCAGATGGATGGACAGCTTCTGGAAAGGTCCATCCGCTATGCTTTGGAACGAAACCGATTAGTGAAAAAGATCCGCGAACTGGCTGTGCGCGATGAACTCACCGGCTTACATAACCGGCGTGAGCTGCTTCGCTTCTTGGGTTATGAGGTCATGAAAAGCCAACGCTACAGTCGTCCACTTTCCCTCCTGATGATGGATGTTGATCATTTCAAGGAAATAAATGATCGGTTTGGTCATCGTACTGGCGACGAAGTCCTGCAACAAGTGGCGCAAGCTCTTCTCAACAATACCCGGGGGTGCGATCTGCCAGTTCGCTATGGAGGTGACGAGTTCATCGTTGTATTGCCGGAAACGTCAGCTAACCAAGCCTGGTGTGTCGCAGAACGTTTGCGAAAGAAGGTCGAAGCCCAATCATTTCAGGTTATCAGCGAAAACAATATGTCAAAGAAGATCGAAATTACGATCAGCACCGGTGTGGCAGAATATCCGGGTGATGCCGCATCAGTCGATACGCTCATCGATCTAGCTGACCAAGCGCTATATCAAGCCAAACGCCTGGGTTGCAATCAAGTAGTCCGGTATCATGGGGAGCAGGAAAAAGAACTAGGCTCACCATGACATCTCAACAAATCCACGCATTACTGATCGAAGACGATCCCGATGATGTCCTTCTACTAAAGGATTCTCTCGCCGAAATCGGCTTGGGGAGGATCAAACTCGATTACGCCGACCGCCTCTCCAGAGGTCTGATCCAGCTTGGTTCCCAGAGTTACGACGTGGTCCTGCTGGACCTCAACTTGCCGGATAGCCGCGGTTTGGACACACTTAACATAACCATCAAAAGATTTCCCAAGTTACCCGTTGTGGTGCTCAGCGGCTTAGCCGATGATGCTATCACCATCGAAGCGGTCAGGCGTGGCGCACAGGATTACCTGGTAAAGGGTGAGATCAGCGGTCCTTTAGTTATGCGCGTTATGCGTTATGCGATTGAGCGCAAGCAGGTGGAGGCCGTGTTGCGCGCAAGTGAGGCCAGGTATCGCACGCTCGTGGAAACCTCACCCAATGGCATTACCCTGGCCGATTTGGAGGGTAAACTATTATTGTGCAATCAACAAGCCGCGCGCTTGCATGGTTACTCCAAACAAGAAGCTATGCTTGGAATTGACGTCTTTAAATTGGTCGCTCCCGGTGAACGACGTCTGGCAGCGCTGAATGCCCAAAAGACGCTCAATGAAAACAGGGTTATCAATGCTGAATATAATTTGCTGCGGAGAGATGGCAGCCAATTCCCGGGGGAGATCAGTACTGCGGTCTTACGAAACACTTCAGGAGTCCCTACAGGATTTATCAGCATCACCCGCGACATCACAGAGCAGAAAAAAGCGATTGAGGCAGAGAAGCAGCTGGTAATGCTGGAGAAGGAATTCATATCGAGTGTCTCGCATGAGTTACGAACTCCACTGCTCAGCTTAATGGAATATTTAGACCTGTTGCGGGAGGGGAAGGTGCACGATTCTGTCGTGCAGAATGAGGTCCTGAGGCGTGCATCCATGGATGCTAGTCGGATATTGGATATGGTGGATGAATTGTTAGATTTTTCTCTATTGGAGGGTGAGGGGTTGACATTAAATTGGGAGAATGTAGATTTAGCCAATATTATTACAGATGTCTTACAATCAATCCGTGAGCAAGCAAATGCGAAACGGGTTTCTCTTCTATGTGCTCCAATGGATTCGTCTTTAGTTGCTGATGTAGATTCTTCGCGAATGCGACGTGTGTTGGTTAAATTAGTAGAGAATGCGATTAACTACTCGGAACAGGATGGTAAAGTTTTAATCACAGGCAAAGCTATGAACGGCAAGATCAACATCAATGTTATTGACGAAGGGCGTGGTATGCCTTTGGAAGATTGCGAACGAATATTTGATAAGTACTATCAATTTAGCCATACCCCAGATAAAGCCACCGATGGGATGGGACTGGGGTTGTATGTTTCAAAACAAATCGTGGAAGCTCACGGTGGGAGCCTGGCAGTTAGCAGTCAATTGGGTGCAGGAAGCACATACACCATAACGATCCCCGCTAAGAAAAAGATTTAATCAATAGCCGAAGCAACTTAATTTGAGTGCCAAGATCCTGGTGGAGGACGATGATACCTATGTTCTGCACATGATACATACGGTATTGAGTTGTCTATTGCATGCCTTATCTGGGGGGAAAATTATCCAACATGTCCACCGAATCCACGTTAGTACATCCAACCTACACCCCATCGACATATTTTCAAATATACCCCCTTACCCCATTTCGACGATGACCTGGTTGATCGACCCTACTGGTTGCTGTGGGACCGGACTAGAAACCGGTTCACCGTTCAAGCGGATTGCCTTGACGCCTTTTTGTACACCCTGAGGGTTTTTTACCTCGATCTGATAAGTGGCTCCGCACCACCGGCGGGTGACCTCAAATTTCTTCCAATTGGCAGGGATGCAGGGATCGATGATTAAGCCCAGGTAATCGGGGCGCACTCCCAGGATCCAGTGTGTGACAGCATAATACATCCAACCAGCGCTGCCTGTGAGCCAGGGATGTCGTGCTCGCCCGTGGGCAGTATGATCGCGACCCATGATGAACTGGCAATAGGAATATGGCTCCGCCTGGCGGATCTCGATGATGTCATTCTGGTTATAGGGCAGCAGAGCGTCGTAGAATTTCATAGCCCGGTCACCGCGTCCTAATTTGCATTCGGCCACCACCGCCCACGGATTTGGATGACTGAAGACTGCTGCGTTCTCCTTGATGCCCTTGTAGACCCGCGTTACGAAACCGATGTCGTCATCTGGGCTGGAGAAAGCCGGCCAGAGCAAGTGGATACCATATCTGGAATACAGGTATTTGTCGACTGAATCCATGCAAATTCGCCCGCGCTCCGGCGAGGCTGCTTCGGAAAGGACAGCCAGCGAGTTACTTTCCAGGAAGATCTTGCCTTCATCATTCTGGGCAGAGCCAATCTTGAGACCCTTCCTGGTGAAGCCACGCAGATACCATTCACCATCCCAAAGATTCTCTTCACACGCCTGGCGGACCATCTCAGCCATGGCTTTGTATTTTTCGAGATCCACCTGGCGACCCAGGAATTTGGCAGCCTCGATGAAGTTGATCAACGCCCAGTGGTGGAGAAACGAGACCATGGCACTCTCTCCACCGCCCAGATTCAGACAGTCGTTCCAGTCGGCGCGCAATCCCTTGCAGATTCCAGTTGTGCCGACTTGTTCAGCGGAGAAATCCAAGGATCGCTTGAGGTGCTCGTAGATTGTGGCTTCTCCACCGTCAGCAAAGGGAACAACCTCATCAAAATAGGAGGACTCCCCAGTCTCCTTGACATACTCGCAGACTGAGGCAACGATCCAAAGAGCATCGTCTGAACAAGTGTCTTTCAGACCATGAATCAACTCTGCTGGATTGGGTTTGGGTACCACAGTGACCGACTTGACGCCAGGTAGTTCATCCTCCTCCGGTTTGAACACCTGCGGATCGAAGAGATGTAACCCATAACCCTGCCTGACCTGACCGTGGAACAGCTCGAGCATACGCTGTTTGACTTTTGCAGGGTTGGTATGCGGAACACTCAACACATCCTGGGAGGTATCGCGGAAACCCAGCCCGGTGCGTCCTCCTGTTTCGATGAACGAGGCAAAGCGCGACCAGACGACGCATGTTTCGGCCTGGTACAGATTCCAGGTATTGACCATGGAGTTCAGACCGGGGTGCGGCGTATTGCATTGGAAATGAGCAAGCTTCCTCGCCCAATGCTCCTTCAGTCCGGCAAATGCCTGGTCAACCATGGCCGGGTTGGAATATTTAGCTTTGAATACCTGACCAGTTGCGTGAGGCCCGATGCCCAGCATAAAGATTATGCGTGCTTCCTCCCCAGGCTGTAAGCTGAGCCGTTTATGCAACGCTCCGCAATGGTTACCACCCAGCTCAACACTGTTGTAGCATACACCCCGCGCCACTGCCGCAGGGTCGGTCTCGGTATGGTAAATGCCCAGGAAGCAGTCCCGCACGCTATCGAAGCTGTCAGGGGTGAAATTGGACGCCATGTAATGGAACGTCCCTGGATCGTAGAAAAAATCATACTCGATGATGCCATCTCTATAACTGGAGCCTGAGGCGTATAGGCTCATTTGTAAATTCTGGTTGTCAATTTCGATGTGGTGGAAAGAGAACTCCACATAGGAAAACACGCTCAAGTGGCGTATCTTTTCGGAGGTGTTCTTCAGCCGCACATCCCACAACTCCACATCTTCGTTGACCGGGATGAAGAGGAGCTGCTCACCCTGGATGCCCTGGTAATCGCAGGAGAACTTTGTGTAAGACAGTCCGTGCCGGCACCGGTATTTCGCGCGGGTTAAATCCTTACCGGTTGGCTGCCACGAGATCGACCAATACTCGCCTGTATCATCGTCACGCACGTAGACATAATGACCGGGACGATCCAGCGGAACACCATTCTGGCGGAAGCGAGTAATACGGTGGTGTTCGGCGGATTGGTAGAACGAATAACCGCCAGCATTGTGTGAAATCACGGTGCAGAGATCCTTTACACCGATATAATTCGTCCATGAAACCGGAATATCTGGCCTATCGATCACGTATTCCCGGTTTTCATCATCGAAATATCCGTAGCGCATTGGAGTCTCCTCTCAGCAATTATTCATGAGCAAAACTGTTTGAGCCATTCGATTAATTCTTGCGCTTTTTCCGGAGAATCTGCCTCGGCCATGAGGCGCAACATGGGTTCCGTCCCGGAGAAGCGCAGAAGCACCCAGTTATCGTTTTCCATCAACAGCTTGGTACCGTCAATATACGAGATACTGACCACGGGATGGGAGCCGATGGCATTTATCGAAGATTCCTTTATGCGCTTGGGAATCACCACCCGCATTTCAGGGGTCGCTGGAATACCTTCCTCCAGTGCATAGAGCCTTCCTATATTTTTCCAGATTTCTTCCTGGAGCTGGGAGAGGTGCTTGCCGGTGCGGGCTAGCATTTCCACTACCAGCGCCGAGGCAAAGATGCCATCTTTGCCCAATATGTGCCCGCGCACAGTGAGTCCTCCACTCGACTCTCCACCCAGCAAGGCATTATGTTGGACCATACCGGCAGCGATGTGCTTAAAGCCAACCGGAGTTTCGTAGCATACTTCGCTATACCGCTTTGCCAGACGATCCAGTAGATGAGTTGTGGCTAAATTACGCACGATCCCGCCCCGCATACCGCGCACTTCGTGCAGATACCAGTACACCAGGAGCAGGATATCATTGGAAGGGATATAGCGACCTTTTTCATCAATAATTGCAATCCGGTCGGCGTCACCATCGGTAGCCAAGCCAAGATCATAACTGCCTTCCTGGATGTGGTTGATGAGCAGACGTAAGGCTTCCAGATTGGGAGCCGGTGACCGCCCGCCGAACAGCGGATCGTGGCGGTCATGAATGAATGCCACCCGGCAACGCGCCTCGGTTAAGATCATTCCGAGAGTAAGCTGCCCCACGCCATACATGGGGTCCACAATCACTTTCAGGTTTGCATTGCGGATGGTCTCGAGATCGATTAATGCCTCAACCGCATCCACGTATTCATTGGTCATATCTTGCCGTTGGACGATTCCCGCCTCCAAGGCTAAGTCCAAATCTAGCTTGACTACATCGTCAGCGTCCATTCGGTTGGTTTCGGTTTCTATCTGACCCGTTTCTTCGTCCAACAGCAATGAGCCATCCCCTCGAAAGACTTTCAAACCGTTCCATTCGGGCGGGTTATGACTGGCAGTATACGCCAACCCGTAAGCGGAATTCAGGCGGGCAGTTGCATAGGTGATGAGAGGCGTCGGCGCATCTTCCGACAATAAAGTTACCGGGATGTTGTTGCCAGCAAAAACCTCGGCTGAGGCTTCAGCTGCCCGGTCGGAGAGAAAACGGCGGTCATAACCAACAACAACACCGCGCTTTTCCTGGCCTTGGCGAGTAATATTGTTGGCCAAGGCTTGTGACAGCCGCCGGACATTGTGCATGGTGAAACCTTCTCCAATGATCGCACGCCAGCCGCCAGTGCCAAATGCGACCTTGCTCTCTTCCTCTGGACGGTGTGGGCGGAAGAGTCTCTTCTGTAAGATGAACTCGGCGTTTGCCAGGTCTTCGGCGGTATTAATCCCCTGCACTTCATCCGGATCGTAGATCTGGAAGCTCTCGACGCCCATCCCGGAGCGGATCAGCTCATGGACGCAATCTGTAAACCGGTAAGTGCCGTCAATCGGGGATGGCGACAATTTCTGCAAAGCACAGAAGATTGCATCCGCCCGAACCAGATAAGCTCCCACGTTCAATTCGCAAATTTCAAGCACCGTTTGTGAAGCTTCGGCAGCCTCGATGATGTCAATGATCTGACCCGAGGCATCCCGGATAATTCGCCCGTAAGGATATCGCCGGTTGACCACTGCCGTCAAGAGGGTCAAGTCCGCCTGGCGTAAACGGTGGCGGTTTAGCAACCCCCGGATGGAATCGAAGCGGAAAAGCGGTGTATCGCCATAGAGGATGAGCAGATCGCCATGGAAGTCTTTGAGTAGCGGTTTGAGCTGCAAGACCGCATGCCCTGTTCCAAGCTGTTTATCCTGCCGGATATATTGGTAGCCGGCGCCCAGGTGAGTACGCATCTCCTCCTGTCCGTGACCGACCACGATATAAATATCCTTTGGCGACAGGATTTGGACTGCGTTCTGGACTACATAATCGATGACCTTGCGCCCACCAAGGTCCTGTAACAAAACCAGAGGGTTCTTAAGCGTGCTAGACTCTTTCCCGGCAGCTAAAACAACCGCTTTCAATGCATTAGGAGGATTGGATTTTCGCTCGGGCATAGGCACCAGTTTTTCCTGGAAAATAACGGACCTTGCCGCCCCTACTTGGGAATAATATTCCCAACGATTAAGAGGCAAGGCTCAAGGTAGTTAGCCAAGTGCAGGCTAGCCTTTCACGGCGCCGGTCAGACCGCGGATGAACTGCTTCTGGAGCAGGAGAAAGAAAATAATCATCGGTACGACGGTCATGACAACTCCAGCGGCGGTGCCGCGTGCGTCACTTACGAACGCACCCTGCAGGGCAACCAAACCGACCTGAAGGGTTTTATTGGTCATTGTAGGAAGCACCAGGGAAGGCCAGAAAAAATTATTCCACTGTTCAACGAAGGTGATGATGGCAACAGTCGCAAGCGAAGGACGAATAATGGGTATGACGATATTCCACCAAATCCGGAATTCGTTGGCACCATCCACATGCCCGGCATCAATCAGGTCGTCAGGCACGCCTTTGTATGCCTGTCGAAGCAGAAAGATATTGAATACTGTCGCAAGATAAGGCAGGATTGCAGCTTGAATATGATCGTAATAATGAAATACTCTCACCGCCAGGATATAGCTGGGGATGGCAGTCAGTGCGGAAGGAATGATATAAGTTACCAGTAGCAAATAGAATATCGTATTGCTCCCCTTGAATTTCATCTTGGCTAACGGATAAGCAGCCAGCGAGGTAAACAGGGTGTTCAAAACCACCACACTCATCGTGACAACGATGCTATTTATAAAGAAGCGTCCTACTGGCAGGAAGTTCCAGACACGGATATAGTTCGCGAAGGTTGGTTCGTGGGGGATTAACTGCGGCGGTACAGAATAGATTGCATCCGTCGGTCCTTTGAAGGAGGTAAAAAATACCCACAGAAAGGGGAAAACGGTAATAATGGCTACGCAGGTTAAAATAATATAGAGACCAATATTCTGTACCGTCTGCTGAAGCACAGCCCTGGTATGTTCATCCTTACCAATTGCCCGTTTCATCATCAATCCGCCTCCGTACCACGTTCAAGAAGGCGAATGTTTATCATTGAGAACGCCAGTGTAATCAATAGCAGCACCATGGCGATGGCAGATGCCTTACCAGCATGGCTTAACCTGAAGGCTTGCTGCCAAAGGTAAAACACCACCGTATAAGCGCTTTGTAAGAGGCCACCCAGACCTCCGGTGATTGTAAAGACTTCATTAAAAACTTGCAATGCAGCCAGGCTCGAGATGACCGCCACGAAGGTGATTTGCGGACGCAAGCCGGAGATAGTAATAAACCAATGCTTCTGCCAGCTGTTACAGCCATCCAACATAGCAGAATCGTACAGTTCTTCCGGGATATTCTGCATTCCCGCCAGGAAGATCATCATGTAATAACCAACCCCTAACCAGATGGTCAACGCCATACAGAACGGGAGTGTCAAGGAGGGTTCAGCCAGCCATTGCATGGGTTCCTTGAGAATGCCCACTGAAAGAAGAAGAGCGTTGATAATCCCATTTCTATCCAGCATCAAACGCCAGGCGATCCCAACAGCAATGCTGCCGCTGATGACTGGGATAAAAAACAAGGCGCGGAAGGCATGAATGCCAGGCAGTTTCCGATTGACAACGATAGCAAGGATGACCGAAAGGACAATCAATATGGGTGTAACCAGCAAGTAGATGAAGGAATGCCCTAACGATTTCCAGAAGATCGGGTCGTGGATCAACCAGGAATAGTTTTTCATACCGACCCAAACTGGCGGGGTCACGATGCTGTAATCTGTAAAACTGTAATATAAGACGGCAAAGATAGGATAAAGCACAAAGATGGCGACCACCACCAAAGCGGGTGTAAGGAACAGGTAGGGTGTCAGGGAGAACTTCTTGGACATGGGAAGGATTTACATCTCACTCAGCCCTCTCCCGAAAGGGAGAGGGCTGGTATAAAATCAGAAAACTATGGGAGCAATAGGTTCGCCTCGGCGACAGCATCAGTCAAAGCCTGCTGCGCGGGCACGTTGTTGAACAGGGCATCCTGGACGTACCTGAGCAGGATGGCATTGACATCCGCTTTGTGCGGAATAGTTGGGACGATGTCGGCGTACTTGGAGATGGCATCCTCGGCGAAGGGTTTAGCGCTATCCTCGATCGCGACTGGTGCAGCGGAGAAGAACGGGTCAGCATAGGAATCGGGGGTGGAGGGATAGATTGACACGATCTTGGAGAACTCAAGCATACTGCGCGGGTTGGTGAAGAATTGCGCCAAAGCGATTGAAGCATTCGGGTATTCAGTCTGAGCATTGATCGAGAGTGACATGAGGCCTTTCCCGATCACGCCAGACTTGCCGACAGGAGCAGGAACGACGCCCAGATAGCCATACAAGCCGGGGTTGTTGGCGCGCACCTCGCGAATCAAGTTCGGGCCGGTGGCATAGAAGGCAGCCTGTCCAGAGGTGAACAGATCCAGGCCGACGCGGTCCTGGTCAGTCACTAAGACCGTCTTGTCCACGGTGCCAGCCGTGACCATATCCACATACTGCTGGAGCCAGGCAACAGCCTCAGCCGAATCAAAGGTGAAGCTCGTGCCATCGTCACTGATGGGCTTGACATTGCCTTCGTAAACCATCTGCGAGATCAAGTCATTGACAGTCAGGCGGATATCGCACAATGTACCGGTCTTTTCCTTGATTGTGGCACATAGTGCGGGGAGTTCGGTCCAATTCTTCGGGAAATCATCAATGGTCAAGCCAGTCTGGTCATAGAGCTGGTGGTTGATCAGGTAGACGTTGATGCCCTGGTACCATGGGAACTGATAGTTGACACCGTCGATCAATTGCTCATTCCACAGACCGGGGAAATACAGATCCTTGACGCTCTGAGGCACTAGTTCGTCCAGAGACAGCAGTAAACCTTGGGAGGCATAATCGCTGACCCAGCCTTCACTGACGGACAGGTTGATGACATCGGGAGCATTCCCAGCGGCAAATGAAGCTTTTAGATCATCCTGGAAGGTAGCTTGGTGGTCCTCCCAATTCACGGTGACACCCGGATAAGCCTGGTTGAAGCGTGCAATGGTATCCTTGATATATTGATCGAAGGTCGGCGACAGCCAAAATGTCCAGAAACCGATCTCAGCATCCGCCTCAACACCCTGGATGACAGCTTCCGGGTTGGGGGCGGGAGTCGCAGTCACAACAACCTCCGAGATGACCGTTTCGATTATCGTCTGAGGAGCACTAGTCAGGATAATTGTCTGGGGTGTCGGAGGAATCGAGGTGGCAGCCGGCGCCTGAGTAGTTGCTGTAGCGCATCCAGTTACCAGGATGCTGACCAGCAATAATAAGATTAACAGTTTTTTATGCATGTCTTCTTTCTCCTTTTCGGAATTATCAGGTTATTCTTTTATTGACAAAAAGATTGATCAAATATGGTGTTCAAATATGTTCGAGTTTTACCAGAACCTCCTTTCAATATCATTGCAGCGTCGGTATATGTACTGGAACTGTCCTAGAATAATTCCATCGTTTTACGGCACATTAGCCTAAGCGGGTCAGGCGATTGGCAACCTCATTCTCAAAGTGTTGGATGTGTTCCTGTACAAAGGGGATGATTTCTTTCTCCGGGGAGAGGATCAGCGGAGTCAAGTCCATCGCGTAAGCTAATCCGGTGGTCACATCCACCCCGTGAGATTCAAAATATGTGGCATTGGCACGCCGGCGTCCCATGGTTGCCAGATCATAGCGTTTGCCGCCACATATCTGGGAGTCGAAAACACCCAGCAGCGCGGCTTGCAAATTCTCATGCGTTGTTAGGTCGAAGACAACTTTGTCACTATCCACCATCCAATCCAGGTCACGCCAAACTTCGCATCCGAAAAACTTCTGCGGGCGCTCCATCGCTTCCAGGTTGCGGATGGCAGCGATAACTTTGAGTGTTGCGCCAACGTGGGTGTCATGTTTGTCAGCAAGATTGTGAGTATATACGAATTGGGGATGGGCGACTTTCAAGATCTGGGTAAGATCCTCGATGGGCTGCCAGTTCGATCCTTCCTTGATGGCCTCACTGGGGTAATCCAACATAACCTGGGCGGCGTATTCACCGACGATGGCGGCTTTCTTTTGTTCCTTGAAGCGCACCTGGCGCATGGCTTCATCTGTGTAGTCTTTGTATAGATCGTCGCGCGGAGAACCGCGCCCATTGGTCAATACAACACCACTAAACCATAGACTCTCCTGCTGGAAACATTGCAGGATTGGCGCAGCCGCCATGATTTCGATATCGTCTTGGTGAGCGCTGATCGCCAGGTGTGTGGTGCGCCTCAGAGCCTCATCGGCAGGTAACCCATCGGGAACAAAGATTTCAGCAGTGGGCAAGTAAAAGTGCATGTCACACTCCTAAGATTGGAAACAGGATGCACCGAATAATTAGAATTAAGTTTTTTGTCGCAATCATGTTGCCTTTTCCGTTAATTTATGAACTTTCGGTAGGCTGGCGGCAGCAATTGACTGACCCACCCTCCGGCTCTGCTCCTCCGGGATCTGTACCTGCAAGCGGGCGGCAAGCTCTGGGAATTCGGCTTTTAACACCTTGCGCGCTTCGTCCAGGATCAACGTCCCTCCCAGTCCGGAAGTACACCGTCCCAAGATAAGCACGTGCTTCATGTCATAGAAGTCTGTGTATTGTGCCAGGGCGTAACCCAGGTAAATTCCTATACTCTGCCATATCTTGATCGCGCCTTCATGGCCAGTCTCCAGTTTTTCCTGGACGAATTTCAGTTTCTCGGCGTCGGGGATGTTGACGGGAATCTGAATACCCGCGCGGGGTGCCAACCGGAAAACACATTGTTGGGATAAATACTGAGAGCCACAACCGATATCACCTGACCACTCGTCAGCGGGTGCCGCAGGGTTGTAGTCGATCGGGGCGAAGCACAGCTCATTCAACCAACCCATGATGCGACCGTGCAGATCAATATACCCGGCGGCCTGGCTGGACCCCAGTGCAATTCCCAGGACACCATTATCTTTGAGAGACATCGATCCCGCCAGGGCAGAAACATCCCCATCATTGATGACTTCCAGGGGAACATTCAACTCGTCGCGAATGCGAAGGAAGAGATTGCGGATCTCGTGGAAGCGCTCAGGTGGAATGCCACGGAAGAGTGAAGCCACCATCGGGCGGTTATCGATATAAATCCCTGCCGAGCTACCGCCAATTGCGTCGACCCGCGGCATTTTCATGGCGGCGGTCTTTAGCGCGGTAATGATTTCACGGTAGTGATAATCGGGGTCAGAGTGACTGCGTGGTTCCCAGATGACTTCTTCACTGTAAACCACCCGGCCATCGATGACTGCGCTGACTTTACGGTCGGATGCGCCCAGGTCAAAGCCGATGCGGCAACCCTCTAAATGGCGGCCTAATGCTTTCCCGGTATCATTGGCAGGTGGCACCTGCGACGGGCTGCAAAGCTCCACGCAAAAAGCCCGCTCATAGACCTGTTCGCTCATGAAGTGATAATCGAAATTCCGCGTTCCACCTGGGGAGTAACATTGTTGGATATATTCGCCGATGCTGCGCGGCCCAGCGACGTAGAGCTTGCTCCCACCGCGCTGCCAGAGCAGAAATTTAAGGATGCGTTCGGCGTAGTAGAGATTTGTCTCCGCGCGTGGGTGGTCTTCAGGAAAGACCCGGGGTTCGAACCGCGATAGCTTACCTTCATCTCGTTCCAAGCCAATGATCAGTGGCACGCTCACTGCAAGCGCTGCTTGTTCGAATGCGCGATTTGCCAGGACAGCCGGACGAAACTCTTCGTCGAGAGGCGGTATAAATTGGGGCTTGATCAGATTGATGCGATCAGCCATATAATTTACGCCTCAGGGAGCAGTTTGCAGGTTTCATCAGCCGGGCGATCGTTGAGATCTGAAAAGCAATGAGTAATTATTCGCCAACATTGCCGAAGCTCCCAGGATGATGTCATTCCCTCCCAATCGCCCAATCTCAATTTGCGTTTCTTGCGCCAGGCTGGAGAGCGTCGTTTGGGAAATCATCCCTTGAATCGTTTCCAACCATGGATTGCCAAACCGGGTCATGTCGCCTGTGATTACGATCTTATTGATATTGAGCGTGCCGACCAGGCTTGAGATAGCCATACCCATATAGCGCCCGGTTTCCAGAACCGCCTGGCGAGCCAGTGGATCGCCACTCGAAAAAGCCTGCTCGATAATATCCAGTGTAATTTCCTCAGGCGACCGCGGCAGATGAGTAGGGATGGATTGAGAGACAAGTGATTGTACGCGTTTGATCAGAGCCTGGGTGCTGGCGACAGTCTCAAGACAGCCTCGGTTGCCGCAACGACAAAGCTGACCGCCATCCGGTACCACAACAACGTGACCGATTTCTCCTGCACCACCGCCATCCCCTTGAAACAGCCGCCCATTGATGACAATACCTGCACCGATACCATGCCGGGCATTGATGACGATCAGGTTGCTGTCTGATGAATGACCTTTACCGTAAGTGAATTCGCCCATCGCGGCCGCCTGGCTATCGTTAAGAATATATACTGGCAAATGGTAGCGGTCTTCCATTAGGCGGGCCAACGGCAAATCTTTCCAGTCGAGGTTCACGGAATTGATCACTGCCCCCGCAGTGATGTTCACCAACCCTGGGGTGCCTATCCCAATGCCGACCAGGGGTAGGCAGGCAGCTTTCATGAGCCGGTCCAGGATTTCATAAACCAGGGCTAACGCCTCGTCGCCGTTATTGCTGTTGACTGGTAAAGTGACAATTTCATGAGTTTTTCCGCGTAAGTTCACAATTGCGCCTCGAAACTCGTTGCGCGCCAGCTCGAGTCCGATGAGATAGCGTGAGTCTTCCGCAAGGCTCAGCAGAATTGGAGATTTGCCGCCCAAAGACGAGCCAACCCCAATTTCGCTGACCAAATATTCTTCGAGTAAATCAGCGACGATATCAGAGACTGTGGTTCGGGTCAGGCTAGTGACGCGGGCTATCTCAGCACGACTGATGCTTTCATGTTCGAAGATTGTTTTCAGCACCAGGTTACGGTTGTGTTCCTTGGTATGTTGGCGGGTTGCTTTTTTCATGGGCATAGCCAGATGAATAACGAGCGATAAACTTTGTTAGTACAATGGACTTACATAGTTAGTATAGCAAACATTTTAAAAATGTCAATACCCCAGACCTGTTGTTTAGACCTGAGTCGGGGGCTACTATGCGCCATATCTCCGGACTCCTGCCAGGCTTTCTGCTGTCCGTCAACAACCAGGATACGACTTAGAGCAGGACTATCCCGGGGTTTCTTCCAGAGGAATAGTTGTTGCATGCAGCAATAAAAAGCGCGATAATAGAATCAAAAATTAGGGTTTATTCCGGAACCAGAATAGACAAACACCAATTATGCAGATAATTTGCAGGTTATTAAAATTTGGAATCCAGAATAAGCGGAGATCTTGCCGAATATTAGCTTGAAGTAGACTCAAGGGTTAAACCGCTGTGGAGGGCAGCAAATGAATCCCGAAGTTCTCATCGCTAGAAAGTGGTACAGGTGGTTGTGGCTCTCGCCGCTCCTCACTATACCCTCAGTTGTCTTACTAGTTTCCATAGATCCGGGTTTTAAGCTGATCTGTGGCGGGATTTGGCGGAACTGCGCTTTAGGTCTGCGTTTTCTAGTGACCGGCCTAATCGCTATATTAGGTTCAGCCCTCTGGCATTTGGTCCTGCTCAACCCGGCGTTGAATAAGCAGAGTAAGTTTGTTCGCTGGCACGGATTGCAAACCCTGCTTATGGCTGGGATCCGCACCGTCATCCCGATCGCATTTCTTATCTTTGGTTGTGCCCTAGGGGAAGGCTTATATTATATCTTTGGTAGTGCCGTAGGAGAAGATATATATTACTATTTTTTCTTATTTTCCATTCCTGTCCTGATCGTTGTCTGGCTATTTGGCACATTGTGGGGACAAGGTCAAGCAGCGCGCGGTGACTGTGCGCTTATGCGATGGACCGGACACAGCGCAGTATTGCCCTTGCCAACTGGGACTGCGCAACCTGTCTCCGTATCGGACCTCGAACCGCTGATCCACGAAGAATCAATCCATCGCACCGCATATAACCAGGGTTTTAGCCTTCGTGAGCAGGGCAAGCTTGATGAAGCTGTCATAGTCTTTCATGGGCTGCTTGATTCAAGCGCTACGCCGGAGCTTAAGTCCATGGTGGCTAAGGAACTGGAAGGGATCACCGGGACAGATGTATCTCAGGAGGCTGAAGCCCTCGTCGGCATCATCCGTTTCAGTCGTAACACGGAACAACGGAGAATGGCGTTGGACAGGTTGGAAAACCTGGGATTGGTTGAATCATTAGTAAGGAGGCCAGCATGAAATGCCCAAATTGTGGAACCCTCGAAAAGCCAAGGGTGCGCGTGTGCCAGACATGCGGCACCGCCTATGCCTCGGAAGACTTATTGGAATT
>Ga0214473_10004781_pt1 | contig 16267 bp, 8 predicted proteins | sample RVTome_7_FD_203509 | JGI IMG/M metagenome (GOLD analysis project Ga0214473, IMG submission 203509) | Soil microbial communities from uranium-contaminated site in the Upper Colorado River Basin, Wyoming, United States - RVT98D197 | ecosystem: Environmental > Terrestrial > Soil > Contaminated >... | reverse complement strand
GGCCATGATCAGACAACCCGTCAGGGCAGGCCGGATCGCCCCCAAATAATCGCGCCAGGGCATCTTGATTTTCTGGAATGTACGACGATAAAAACACAGGGCGATGACCGGGTAGGCGACGACCCATCCATAGGCGATCCCAACCGGTCCCCACCAGCTTCCCACGTAGAACGCGGTAGGCATTAAAATGAGCGCAAATTGCATGGTCCGCATGACGAAACGCGATTCGCCCGTCACATTCAGAATTGACACAAGCATGTGGACTAAAGAGCGAAAGGTCGCCAAAACCGCCAATACTCTCAACGGTACGATGGCACTTTCCCAATTTTTACCGAGAAACAACAATACGAAATCACCAGCAACAAGCCCCAGACCAAGCGTGGCCGGGAAGATAATGAGAGAAACGCTTTCCGTAAGGATTCGCAGGTATCGTCGCAGGGCTGCGCTGTCCTTTTGGACGGCAGAGAAGTGCGCGTACGACACCTTCGATACGATGGCATTGACCTTTTCCAGCGGGATCGTGGCCAATGTCCATGCAAGCGTGTAGGCGCCTAGAGCGGCCTGACCCAACACGCGGCCAGCGACCAGAAAATCGGCATTCGAGTATCCATACCATGAAAGGCCCGAGACCATGATGTGGCGGCTGAAGGTGAGCGCCTTCTTAATCGAGCTGAATCTTGGTCTGGCAAAGCGGTACGGGCGCCATGAAATGTGGAGTGCTGCGAGTATTGCGGCGCCCACGATATTTCCGAGAACCAGCGTCCAATATCCGAAACCGAGCCAAGCGAGAGCCAGCATGGTTAGCGCTTGGGCCACGACCTGAACGGCATCTAGAATCGATAGAAGTCTGAAACGCATTTCACGATAGAGCAAGCTGTACGGTATCGTGCGGAGCCCGGATACGAGGAACATCGTGCTCGTCACGACGATGACTAAAGGCAAGCGAGGCGACCTGAAAAAATGGCCAAGTGGAATGGCGAGACCGCAGGAGACCAGGCACGCCAGAAAACCGAACATCGATGCGACGGTGTTCAGCTGCGCCAATTGCTCGCCAGTCAAATCGCGAAGCGTGGTGACGGCCGTCCCGAATGCGTTGGTCACGACCTGCAGCAGCCCACAATAGACTAGCGCCATTCCCACGAGGCCGAAATCAGACGGCACGAGCAGACGGGTGACAACAACGAAAGCCGCCCAGGAAATGAGCTGACTCGACCATTTGGCCGCGGCGGTCCATGCCATGCCAACAGCCAAGGATCTATCGAGGTCTGCCGTGCCCGTGGCGCGAGCGGGGGATCCGAGATCTATCGTTGTGGTTGTGACCAAAGGGTTCCGCTAAATTTACACACGAAAGCTGGGATCAATCGCAGCTGTCTAAGTCTTCCGTGTGACTCCCATGATGACGCCCAGCCAATTGGACACGATGTTCCTGAGCGCAGGAGACACCCGGCGCGCCGTCAATTCTGGTGCGGCTTTCTCGAAGGTGTCTATGCTATTCAACTTATCCACTTTACTTACGGTGATCGAGGAGACAGTTGGCGGAGCTTGGGAGCGCTTCTCTTGGGGCAGCAGTCCGTGCCACTGCGCTCACAGGGACGGCACACTGGGTGATCGATCGGAACGCGCAATCACCGGCGAAATCGAGGCCAAAGGTGCGCCTGGTGGCCGACGGCCTGCCCCCCATTCTTGCGAATGTTTCCAAGACCGATTCGAAATGTCGCCCGACTGAATCCCAGCTGTGTCCTCGCACCACCAGTTCACGTGCCGCTTGCCCAAGGCTGGTGCGCCGGACGCTATCCCGCAAGAGCTCCACCACTGCACCTGCAAACTCGTCAGGAGTATCGGCGATCAGTATGTTTTCTCCATGACGAACTGGCAGCCCTTCGGCACCAATGGTGGTAGAGACCACGGCCTTCCCCATGGCCATGGCCTCGAAGATCTTTAGACGTGTGCCGCTCCCCACGCGCAAAGGCACGACGTAAACAGCGCCGCGCTGGATATAGGGGCGAACGTCTTCGACCAATCCCGTGACATTCATACCTGCGGTCTTTCTGCCCATCTCTAACAATCGGGATGAAGGGTTACGCCCCACCACGACGACGGACACACTGGGAATTAGTTTCCGAATTCGTCCGAGGATCTCCTGCACAAAGTAAAGGATGCCGTCTTCGTTGGGCATCCAATCCATGGAACCGCTGAACACCAGGGTGTTCGGTTCCTCCCCCGCAACAGGCCGGAAAAGGTCTATGTCCACACCTGTTGGAATCACAGAGATCTTTGCCGGCGCAATCGTTTGCGCAAACTGATCCCGGTCCGCATCAGACACTGTGAGGACATGGTCGGCCAGATTCAAATACCGCCGCTCCGCAAGAGCTGTAGCCCGGTGCTCCCGCCAGCAGATCGCCTTCCAGAACGGATTGCGAGCTACTTCCAAGTGACGCTTCCAGATTGTGGCCTCGACATTGTGCGTAAAGAGCACTTTTGGACAGGGAAAGTGCCACGGAATGATTCCGGCCGCCGCAAGAAAATCGCACACCAGGACATCGAATGGCTCGCTTTGGAGTACTTGAAGAAGCGACATGGCCACTTCAGGAGCACTGTACTTGAAGACTTGATAAGGCTCTTGGGAGAAGACACTGCCGACAAATTGCGAGAGGCCCCCGATGCTCTTGGGACGGGGCAGAGACAACGGATGACGAATCACGCGGGCAAACACCTGGTCCAGCTCCCCGTGGGTATCGTTCGCGTGATTCGAATAGACAGTAAAGAACGTCACTTCGTGCCGGCGGGATAAACTACGCAAGATATTGTAGCTGCGGATCTTGCCACCCGTATCGAGTGGAACGAGGCCGCCCGCTTTCACCCACAGAATTTTCAACGATCTCCCCCTCTTACCAACAGATCCCTTCATATTGAAAAGGGCCGTGCGGGCGCTGCGCTGGATCAAGATTGACGAGGTCAATGACTGTTTGCTCCGGACGAAGCAGCTCGCGGAGACGATGCGCATCCGTGCCCTTGCTTCCGATCAGCACAGCGTCCACGGTCCGCACGACTTCTTCCAGTGTTGGACACAGGAGTGAACCGATATGCGGAATCACTTCCTCGATATACTTGCGATTGGAGCCCATGATCCGGCCCAGAGAGACATCGTTATCCCATATCCGTATCTGAAGGCCTTCGCCCAGGAGACGCTTGATGAGCTGCACGAGCGGGCTTTCCCGCAGGTCATCCGTGCCGGCTTTGAAGCTCAGACCTATGAGGCCTACCTTGCGAATATTGGTGCGCAATACGGCCTCCACGGCCCGCTCGATGTGCTGAACGTTGCTGGGCAGAACGCTCTCCAGCAAGGGGAGATCCAGATCGAGTTCTTTCGCCCGATAGGTGAGCGCTCGAAGGTCCTTTGGCAAGCAAGAGCCACCAAATGCAAAACCGGGCGACAGGTACGCGGGCGAGATATTGAGCAGGCGATCGGACGTAAAAATCTCCGTCACCGCCTGCGCGTCAACGCTAAGAGCCTTACAAACGGTCCCCAATTCATTGGCAAAACCAACCTTGGCGGCGTGAAACGCGTTGCAGGCATATTTCACCATTTCGGCGACAGCGAGAGAGGTTTCGAAAAACCGGCCCGGCAAACCCTCGTACAGATCGCGCAACGCTTCCAAATGAAGCGGGCTTGCAGCACCCAGCACAATGAAGGGTGGTGCGGAAAAATCAGCCACCGCCGTGCCTTCCCGCAAGAATTCGGGGTTGTAGCACACGGCGAACCCGCTGCCCGCACGCTTCCCACTGGCCTCTTCCAGGATGGGGATAACGACGGATTCCGTGGTCCCTGGGAGAACAGTGCTTCGCAAGACAACCCAGTGAAACTCGTCTTTGCTACGGAGTGCCTCCCCGATTTCGCGGCAGACGCGTTCGATGTGGCTCAGATCGAGCTTGCCGTTGCGCTGGCTCGGCGTGCCCACGCAAATCAGGGAAATATGCGTCTGAAGAACGGCTGAAACGGTGTCTGTAGTCGCGTGCAGGCGACAGGATTGGCGTCCGGAAGAAACAAGTTCTTCGATGCCCGCCTCAACAATCGGGCTGTGGCCGGACTCAAGGATTTTGACTTTATCCGGGTTGACGTCTACGCCGAGGACGGAATGCCCTCGCTGGACCAAACAGGCGGCCGTTACCACGCCCACGTATCCCAATCCAAACATGCTTACTTTTCGTTTCATAGGATGATCTGGAAAGACAAAGGAACTATTCCACTGCTGATCCAGAAGCGCGCTGGTCTTGCAATTTGCAAAGCGGGCCGCTCCTTTGGGGCCGATTTCGGCATCCATCCACAAGGCCGCGGAAGATCAAGCGCCTCGCGCTCCCAGGGGCATGGGGTCACGATCCAGAAAGACGCGCTGCCAGAGCTCCAAATTCAGCAGCCTCCACAGCTTGTCAGAGTGGTCGTGATGGCGCGCACCGTGCTGCGACAACAGAAGGCGCACACTTTCCGGTTTGAAAAGGCCACGACCGAGGCTTCGATGCTCGGTAAGGATCCGTTCCACCGTCTGCAATTGAGGGCCCAACAACCAATCGGACAGGGGCGTGGGGAAACCCATCTTTCGGCGATTCAGGATCGATTCAGGCAAGAGATCCTTGACGGCGGCTTTCAGAATCGTCTTGCCTGCCAGGCCACGCATCTTGAACTTGGCGGGAATGCTCAGCGCAAACTCAACCAGAACATGGTCCAGGAAGGGCACCCGGCTTTCGATCGAGGCGGCCATGCTCATCTGGTCTTGCTTCATACAGAGTTCAACGAGGTAGGTCTTGATATCCGTGTACAGGAGACGGTCCAAGAGCGGCCCGGATGACCTTTCCCAAACGGCAAGAGATTCGCGATAGGCTGATCCGGGAGACGGTTGCAGATCATCCGCCAGCAAGCTGTTCTGCTCTGATTCAGAAAATGCCGCGTAGAAACTGTCAAAATAGAAAGCCGGCAACGAGGCACCGTTCCGCGCCAAGAACGTATGGCGTAGCCGGCGGCGTGAGGTGGCGCCCAACCCATTGAAATCAGTGATGGTCTTTTGAAGAAATTGCCGAAGGCCCGCTGGCGCCATTCGGCGATAGATATGGTCTAGCTTCGCGTTCCAGCACGTCCAGGGGTAGCGCATATATCCGGCTTGCGTCTCGTCGCTACCTTCTCCGGTCAAAACGACCTTCACGTGTTGGCCCGCGAGGCGCGCCACAAAGTACAGGGATACACTCGAAGGCCAGGCCAGCGGTTCGTCTTCCTGCCAGATGAGTTTTGGCAATGCCTCGAAGAAAGTTTGCCTGCTGACCTGAACTTCGTGGTGAATCGAGCCTAGGTGTTCGGCCATCGCACGCGCGTAGGGCAGTTCGCTATAGGCTCGCTCCGAGTAGCCCACGGAAAACGTATGGATGGGGGCGCGCTGGATATCCGTCATCAATGCCGCTATGGCGCTGGAGTCCAGCCCTCCGCTGAGAAGTACGCCGGAAGGGACGTCGCCCATCAAATGGCTTTGCACTGATTCCCGCAACAGGTCGCGGTAGCCATCAACGTAGAAGTGTTCCGGATGCTCTTGGGTTTCTCCTTGGGGAGGATCCCAATACTGCTTGATGGACATTTGGCCCGTCTTAGAGAGTAAGAGGGTATGGCCCGGGGCGAGCTTGTGCACCCCCGAGAACAAGGTCTGCGTTCCCGCCAAGTATCCGAAAGCGAGAAATTCCGGCAGGGCTGCCCGATTCAACTGTGCCGATACGCCGGGACAGGCCAGTAAGGACTTGATCTCCGAACTGAATAGGAAAGCACTTTCTGAATGCATGTAATAGAGCGGTTTGATCCCCAGCCGGTCGCGCGCAACAAAGAGTGTCCGCTTCCCCGAATCCCACAGAGCAAAAGCGAACATGCCGCGGAGTTGCAGGACACATTCTTGCCCATACTCTTCGTAGAGGTGAACGATCACTTCGGTGTCGCTCCTGCTTTGGAACCGATGACCACGGGCCTCCAGTTGTGCGCGCAGTTCCCGGTGATTGTATATTTCACCGTTATAAACAAGCCAAAGGGACCGATCTTCGTTGGTGACGGGTTGTTGCCCGGTTTGCAGATCTACGATGCTTAAGCGACGCATCGCCAAGTTCACGTTTCCTGCCAGGTGATAGCCCGCCTCATCGGGGCCCCGGTGCAACATCTGATGATTCATGGCTTTCAGTACAGACGCGTCGACGTACGATGACGGATCGAAATTCACCACACCGCATATTCCGCACACGGCTAGTTGTGTCCTTCCGGGGCTGTTGCCTGTGTACTTGCAGAGAAGACCGTGGTTGGAACTTGCTGGATTCCCTTCTCTAACAAGAGCGTCCCAGCATCTGCTGTCGATAGCGACGTTACCCTGCGGGAAAGGACTCGGATCGAAAAGCCGCGCCGCGCTGGAAGCTCGACCTTCTCCGCGAAACAAAGCGTCAAAGCAGGAACTTTCACTTGGAAGCGTGGCGACACCCAGCCCAGCAGGGGATCGTTCGTCCCCTCCCAGCTTTGGCATTCGACGCCGGCGAAGCCTTCGAGCGAAAGCTCGAAGATGGTCTCGCCGATCTGAATTGTGAAGGCGTGACCATTTCTTTGACGCAAGCGACTTCCGGGCGCCCAATGCAACCAGAAGGCCAGCCTGTGGGCGCCGGCACCTCGAAACTCGTCGCGAATGCTGGCGGAATGCGCCGATTCGAGCTTAAGAATTCGCGCGTGTTCAATCGAATGCCCCGGTTGATCACCGATTCGGTAATCAATGCGATGTCCAGCCGGCTCCCGGCGCGACGGGAGTGATTCGACGGTATTGCTCTGTTTCCAACTGAATGGGCCCGCGGGAGCAAAGTAGTGTTGGCCGTCAATCTGCGCGACGTTATGCATCTCCGTGCATCGGAATTGTTTGCGCCACGGACCAGCAGGATCGTAGGTGTAGGTTCCCGGATCCACAATTACAGGCTTGCCATCCAGCACCAGTTCGAAGGAGGCGAAGCCAGCATGACTGTGTCCTGCGCCGATGAATCCCATGGGCTGATCGAGACAGGCCAGCCAAGCGTCGCGGCGGCCCCAACCGCTTCGCAACACCGCAATCCTGGCTTGCGGAAACCACGTTTGCGTGGCCGAAGGTTCCGATTTCGCAAGACCCGGGAAACGCTTTGCGCCTTGCTCCCCCCACAACCAGAAAACCTCTTCGGGCAGTTCACCCGCGGCGTGCTTGAAGTCGCTTCGTCCGAAAAGGACGGCCGCCACCGCCAACAGACTGCGCGGAGAGTAATAGTCCTCATCATTCAAGCGCAGGGTGCGGCCGCCGTCATCGTCTCCGAAACGCGCGAGCGAACCATCGGGTCTGACAATCGCCAGCAGAAACTCCGCCATTCGTTCGATCTGTTTCATCCAAGCTTGAGAAAACTTGATCCCCCGCTGCTGCCCGAGGATGGTCGCGAACATGTACATTTCCAGGGAATAACAGTGGTAATAGGCCGATAGTTCGCGACCTGCACCGTCCTCGCCGACCTGCCGTGCCAACTGCTGTTCAAGAATCTGAAGGGCTTGCGCAGCATCCACTCTGGTGCGGCCAAGTCCTGGGAAAGCGGAGGCGACCACGAACAAGCCGAGGGCCTCTCCGAGCAAGTGCGTATTGGGACTGTAATAGAACGAAAGATGGCGCGCGATGTGTTCACGCTGCAGGGCGATGGAATTCAGTATCTTTGGCAGCGAACTTTCTGCTAGTGCGTCTGAATCCGCGATCATTCGCAACGACCAGACCCAGGAGAGTAGTCTTAACGCCGGCTCGAGGCTTTCCCGCCAATTGATCCCACGGTACGGCGGATTGGCCGCGATCCAACTTTCGATGAAACCGACGACGAACTTGGCGTAGCGCGCCCGGCCCGTGAGGCAGTAGGCCTTGCCTAGCGTGAGCAAGAACTGCTGCCGATTGATCTCCCAGACGCGCTTGGCATCAGCGGGAGCAAGGGGATTCCGATTCGGGATTGCGCGGTAGAATGACATCGGAAAGCGGTTCTTGGTCTTCCAGTCTAGATGCCAATCGAACCGTGGTAGCGCGACCTGCTCTCCAAACAGCCGGAGCGAGCCGCTGCAAATCCGGTCGGCCTGTTCCACGATTGTTTGGACGCGGCCGGGAAAGAACTCCTGAAAACTCCTGACCCGAGCACGCTCATCGTCCCCTGGCGCCATAAAGTGGAACGGGCGCATCCGAAAGTCATCGAACAACTCAGCCGCAAGAGGTGCTTCGACTATCGCTGACGAGCCATCAACCGAGGCGCGGCCGGCGGCCAAGGCTAGTCTTTCCTGGCAGCCGTGCCACCACTCTTGGCAGCGCCCACGGATTTCAGCCGGCGGCATGCGAAGCAGTTTATTCAGCTTCCTTCTTGCTTCACTCATGTGAATTAAGTTGCTCTCCGTGCATTCTCCGCAAAGCTGTTCCCGCAACGCGGGGAAAAGTGCCGCCGAGAGTGGGCTCTGGATTCCCATCACCTCGTGACTCCAAGGCGTTGGCACAGGGTGGATGCATGGTCCCGGCGTGGCTGAGATATGTGCTCCGACGGTAGTGCTGTGGGGCCAGCGAGCGATAGATTTCGAGCCACTGCTCACGCACCTTTTTCCAGCTATAGCGCTGGGACTCTTCGAACGCATTGTGCGCCAGGCTCGAAGCCAAGATGGGGTCCTTCAACAAACGGCAGACGTTCTGTGCCAGCCCGTTCCAGTCTCCGGGGTCAGACAACAAGCCGGTCCGTTCGTGCTCGACGATATAGCGGATCCCTTCGGGGGCGGTGGTGACGACCGGCGTACCTGAGGCGAAGGCTTCCAGGATGGAGACAGGCATATTGTCCACCCAGGAGGCGTTGATGAAAATGTCGTTTTGGTCGTAGTAGCGGCCGATTTCTTTACGCGAAATTGGACCCGCAAATTCTACGTTGGCTGCCGCAAGTTCCACCGCCAGATGCCGGACCTGGCTTTCCAGAGGACCGTTCCCAAGCAGACAGAGGCGCGCCGCCGGGAATTGCGCTTGGACTTGAGCAAAGGCGCGCACCACCAGGTCTACGCTGTAGTAGGGGTGAAACCCACGAGAGCAGATGAGAAAGGCGCGCAGAGGCTGGCGCAGCCGGTAATGAAATTGATCGACATCAGTAAAGTTCGACACTACCTGGGTTTTCACACCGAACTCCCCGAACACCGTGCGCAAGTAACCGGAGGGCACCACAACGCGATCGGCCATCCTGAGAATGGTCCGGGCGGAGGGTGACCGGCGCAGATGATCGCCCGCTTCTCCACTGCGGTAGTTGATGAGAGTCGCTTTTCGCCGCAAGCGGCCGGTCAGCCACGCGGGCATAGGAGATAGCAAGAACGACGAATAGGAGGCTGAGAAAATGTGGATCATGTCGGCGTCTTTGGTTCCTCGCCACAGGCTCGACAGGTAGAACGGCATGCGAACGATGGTGCGCAGGTAAGGAAGCCGATTCACCCAAGCCAGCCACTTCGGCAGCATCGGATCGATGGGAATGAATCGCGCAGAGACGTCTGGATCGCTCTGCCAATGACGCATGAGCAGATCCGCTTGCACGGATTGGCCCCCAACGATTCGGGTGGATGGCGCTACGATTGAAACCCGAAGAGTATCGGCGTTCGGGGGCCTGGCAGGAGATTGGGGAACCATCCGGCGCGCATTCCAATTTTTCTCGGCAAGCACCTGCAGGTAGAGTTGTTCATACTGCCGGGTGATGATCTCCAGGCTGAAATTGGCCCTGGCCACTTCCCGGGCCCGCCTGCCGTAACGGGCCCGAACGGACGGCTGGGTCAAGAGTTGAGTTACCGCCGCGGCAAGCTCATCTTCGTCGCCAGGGGCAACCAAGAGCCCCGTTTCGTCGTGGCGCACCAGCTCAGGAACCCCGCCGACGCGCGAGGCAACCACCGGAACGCCCGCCGCCATGGCTTCCAGCACCACGTTGGGCAGGCTCTCGGAATGGGAGAAAAGAACCATGACGTCCAGCGCCGCCATTACGGCCGGGATGTCCGACCGTTCTCCGAGGAATCGTACGCTTCCGGCAAGCCCGAGCCGCTGCGCCAAACCTTCCAGCGCCGGCCGCAGGTGGCCGTCGCCCACCAGGACGAACTCAACGTCCGGAAGTTGGGACGCCACTCTGGCCGCCGCCCGCAGGAAACCCTCGTGATTCTTCACTGCATCATTCATCCGGGCGACAAACCCCACTCGAAGCCGGCCCGGGAGGCGCGGCAGAGCGGGAACGGCCTCTGCAAACGCTTGGGGAGGGAGCCCATTGGAGATTACAAGCACTTTGCTTTCGGGCACACCCTGGCCGATGAGACGACTCGCGGCGGCTCGCGAATTGCAGACCACGCGATCGCAGAGCGAAAAGGCCATGTGCTGCACGGCAGACTTGAGCGGCGTCAATGAGTGGCCCAAATTGCGATGGGCGCCAATGACGACCGGCACACGCGCCCATCGAGCGGCAGGGATGAGCATCAGGTTGGAATAGAAGTCGAACGATTGAGCGATGGCAATGCTGTTGGTACGCAGGTGACGCACCAATCGCCGACGGACCTGATGTGCTTTTCGGCTAAGAAAACTTCCCCCGGGGTTGAACTCAACAATTTCCTCCATCCCTGCCAAAAACGATCCACGACGCGTCAAACATCCGAGTGACACTTCAAAGCGGTCACGGTCGAACGCTCGCGCGAGAGTGGCGAACTGGCGCTCACTGCCTCCTGTGGCCAGGCTATCAATCATCAAGAAGAGACCCGGACGATGGACAAGTTGCATCGTCTTATCAGGCGATTGCGACGCTGTTCCGTGCAGTGTGGGGGCTTTGTTCACGTTGGTGTCTGGTTGACTCAGGCGTCCTATTGCAACCGCTAATTCAGGCGAGGAGTGCTGGTTGCTGAAAGCGAAGCCCGAGCGCTAGGCACGTGCGATTCTCGCTGAGCATGCGTCAGGGAGGGCAGGGCAGATACTGTTGACTCTCGGACGGTTGGCAGGAAATTCCTGTGCCAGAGTTCCACCATTAAGAGGAGCCACATTTCACTGGAGTTGTCACGGCGACCAGAAAAGTGATCTTCAACGAGAAGCCGGACTGCGGCGGGATTGAAATAACCACGCTGGAGTGTACGAGGTTCCAGGAGCGTCATCGATAGCTCTTCCTTGAGTCCCTTCCGCATCCAGTGCTCCAGCGGCATTGAAAATCCACGCTTAGGACGATCCAAGACCTCCCGTGGCACTCCAACGCGCTCCGAGAGGTTGCGGAAAATATACTTGGAAACACCGCCGCGCAGTTTCCAACGGGCCGGCAAGGCAGTAACGTACTCTACGAAGAGATGATCCAGAATGGGCGCACGCACCTCCAGCGAGGTGGCCATACTCATGCGGTCCACCTTGGTCAGAATATCGGCCGGAAGGTAGGTCTTGGTATCCAGATACAGCAGACGGCTCAGGTGATCCGAAGCCGGTGCACGATCCCAATGGCGCCGAAAGCCTTCGGTAGCGGCAGGCTGGCCTTGCGCCCAAGCACAGAAGTCGTCTGAGAACAGTTGACGATTACGGGCGGAATAGTCGAGAACACAGATACTGTCCAGGTAGCGCTCCGGACTCGGAAGGCTGGCATTGTAGGCAAAATTGCGCCCGCGGGTGGCGCGAGGCAGCCAGGGATGAACGCGGTGGCGATACAAACGGCCTGCCCAGGAGGGCATGAAATCGAAACGACGACGGCGTTGACTCACGAGGTAGCGATCGTATCCTGCAAAGAGTTCATCCCCGCCGTCACCGGAAAGCGCCACGGTAACGTGCTGCCGCGCCAATCGTGAGACATGGTACGTCGGTATGATTGAAGAATCAGCAAAGGGCTCTTCGAGAGACTGCGTGAGAGATTCCAGCGTCTGGCTAAAATTGGGATGAATTATACATTCATGATGATCGGTGGCGAACCTTTGCGCAACCATGCGGGCATACCGTAGCTCACTTGATTCGTCACTGGTGAATCCTATGGAAAATGTCTTTATTGGGCGAGAGCTGGCGCGGGACATCAATGCTACAACAGTGGACGAATCCACGCCGCCGCTCAGAAAGGCGCCCAGGGGGACATCGCTGTTCATCTGGATGCTCACCGCTTCGGCCAAACGCCGCTCCAACTCCGCCAAGCAGTCCTCTTCGGAACCTGGCTGGCTAGTCCCGTACGCCGGCAGATCCCAATATTGGGTGATCTCGATCTTGCCATCGCGGTATTCGAGCAGATGCCCCGGGGGCAGTTTCTTAATGCCGACAAAGGAGGTGTGCGGATCTGAGACGTAACCGAAGGTGAAGAATTCCAATAGGGCTTCCCGGTTGACTTCGATCAGCTCCGGTGCTGCCGCCAGCAATGCCTTGATTTCCGATCCAAACAGCAGGCGCTCGCGACTGAGGGCATAGAACAGCGGTTTTTCGCCCAGGCGATCACGCGCCAATAATAGTTTGCACTGGCGCTCGTCGTAGAGGGCCAGAGCGAACATGCCACGCAGTTTCTTGACGAACGCTGTGCCGAACTCCTCATAGAGATGCGGGATCACCTCCGTATCACAGCGCGTATGCAGATGATGCCCCGAACGCATCAGGCTCTTGCTCAACTCCGGAAAGTTATATATCTCTCCGTTGAGAACGGCCCAGATGGTCTTATCCTCGTTGTGAATGGGTTGCCGGCCGCCGGCCAGGTCAATAATGCTAAGGCGACGCATCCCCAAGCCAATTTTACCTTTTGCGTAGATACCTTCATCGTCCGGGCCACGATGGATCATCTCGTGGCACATTCGGGCGATCACTGCCCGGTCAACATTCGGCCCCGCCAGGGAACCTACGATGCCTGCGATTCCACACACGGAGAATTGTTCCTTTCGGCCGAAGCGAACATCATGAAGCAGGCTGCGGAGTTTCGCAGAAACTGGGATCGGAGACGGGGCGCCTGGCCAGGCAGTCCGAGTACGAAAGTCTATAAAGAGCGCCGGTATATCCAATCAAAAAGTAAGGGAAGTAGTGAAAGGCAATGCTGGAAAACAAGGCTCCCACGGCCAAGGCCGCCAGGCTGGCCTGCAAACTGCCCGCCCACATGACCAGCTCCTGGTTATTCGGATCGAGTTGCCGCGCCCGGCGCAGATTAGAGAAACTGCACCTGCCGAGCAGTAAGAACAAAAACAGCGCGGGCAGGCCTGCCTCGGCGCTTAACTGTGTGTAGCTATTGTGGGTTACTTTCCACATGCCCGACACGATTGGAAAGTTTCCCGGGCCGACACCTACCAGGGGATTCTCTGCCGTGACTTCAAGACTTCGAATCAGTATCTCTCTCCGTTGTTGAGACGAACCCGTGACATCCGCATCCGGCTGAAAGATGCTCACCATTCGCTGGCCAAGACCGGAGGGACTAGCTACAAGAATGAGGGCTACGCCAGGCACGACGAGAAGCGCCCAGCTGAGTCTGCGTCCCTTCATGACGAACTCCCAGAACGAAATGGTCGCGGCCGCCAGCAAGGCCAGCAGGCCAGAGCGAGAATAAGTGGTCATGCAGGTGTACGTCGCCACTAACATGGCCACCATCCACACCAGTTTCCAAACCAGCTTGTCTGCTCGAACCGCAAAGGCAAACGCGAAAGGGAAGATCAGTGCTATAGCAAGGGCGAGGTCGTTGGGGTTTTGGAAGACACCGCCTACGATACCTACTGTGCGGCTACCTGCGGCACCCTGGAGGCTGCCGCCGTAGCCAGTGGCCACCAGCACAGCCATGATCATCACTGCTGCCGTCTGGATGTATATCAGGCGACGCAATCGGGCCAATGAGTTGCTAGCCACAATGATAGCCAGAGTAATCACGATGATTTTGGCGAATTCTTCTGCGACCTGAAAGCTGGCGCCGGGCCAGATACCGAAGGGTACAGCCAAGCAAATCTGGGCGAACAACAACAGCAGCAGTACCACATCCCACGACCACCACAGGGCAGGCAGCACACCTGAGAGCAAGCTTCCTAGAAACGCCAGGATCACGAACACGCCGACAATCTGTGCGAACGGAAGCGCAATCCAATCACCCGGACGCGCGAAATAGACGAGAGTGAACAGCCACACGGTGACATAGGCAAATGTCATGGAGTGTGGTTGTTCGGTCAGTGCGTTTGGCATTTGCATGGTGGCGGCGAATACAGATTCCGGCGGCTCCGAACGATTGGTATTTGCGCTTCGCAGCATGTTGATCAACGCACCCACACCGGTTTCCGCCCGGTCACAAAATTGACGAGTGCAACGATCGCGGCCGTATTCATCAGCACAAAGGCAAAGGCGGCATCCGGCAAGGGCCCAAAGGGACGAAGCTTGGGCCGAACAAGCGCAAGGACGCCCGAGCCGTAAACGAAGAGCTGCAGCGCCGCGGCTAGGCGATAGAAGCCCTCTGGAATCAGGAACGCGCACAAGAGGGCGCTCCCGAGTGCGAATGGGGCGAGAAGACGCAGCAGCTTGTGGCTAACGAACTGAAAACGAAGAGGATTGGAGCGTGTGAGTAGCCAGGGTGCCAGTTGCAATAGCTGATAGTTCCCCGTAAGCGTCCGTACTTTGCGACGAAATTCCTGCGCTGCGGAGCTCTGCAGTGATTCCCGGGCAACTGCTTGCGACTCGAAGGCCATTCGGTAACCCTGGCGAACTACCTGCAATGGGAGGTAGACGTCGTCTAGAATGACTCCTGCAGGCAGTGTTACCAGCAGATTCCGCCGAACTGCATAGAAAGCCCCCGTCGCCCCTACGACTGAACCGATGGAGGCCTCCCATTGCCGGATCTTTTTCTCTAGCTTCCAATAGAGCCCCACGCCTTCCAAAGACTTGCCGGCAGCTGACTTATCGAGAATAAGCTCCCCAGTTACACCGCCGACACTCGGATCAGCGAACTTCGCCATTAGATGCTTCAGCGCGCCCGGCTCAATCATCTGGCGTGCGTCGGTAAACACGACGATTTCCCCCCGTGCTTCACGAATTGCCTGGTTCAGTGCAGACGCTTTGCCTTCGTGCCGGACCTGGATAATTGCTCGCAAGGAATCACTCGTGAACGTGGAAAGAACTTGCTTGGTCGCATCGGTGGATCCGTCCGAGACAACGATGATCTCCATCTGTCCAGCAGGGTACTGAAGTGCCAGGAGGTTCTGGAGCTTGCGGGGCAGAACGTCAGCCTCGTTCCGAACGGCCATGATCACGGACACTGTAGGGAAATAAGCAGCCGCATGAATCGGCTTTGCGAACAAGCGGCTGCCGACGTAAAGCCAGAGCGGATAGCCCACATAGGTGTAGGTGATCACACAGACCGAGACCCAAAACATGATTTTCATGGCAGAGGCCGTCTGTTCTTAGCCGGCTGCGCAGTGGCACGCTTCGATGTGAACAACGTGGCTTGCGTCGGCATCAATTCCGAGTGCATGCGATAGCCGTACGTCGTCGCGTGGCTAATTTGATGAGCAATCGGCCTTTCCCCCGAACCGGCACCTGGCATTAGCGGATCTTTAACTAGACGGCAGCGCACAATCGCCGTTGTGAACTCGCGCGTTACTTTGTTGTGAAACCACCGCAGGTTCTTAATAGGCACAAGCTCTAGCGCGGCGACCTTAAAGGCACTACTCTCAACTAGCTTTATGAACCTGCTTATGGTCATCTGATTCAAACCACCAGCTACCTCACTGAATCGCGTTGCGCCGTCTGTCTTAAATGCCGATCGCCAACGAATAAGGGCTTCTTCACTGAATATCAGGTGGGCCCACGGGAACACCGAGAATAGATGCCCGCCTAAGGGGTGATACCAAGTTGGCCCGAAGCTGATGAACACCTCTCCTGCCGGTTGCAGAAGCGTCTCCATCACATGCAATATCCCAGCTGGATCAGCGAAATGCTCGAAGGAATCCAGTGAAACGATAATATCCGCAAGCTCCTTCGTTGAAGGGGCGAACAGAGCAGGTACGCCGGCGGCGAGAGCCTTCTGTCTCGCTGTTTGCAGAACATCCTCGCGAGTATCAATGCCAATTACCCGACTAGCACCCAGCTGCGCCATCTCAATGGCTTCAGCTCCATCGCCGCAACCGAAGTCAATGACGGTCTTGCCGGAGATTTTGCTGATAAATCCATCTCCCAACAGTATCGAAAGTTTCGACTTGCTTGCGTAGGCGCTTCCTGAGCAGCCATCTGGTATCCCTGGACTGATTCGCTCCAAGATTCGGCATTGCATCTCTAGC
>Ga0214473_10004780_pt1 | contig 16269 bp, 11 predicted proteins | sample RVTome_7_FD_203509 | JGI IMG/M metagenome (GOLD analysis project Ga0214473, IMG submission 203509) | Soil microbial communities from uranium-contaminated site in the Upper Colorado River Basin, Wyoming, United States - RVT98D197 | ecosystem: Environmental > Terrestrial > Soil > Contaminated >... | reverse complement strand
GGATCGCGTCGTCGACCGAGCCCAGCTCGCGGAAGGCGAAGGCCTCGTCGTAGGCCACGTCCGCCAGGGACAGCTCCGTGTGGACCCGGCCTTCGATCGAGCGATACAGCCGCTCGCCGGTGGGCGACAGCAGCAGGTCCCAGTCGCGCCGGACGGCGCGCTCGTTGCGCCTTCCGAACAAGTACAGTACCACGAGCGTGCTCGCGGCCGTCAGGCCGATCATCCACCACATGAGCGTCGCCGCCGCGTCCATGGTAGCACGCGGACGGCGTCAGGCGGATTGCGCGACCTCGCTCGTCGTGCGGGCAGCGCGCACCAGCGCCTGCTGCGGCCGCCAAGCGGCGTAGGTCCAATAGCAGAGCAGCGCGAAATAGGTGAGGTTGTGCGCGTACGCGGCGAGGCTATGGATCTGCCAGCCGATGGAGTTCAGGGCATTCATCGCGACCGTGAAGATCAGCAGATAGGGGACGAACCCGATCAGGATCGCCTTGTGCAGGGCCTCGACCGGCAGCCGGTACCAGAGGATCAAGGCCGCCAGCGCCGTGAAGAGCCAGATCGTGCCGTTCAGGATCCGTGGATGAAGCTGGCTGGCCAACTCACGGAGTTCGGCGTGCTGTGACGGCACCGACAGGACGCCCGCCAGGCAGGCGAGCACGACCAGGAACACGATGCCGCGCGCAGTCGCGCGGGCGCCCGGGAACGCGCGGAAGGTGCGAATCGCCAGCTCGATCGCGATCGTGAACTTCAGCAGGTTGTGGACGATCTCCTTGAGCATCCAGAATTCCCAGGTGTGGAAGCGCTGCGGCCAGGCGGTGATCATCATATCGGGGACCAGAACGGCGGCGAGATAGACGGTGAAGGAGTAGCAGGTGCGGTACCCGCCCCTTACCAGCAAACCCACGAGCGTCGCCATGAGGATGGGCTCGCCGATCGCGACGATCCACCACTGGGCCGTAGCCATGCGATTCCGGGCAGTGTACGACAGTTCCCGAGTCGAGTGACGGGGCCGACCCCCGGGAGGGATGCGCCGGCCCCGTCGCCACGCTGCAAGAACTCTAGGTCGCCCGACTACGGCTTCGGCGGCGGGGTCAGGCCGTCGTACATCACGATGCGGTCCGCCAGCACCTGGAACAGATCCGTCGCCGAGCCCACCGCCGTCGCCAGCAGCGCCAACGTCAGAATCAAAGCCTGCATTTCTTCCTCCTGACGGCCTTCGCCGCCTCTGGCACGGAGTATACATTTGATGCCAAATTGACTTGTTGAAAGGCGTATAATTCGTGCCTTCTTACCGACCGGCGTTCGGGAAGTGTTGACCCGCTCGGAGCGGAACGGCTACGATTCGCGCGACGGGGGAGGAGCCGTGAGAACCCGCGCGGATCTGATCGATCAGTTCACCGAGCTCGTGATCGGGGCCGACGACCCCCGGCGGCTGGCCGAGCGGACCCTCGAGGTCGTGATGTCGCTGACGAACGGACGCGCCGGCGCCGTCTTTACGCGCAGCGACGACCGCCTCGCGCTCTTCGCCTCACGCGGCATCGATCAGGAAGTGTTGGACGTCGTGCAGAACGTCTGGGCGTGCTTTCACGAGTCGCTTCGCCAGGACGACGTCTTCTACGTGCCGGACCGTCCCAACGACCGGCGCCTGCCCAAGCCCGAAGCGGCCGTCCCCGCGGCGTTCGCCGTGGTGCCGGTGCTGCAGGACGGGAACCTGATCGCGCTGCTGTACGTGGATAGCCTCGACCCGCACTTCTGCGCGAGCCACGACCTCGAGCGCTTGAAGAAGTTCTCGCGGATCGTGGCCAAGGCCGTCACCGATGCCGGCGACGGCCGGAGCCGCCCGCCCGCCGACGCCTGGGAGACCTACCTCGAGCGCACGCCGGTGGAGGACATGGAGCGCGAGAAGCTCCTGCTGCTGCTCAACCGCAACGAGTGGAACATCGCGCGGGTGGCGCGTCTGATGGGAGTCACGCGCCGCACCATCTATTTGCGGCTCGAGCGCTACAAGATCCCGCGCGAGCGCGTGCGCAAGACCAAGCCGCGTCCCGCCCCGGCCTGAGCCTACGCCTTCTTCTGCAGCCGCGCCCAGGTATCGCGCAAGCCGACCGTGCGATTGAAGGCGGGGCGGCCCGGTCGCGAATCGCGGTCCACGCAGAAGTAGCCAAGCCGTTCGAACTGCACGCCGGCGCCCGCCGGCAGGCTCGCCAGGGACGGCTCGAGCTTGCAGTCGCCGAGCACTTCCTCCGACTTCGCGCTGAGGTCGTCGAGCAGATCGCGCTCGGCGCCTGGATCGGGCCGCGTGAACAGGTGATCGTATAGCCGGACCTCGGCCGGCACTGCGTGGGCCGCGGAGACCCAGTGCAGCGTGGCCTTCGGCGAGCGGCCGTCGGGCGCGCTGCCGCCGCGCGTCGCGGCGTCGTAGTCGCAGCGCAACTCGACGATCTCGCCCTTCGTGTCCTTCACCACCTCCCGGCACGTCATCAGGTAGGCGTAGCGCAGGCGTACTTCGCGGCCCGGGGACAGCCGGTAGAACTTCCTCGGCGGGTCCTCCATGAAGTCCTCGCGCTCGATCCAGAGCTCGCGCGAGAAAGGGACCTTGCGCGTGCCGGCCGTGGGGTCTTCGGGGTTGTTCAGCGCATCGAACTCTTCGAGCTGGCCCTCGGGGTAGTTCGTGAGCACGACCTTGAGCGGGCGCAGCACCGCCATGCGCCGCTCCACGGTCTTGTTGAGCGCGTCGCGCACACAGTGCTCGAGCATCGCGTAGTCCACCGTGCTCTCGCGGCGGGCGACGCCGATCCTCTCGGCGAACTGTCGGATCGCCTCGGCGGGGAAGCCGCGCCGGCGGATCCCCGAGAGCGTCGGCATGCGCGGGTCGTCCCAGCCGCGCACGTGGCCCTCGCTCACGAGCCGCAACAGGAAGCGCTTCGAGAGCACGGTGTGGCTCAAGTTGAGCCGGGCGAACTCGTACTGACGCGGCCGCGAGGGGACCGGCAGGTTCTCGATGAACCAATCGTAGAGCGGCCGGTGGTCCTCGAACTCCAGGGTGCAGATCGAGTGCGTGATGCCCTCGATCGCGTCGGATTGGCCGTGTGCGTAATCGTAGGTCGGGTAGAGGCACCAGGCATCGCCTGTGCGCGGGTGGCGCGCGTGCAGGATGCGGTACATCACCGGGTCGCGCAGGTTGATGTTGCCCGAAGCCATGTCGATCTTGGCGCGCAGCACGCGCGCGCCGTCGGTGAAGTCCCCGTTCCGCATGCGTGCGAAGAGCTCGAGGTTCTCTTCGACCGAGCGCTCCCGCCAGGGGCTGTTCCGGCCCGGCGTCGTGAGCGTGCCGCGGTAGTGTCGGATCTCGTCGGCCGAGAGGTCGTCCACGTATGCCTTGCCGGCCTCGATCAAGTGGATCGCCCAGTCGTAGAGCCGCGCGAAGTAGTCGGAGGCGTGGTAGAGGTGCTCGCCCCAGTCGAAGCCGAGCCAACGCACGTCCGCTTCGATGGCGTCGATGTACTCCTGCTCCTCCTTGGTCGGGTTCGTGTCGTCGAAGCGCAGGTGGCAACGCCCGCCGAACTCGGCCGCGATCCCGAAGTTCAGGCAGATAGACTTGGCGTGGCCGATGTGCAGGTAGCCGTTAGGCTCGGGCGGGAAGCGCGTGACGACGCTGCGGTGCCTTCCGGCCCGCAGGTCGCCTTTGACGATCTCGCGGATGAAGTCGAGGGGTCCCTCGTTCAAATGCGTCCTCGCTCCGGCCCTCTTCGTTCATCAAGCACCTCGCCCGAAGTGAATTCGGGCTCGGTGGCAAAGGAAAGGCCTCCGCTCGGAAAACGCCGATTGGCGTCGCCGCGGGACTTCGTGGAAACGTGGCTCATGCGCCTCACGTCGGCTGGGCCTTGGCGCGCAGGGCTTCCGCCGCGCGGCGCAGGCGCCGGCGGCAGACCTCCTTGCCGAGCACGGCGAGCGTCTCGAAGAGCGGAGGTGTCGCCTGTCGGCCGGTCACCGCCACGCGGACGGTCATGTAGAGCTGCTTCGGAGCCCAGGCGCAGGCCTGGGCGAAGGACCCCAGGGCCGCCTCCAGCGTCTCGACGCTCCAGTCGAGGAGCGGATCCACCCGCTGCTCGAGCAGCCCCGTCAGTGTCTTGGCTGTCTCCGCCGGAGTCCTGCCGCCGGGGACCATGGCCGCGAGCGCCGTGTCGTCGTAGGCGAGCTCGCCCTGGAAAAAGAAAGAGGCGTAATCGAAGAAGGCCTCGAGCGTGTCGATGCGCTCGCGGCACAGCGGCAGAACCTGTGCCAGATAGGCGTCCGAGAGCAGGTGGCCGCGCAAGCGGCCGATCATCTCGTCGGTCGTGAGTTTCCGCAGATAGCGGCCGTTGAGCCAGGTGAGCTTCTCGAGGTCGAAGACGGGGCCGCCAAGCGAGATCCGCTCGAGCTCGAAGGCGGCGACGAACTCTTCGAGCGAGAACTCCTCGCGCTCGTCGGGCATCGAGAAGCCCATCAGCGCCAGGAAGTTGAGCAGCGTCTCGGGCAAATAACCGGCGCGCCGGTAATGGTTGAGGCTGACCGGGTTCTTGCGCTTGGAGATCTTGGATCTGTCGGCGTTGCGCAGCAGCGGCAGATGGCAGAAGACCGGCAGCTCCCAACCGAAGGAACGGTAGAGCTGGAAATGCTTGGGTAGCGACGACAGCCACTCCTCGGCTCGCACCACGTGCGTGATCCGCATCAAGTGGTCGTCGACGACGTTGGCCAGGTGGTAGGTCGGGAAGCCATCGCTCTTGAGCAGGACCTGGTCGTCCAGCTGCGGGCGCTCGAAGCGAACCTCGCCGCGCAGGAGGTCCGCGACGACCATCGAGGCGTCATCGGGCATCGCGAGGCGGATCACGTAGGCTTCGCCAGCGGCCCCCCGCTTCTCGGTCTTCGCGGGATCGAGTCGCCGGCACAGTCCGTCGTAACCCATGACGGCGAGCTTCTTCGCCTTCTGCTCCTCGCGCAGGGCCGTCAGGCGCTCCGGGGTGCAGAAGCAGCGGTAGGCCGCGCCGCGCCGCAGCAGCTCCTCCGCGTGCTCGCGGTAGAGCGCCGAGCGCTCGCTCTGGCGGTAGGGCCCGTGCGGCCCGCCGACGTCCGGCCCCTCGTCCCAGTCGAGACCCAGCCAGCGCAGCGCTTCGAAGACCATCTTCTCGCTCGCCGGGTGGCTGCGTTGGCGGTCGGTGTCCTCGACACGCAGCACGAACTGCCCGCCATGTTTGCGCGCGAGCGCGTAGTTGAAGAGGGCCACGTAGGCCGTGCCGACGTGCGGGTCGCCGGTGGGGCTGGGGGCGATGCGGCTCCTGATAGCCATGATCCGGGGGTCCGTGGAGAGCGCGGGCTCCGCCGCCGCACGCGCCGTCGGACGGAAGCGGGGAGGATATCACGCACACCGGCGGCAGGCGACCGGGCCGGGTGCCCGCGCGACACGGCCGGACGAAACGCCGTGCGTCCCGCCGGAAATGGACTAAGCCGAGCTGGCCCGCTCCGCCCGAGCTATTTCTGGACCTTGACCTCGGTGGCGCTGACCTCCGCGCTCGAAAGGTCGCAGGCCTCGAGCGTCCCGCGCACGTGGACCTTGGCGCCACTCGTGACCTTGGCCTTGCACTGGTCCGCGGGCAGCCCCTTGTTCCCGTTGCACGTGAAGCTGGCCGCGCTTCCGTCGACGTCCACCAGGCCCTTGGCGCGGTTGCCGTTGACCCGCAGTTCGAACGCATCCGCGGTCCCGCTGGCGACGTTGCCCTCGAGCTCGATCCGCCGGCCGACCTTGCCGCCGGAGATCATGCAGGTCTCGCTCGTATCGTCGTCATCATCCTCGGCGCTGTCTTCCTGGATCTTGATCTCCAGGGCGAGCACGGGCTGCGTCCCGTTCTGGGCCTCGAGCCAGCTTCCCTTGACGTGGACCCGCTGGCCCTCCTTCACGTCCTCGATCGTGAGGCGCCGGTTGCCCTTGCGCACGGCCGTCTGGCCCGGCCTGGCCACGACGGTGTAGCCGTCGATCCTGAACAGGGTCGCGGTCGCATCCGCCGGATCGGCGCCGAGCAGCGCCTCCACCAGGCCTTCGATCTCGATGTCCCCGTGCCCAATGCCGTTGCGCTTCTCTTCCAGGACGACGATCGTGCCGTCGGCGGCCTGCGTGATCCTGATCGTGATCTCCTGGTTGGGCTTGACCTCGTCGAAATGGATCGTGCCGAGCGTCGCGGCGCCCTGGGTGAACACGAGCGTGAAGCCCCCTTCGGGCAGGCCGCGCAGCGTGAAGCTCCCGTCCGCAGCCACGGTGGTCGTGATCGCCGGGTTCTCCAGCACCGTGACGACGATCGGATCGGCTGCGGCGCCGAAGGCCACGATCGCCGCCGGTCCTCCCTCGAGCGTGCCCCGCAGCGTGACGCCCTGCTGCGAAGGATCGGCCGGCCCGCCACAGGCGCCCAGCGCGGCGGCAGCGAGCAGGAGTGACAGAATGGCGAACGAGCGATGACGCGACATCACGGCCTCCCGGGCGCCACGATTCCGCTCGGTTCCAGGGGCGCCCCAGTAGCGAATATGGCAGCGGATGGGCCTGGCTGCCATGAGCCACCTCACAGGCCGCTGCGTGTGATCCGGCTCACCTGTCAGTGGGCGCCCGGGGTGGATTTGTGGATTCGTGGCAAGCTTGACACCTGAAGGGACAGGCCGCTACGATGCCTGACGGCGCTATCGTCTAGGGGTTAGGACGGATGGTTCTCAGCCATCAGACCGGGGTTCGAATCCCCGTAGCGCTACCAACCTCAGCCGATTACGCAGCGCGCCACGACCGTCTGGCCGGCTAGGACGTCCTCCAACGTCGTCATTGGTGGCTGCCCCGCGCTCGGGGCTCGCCTCGCGGGGACTCGGCCGGCCGCCTGTCGTGGGGCCACACCGCCCGACCAATACACAAAGCGTTAACTCCTTGAAGCCCCGTATTTTCGGGCATTGATCCGTTTGAAACTCGGGTGCCCGCTGGGTTAGCCTTGTGGAAACCAGGTTGTTCGTTCTTTACGGGAGCGTGAATGAATCATGCCTAGTCTCGCCGCCACGTTGAGAACCGAGATCCGCCGTCACGCTGGGCGAGAAGCCCAAAAGGCCATGGACCGGCTGCGGAAGCAGCTCAAGCGCCTGCGCCGGGTCCACCGCGAGCAGCGGCAGGGTCTGGCCGCGCTCGGGCGGCGTTTCGCCCGGTTGAAAGCGCGGGTGGCGTCACGTGGCGCGTCGGCGCAGCGACGCCGCGGGGCAGGGGTGCCAGGCCGGCCCCTCACGCCCGAGTCCATCTTCAAGCTGCGCACCCGGCTCGGCCTGAGCCGCCTGCGCTTCGCAAAGCTGCTCGGCGTGAGTCCGGGATCCATCTTCGGGTGGGAGAAGGGACGTACCGTCCCCAGAGGGGCGAGCCGCGCCCGCATCTCCGAGGTTCGCAGGATGGGCCTTCGGGCAGCGCGGGCGAGGGCGGCATCGGCTTCAGGCGACCGCGCCGGACGGGCCGGTGGCCCGGCTCGCCGCGGCAGGGCCACGGTCAGGCGCCGTCGCCGCGCGAGGCAGGCTTAGTCGCCAGGCCGCCACTGTGGCGGCGGCTGGAGCGGTCGGGACATGGTCGAGCTCAACCATCGCGACCGGACGATCCGGGTCAAGATCGTCTACTACGGCCCTCCTCTGGGCGGGAAGACCACGAACCTGCAGGTGCTGCACCAGCACGCGCTGGCGGCCCGCCGCGGAGAGATGGTCTCGATCAACTCGGCCCAGGACCGGACCATCCTGTTCGACCTGCTGCCGCTCAAGGCGGCCGGCTTCCGCGGCTTCGACCTGCGCATTCACTTGCTGGCGGTGCCCGGCCAGCCGATGTACGCGGCGACGCGCCGCCTGGTGCTGAAGGGCGCCGACGCGCTGGTGTTCGTGGCCAACTCCGCCACCGATCGCTGGGAAGAGAACATTCAGAGCTTCCGGGAGATGACGCAGAACCTGCTGGCCCACCAGCTCGATCCCGCGTCGCTGCCGCTCGTGCTGCAGTACAACAAGCGCGACCTGCCCCACGTGACCGCGGTCGAGTTCATGGACCGCACGCTCAACGCGCGGCAGATCGACGCGATCCCGGCCGTGGCGGTGCGCGGTGAAGGCGTGCTCGAGACCTTCACCGCGGTGCTCCACCGGACCATGCAGGACCTGGCGACCCGATACCGGATCGTGGAAACCGGCAAGGGCCAGACCCTGCAGGACTGGACGCGGCAGACCGTGGTCGGGATGTTCGGCACCACGGCGCTAGCACTCGAGCCGCACTCACTGCCGCTCGAAAGCCCGCAGCCGTCGGCTGCGCCTTCGGCGGCGCCCGCGCTGGCCGAGAACTGGCGGCCACCCGAGCGCCGCACGCTCAAGATCCTCCAGCCGGAGGACGCGGTCCGCATCGCCTCGAAGGGTCCCGACGCGCGGGCCAACGAGACCCTGGTCGAGTCCTACGCCCAGGCGGCCACGCAGCTCAGCGCAGCCCTCGAGGAGATGCGCGAGGAGCGCGACCTGGCTCGGCGCCGCCTGGACGACGTGCAGCACGCCCTCTCCGTCGCACACGAGTTCCTCGCCGGTCAGCCGCTCGATCCCACGCTGCGAGGGCTCCTGGGGCGTCTGGTCGAGGCGGCGGGCGCCGCCCACGCCACGTTCCTCGTTCCGGAGCCGTCTCGCTCGATGCGCGCCGCGGCGCTGCGCGGCGTGGCTGAGGATCCGCTGCTGCGCGCAGCGGTGGGCGTGCGCCACGTCGCAGGAAAGCTGTTGAGCCTCAGCGAGCCCCTGCTGCAGCGCGTCGCGGATAGCCTGGACCTCGGCGAGTCGCTCGAGAGCTTCGAGCCTCCCTTCTCTGCCGTGGTCTCGGTGCCGATCCGCACACCTCGCGGCCTGCAGGGGATCGCAATGCTCTACTTCACCCAGGACGAGGCGCTGCCGGGCGCCGACGCGCTCGCGCACCTGGGGCTGCTGTCCCGCACGCTCTCGGCCCCGCTCGAGCTGGCCCGCGCGCTCGACACCGTGCGTAACGCCGAGCGAACGCTGCAGCTCGCCCTGGCCGGGACCGCATCCGTGAGCGCCTTCGAGCAGGTGGTCGCCTTCCTCGAGGACCTGCGCGATCGCCAGGGGGAGATGCGCCGGCGTTCGGACGCGCCGCCCTGGTTCCACGAAGAGTTCGGGCGGCTCTCGCCTTCGCTGTCGGGGGCCCTGTCGACCGCGCGCTCGCTGCTGTCGTTCAGCCGCGGAGAGCTGCAGAAGGAACCGATCGAGATCGCGGAGCTCGTGGCGGAGCTGAAGGCGGAAGGCGTCTCGACCGAGATCGGCCCGGGCACCGCGGCCGTCTCGGGCGATCGAGCGCTGCTGCGGCTTGCCCTGCGAGCGCTGGTGGAGCAGCTGCGGCTGGGGCGCGGGCCGGTGGGAGACGGGCCCGCGCTGGAGATCCGCGCGTCCGCGGTGGCGGGTCAGGTGCGGATCAGTGTCGCGGACAAGGAAGGTGGCGCGCCGCACGGGTTTCCGCTCGAGGCGCCGGCGCCAAACGCCCGGCCCAGCGAGGAAAGCCTGGCCCTAGTGCGGCGGATCGCGGAGCTCCACGGAGGCAACCTGACCCTGGAGGGCGGCGGCGAGGTCGCCGCCCGATTCACGCTCACGCTGCTCAGGGCGTAGGCGGCTACTCGCCCTCGTCCGGCTTACGGGCTGGGGCGGGGGCTTCGGGCGTTCGCGACTCCGGATGCTCCGGTAGTTCGCGCCGGATCCAGGAGAAGAACGAGAACGGCGAGCGCGCTGGTTCCGCCGGCGACGGATCGGGAGCCGTCGCGGGCTGGCCCGAGCCCGATCCCTGGGGCTCGGCTGCGGCCTCGTCGGTCGTCAGCTCATCGTCGCCATCGTCATGCTCGTCCACCTCGGGAGCGTCGCCATCCTCGGAGCCGCTGCCCGCCGCCGCCGAGTCGGGATAAGCGCCTGCGGCCAGCGTCGAAGCGCCACGCGGGCGGCGCCCGCGCCCACGCCGCCGGCGTGGCCCGCGCGTGCCGTTTGCGGCCTCGGCCGGCTCCGTCGCGTTCGCTGCCGGGGCCGCTGCGGTCTCCACCGGCCGCGGCCCGGCCGCGGCTTCGACCGCGCGGGGTGACGGAGCGGCGGCCGGTGCGGTGGCCTCGGCGCGTGGCGCGCCGGTCGAGGACGCCGCGCTGCCCAGATCCTCGACGATGTAGCTGCCCGAGCGCTGGTCGCGCCGCAGCGTCGCGATCCCGCGTCGTTGCGCGTCCTCGAGCAGGTGGCTGAAGGTCCGGAAGCCGTAGTAGGTCTCGTTGAACGACGGCTTCTTGCGCTTCATGGTCTCCTTGACCATGGAACCCCACAGGATCTCCTTGTTCTCTCGCTGCAGGGCCAGTATCGAGTCGACGAGCAGCGCGAAGCACTCCTGCACCTTTTCCGGCACGTTGGCGATCACGGGCATGGCGCGCTGCTGGCCGCGGACGAGGTCCTCGTAGAAGATGAACTCGTCGCAGTTTTCGATCAGCAGGTCGGAGGTGGAGTTCTTCACCCCGAGGCCGATCACGTACTTGTTGTTCTCCTTGAGCTTGCTCACCAGCGGCGAGAAATCCGAGTCTCCCGAGGCGACCACGAAGCAGTTGATGTGCTCTTTCTGGAACGACATGTCCATCGCGTCCACCACCAGCCGGATGTCCGCGGAGTTCTTGCCGCCGACGGATTTCTGCGGCACCTCGATCAGCTCGATCGCCGCCTCGTGGAAGCTGCGCTTGTAGTCCGAATAGCGGCTCCAGTCGGCGTAGGCCTTCTTGACCAGCAGCTTGCCCTTGTCGAGCAGCCGCTCGAGCACGAGGTTGACGTCGAACTTCCGGTAGTGGGCGTCGCGGACGCCGATCGCGATGTTCTCGAAATCGATGAAAAGGGCGAGGCGTTGCTCGTCCTGGTTGGTTGCCGCCAAACTTCCTCCTGAGGGGCCCGGTGCGACACCCCCAACCTCGGACCCGGGGGTCCCGAGCGGGGGCGCCCGGGGTGAGCCGGGGGCCGCGGGAAAGAATAGGCTAGCACAGGAAACTCCTCGAACGAAAGGAGTTTTTCGGGTCGAGTCCAGCAGTGTGCGCGGCCGGTGGAACTTCTATACCGTCCGGTACGTACAGCGCTATCGGTGGCGACGCATCAGGTCCGCAGCTCGGAACGCATCCTCCAGAAGGCCTTGGAGTTGTTCGCCTCCCGAGGGTATGACGCCACCTCGGTGCGGGAGATCTGTGAGGCGGCGGGGATCGCCAAACCGACCCTCTACCACTTCTACGGAAGCAAGGAGGGCGTTTACCGCTCACTCGTCGAGGGGGCGTTCGAGGACTTCCGGCTCCAGGTGTCTCGGGAGCTCAAGGGACCGGGCCCGGCGCCCGAGCGCCTGAAACGCGTGGCGCGCCGCTACTTCGAGTTCGCGCGCAGCCACCGGGAGCTGATGCGGTTCATCGTCAGTCTGGTCCACAACCCGAGCTCGGGCGCGCCCTCCGCAGACCTCCCCAGGCTGTACGAGGGCATCGTCGCCCTGGTGGCCGAGGCCGTAGAGCAGGGCGTGGCGCGTGGCGAGCTGCGCCCCGGCGCGCTGGAGCCACGCATGCTGGTCTTGATGGGGGCGTTGGGCGAGGCGCTATGCGGCAACCTGATCGCGGGCCGCCCCGAGCTGACGCCGGCGCTCGCAGACAGCCTGGTCGACACGATCCTCGAAGGCATGACTCCGAACAGGACCCCATGATCCGAAGCCGCCCGATCCTCGCGCTGATCTCCCTTGCGGTCTCCACCGCGGCCGGGGCGCAGCCCCTGTCACGCGCAGAGGCGGTCGCCGCGGCGCTCTCCGCCAACCCCGACGTGCACAAGAGCCTGGCCGAGATGGGCCGGCTCGAGGGACTGATCACCGAGGCCCGGGCCGACGCGCTGCCCGACCTGACGCTCTCCGGCTCCTGGAGCCGCTACCGCGACCCCGCGCTGCTCAACAGCAGCAGCTTCGACGCCTTCCCGCCCGAGCTGCGCGAGAGCCTGAAGCCGATCCCGGCGAACCTGTACGAGGGCATCGCCCAGCTCCGGCAAACCCTGTTCAGCTTCAAGCTGGGCGCGGCGATCCGCGCCGCGCGCCTGGGTCGGAGCTTCGGTGAGGAGGAGCTGCGGCGCGTGCGCCAGATCGTGGCGCTCAGCGCCGTGCGCGCCTACAACCAGCACCTGCTGAGCCTGGAGCAGGTGCGCGTCGCCGAGAGCTCGGTGCGCCAGAAGCAGAACCACCTCGAGATGGCGCGCAACCGCCGCGCGGCCGGCGTGGCTACCGACCTCGACGTGCTGCGCTCCCAGGTGGACCTCGAGAACGCGCGCACCCAACTGATGCGCCTCAAGGGCCAGACCGATCTGGCCCGCGGCCGGCTCAACGCCATGATGCTGCGCCCGATCGAGACGCCCGTCGTGCCTTCCGACAGCCTGGAGTACCTGGCGCTCGAGATGAGCGTCGAGCAGGCGGTGCAACAGGCCTGGAGCAACCGGCCCGAGGCCAAGGCGATCGCGCTCGCCGAGAGCATCCGCGACGAGCTGATCCGTGTGGCCCGGGCCGATGCGCGACCGAGCCTCGAGCTGACCGGCGTCTACGGCTACTCGGTGCGCCAGCCCGAGAACTTCCTCGAGAGCGACTTCTCGAAGTGGAGCGCTTCGGTCACGCTCAAGGTTCCGCTGTTCGACGGCTACCGCACTGCGGGCCGCGTGGCGCAGGCGCGCGCCGAGCGCGACAAGCTGACCCAGGACCGGCTGGCGCTCGAGAACCAGATCCGCCTGGACGCGCGCGACGCGGTGGACGTCCTGAACGTGGCCCGCAGCATCTACGAGGCCGCGGAGCTCAACGTGGCCCAGGCCTGGAAGGCCCTCGACATGACCCAGGCCAGCTACAACCACGGCGCCGCGACGCTGCTCGACGTGCTGGACGCCCAGGCGGCGCTGACGCTGGCCGAGAGCAATCGGATCGAGGCGCTGCACGCCCACGCCAACGCGCGCGCCGTGCTGCGCTTCGTGATGGCCCAGGATCCCCTGGACCCGCCCCCCGCCACGCGGCCCGAGGCAGAGGACCGATCATGAGGACCCTCCAACGCCTTCTCGCTTTCTGTGTCGCGCCCGCCCTGGTCCCGGTCGGCTGCGGGAGCTCGGTGCAGAGTCAGGCCGTCCCGGCGCCACGCGGCGTCCCGGTTCGCACCGCAGCGGTCGAGGTACGCGACCTCGAGGAGAACCTGGTGCTCACGGGCAGCCTCAAGCCGCGGGCCCAGGTGCAGGTGGTCGCCGAAGTGGCCGCGCGCCTGCTGCGCGTCGTCCGCGACGAGGGCTCGCGTGCCGCAAGAGGCGAGCTGCTGGCCGTGCTCGACGACACCGACTACCGTCTGGCTCACGCGCGCGCCCGGGCCGCCCTCGAGGTCGCCGAGGCCAACCGCGCGCACGCCCTGGTGGAGAAGGAACGTGCCGACAACCTGCTGAAGACCGGTGGCATCACCGACAAGGACCACCTGGCCGCGCAGGTCGGCCTGCGCGTGGCGCAGGCCGCGCTCGCGCAGGCGAGTGCCGAGGCCGAGATCTCCGCGGTCCAGCTGGCGCGTTGCCAGATCCGCGCCCCCTTCACCGGCCGCGTGGCGAAGCGCAGCGCAGACCCGGGCGCCATGCTGGCCTCGGGAGCGCCGCTGCTGACGCTGGTGGATGCCTCGGTGTTCGAGTTCCGCGGGTCCGTGCCGTCTGCCGACTACGGCAAGGTGGTGCAGGGCGCGCCTGTCGCGCTGTCCCTGGATGCGCTGGGTGGCCGGACCGTCGAGGGGCGAGTGGCGCGCATCGTGCCGCTGGTCGAGGAGCGCACCCGCGCCTTCGAGGTCGTCGTCGAGGTCCCGAGCAACCCGGACCTGGTGGGCGGGCTGTTCGCCCGCGCCGTGGTGCGGGTCGGAGCGATCAAGGACGCGCTGGTGGTGCCGCCGCAAGCGCTGCTGCGCGACGGCGCCCAGGGGGCCGACGCGCACGTCTTCGTCGTGAGCCGGGGCCAGGCCGACCGGCGCGCGGTGCGCCTGGGCGTCGAAGCCCCGCAGGCCGTGCAGGTGACGGAGGGCCTGGCGGCAGGCGAGCAGGTGGTGCTCGACCCGCCTGTGTCGTTGGGCTCCGGCGCCCCCGTCGACGTCCAAAGCGACCGGAAGTGACGTCATGTTCCTGAGCAACCTGTCGATCAAGCAGCCCGTCTTCGCCACGATGATGATGCTGGCGCTGGCGGTGCTGGGGATCGCTTCGTACCGCCAGCTCAAGGTCGACCTGTTCCCGGACGTCGACTTCCCAGTCGTGACAGTCACGACCCTCTACCCCGGCGCTTCGCCGGAAACGCTGGAGCGCGACGTCACGATGAAGATCGAAGAGGCGATCAACACCATCGAAGGAATAAGGCACGTCGAGTCGACGTCTCAGGAAGGCCTCTCGAACATCGTCGTGATCTTCCAGCTCGAGGTCGAGAGCCCCGTCGCCTCCCAGGACGTGCGGGGCAAAGTGGCGAGCATCCGCGGGGAGCTGCCCGCGGACATCGAGGAGCCCATCGTCCAACGCTTCGACCCCACGTCGATGCCCATCGTGTCTGTCAGCGTGAACGCCGGAGGGCTCTCGGCGCAGGCAGCCACGACGCTGGCGGAGAAGGTGATCAAGCGCCGGTTGGAGAACGTCCCCGGCGTGGGCGCCGTGAACCTGGTGGGCGAATCGGAGCGCGAGATCCAGGTCGTGGTCGATCGCGCGAAGCTCGAGGCGTACCACCTTTCGCTGGCCGAGGTGGTGCAGGCGCTCCGCAGCGAGAACGTGGATGCTCCTGCCGGCGCCGCCGACCGGGGCTCGAGCCAGGCGCTGGTCCGCCTGGCGGCGCGCGGTCGCTCGGCCGCCGACATCGCGGAGATCCCCGTGAAGCGCGCCGGAGGTACGACCATATTCGTGCGGGACCTGGGCCAGGTCCTGGACGCCATCGAGCAGCCCAGGAACATGGCGCTGCTCGACGAGCGCCCGGCCCTCGCCCTCGACATCCAGAAGCAGTCGGGGGCGAACACCGTGGCCGTCGTGGACGGCGTGAAGGCAGCCGTGGCGCGCCTCGGCAAGGAGCTGCCCGCGGGCGTCTCGCTCCAGATCGTGCGCGACGCCTCCACGTTCATCCGGGACTCCATCCACGACGTGAACACGACGCTGATCCTGGGCGGGATCCTGACGGTGCTCATCGTCTTCGTCTTCCTGAACTCCTGGCGCTCCACGGTGATCACGGGCGTGACGCTGCCCATCTCGGTCATCGCCGCCTTCGCCGCGATGAAGGCCTTCGGCTTCACGATCAACGTGCTCACGCTGATGGGCCTGTCGCTGGCGATCGGGATGCTGATCGACGACGCGATCGTGGTGCGCGAGAACATCGTGCGGCACCTCCAGCGCGGCAAGGACCACTTCGAAGCGGCCCGCGATGGGACGGCCGAGATCGGCCTCGCGGTCATGGCCACGACATTCACGATCGTGGCGGTCTTCCTTCCCGTGGCCTTCATGGGCGGCATCGTGGGGCGGTTCTTCTACGAGTTCGGGATCACCGTGGCGGCGGCGGTGCTGGTCTCGCTCTTCGTCAGCTTCACGCTGGATCCCATGCTGTCCTCGCGCTGGGTGGATCCCGACGTCGAGCAGGACCGCCACGCCACCCGGCTCGGCAGGGGCCTGCAGCGCTTCAACCACTGGTTCGATGAGCGGCACCGCGACTACGAGCGGCTGCTGGGCTGGGCGCTGCGCCACCGGCCCGCTGTGCTCATGCTGGCGACGGCCGCGTTCCTCTCGAGCTTCCCCATCCTCGGCATCCTGGGCGGCGACTTCTTCCCCGACTTCAACCGTGGCGAGTACCAGGTGACCTTCAAGGCCTCGCCGGGGGCGACGCTCCGGGAGACCGGGGCGCGGGCGCGGGAGATGATCCAGAGGCTCAAGACACTCCCCGACGTCGAGTACACCTACACGACGATCGGCGAGGCGGGCGTGCAGCACCGTCCCGTGACCGAAGGCTCGACCTACGTCAAGCTCAGACATACGCGGGGCAAGACCTTCAGCCAGGTGCTCGAGGAGGCCAGGAGGGCGATCCAGGTGGTGCCGGGCATGAGCTACGGGCTGATCGAGGCCGACGCCTTCGCGCAGAAGCCCATCCAGATCAGCGTGCGCGGTCCGGATGTCGACGAGCTCGACCGGATCTCGCGCGACCTGATGAGGTCGATGGCGAGCATGCGGGGC
>Ga0214473_10004778_pt1 | contig 16276 bp, 9 predicted proteins | sample RVTome_7_FD_203509 | JGI IMG/M metagenome (GOLD analysis project Ga0214473, IMG submission 203509) | Soil microbial communities from uranium-contaminated site in the Upper Colorado River Basin, Wyoming, United States - RVT98D197 | ecosystem: Environmental > Terrestrial > Soil > Contaminated >... | reverse complement strand
GACGAGAGCCTGCGCCCGACGCTGCCCGCGTTCCTCCAGCTTCTCGACCTGCCCGCGGAGGACGAGGAGTGGCAGAGTCAGGATCCGGCCCAGCGCCGCCAGCGCACCCTCGACGCCGTCAAGCGCCTGCTTCTGCGCGAGAGCCAGGTGCAGCCGCTCCTGCTCATCTTCGAGAACCTGCACTGGATCGACTCGGAGACGCAGGCCTTCCTGGACAGCCTCGTCGAGAGCCTGCCCGCCGCGCGCGCGCTCGTGCTCGTGAGCTATCGCCCCGAGTACCAGCACGGCTGGGGGAGCAAGACGTATTACACGCAGTTCCGGATGGATCCGCTTCCGCCCGAGAGCGCCGACGAGCTGCTCCATGCGCTGCTCGGCGACGACCTCGGGCTCGCGCCGCTCAAGGAGCTTCTGGTCAAGCGCACCGAGGGCAACCCCTTCTTCATCGAGGAGAGCGTGCGCACGCTCGTGGAGACGAAGGCCCTGACCGGTGACCGCGGCGCCTACCGGCTCGCCAAGGAGGTCTACTCCATCCAGGTGCCGGCCACCGTCCAGGCCGTGCTCGCGGCCCGGATCGACCGGCTGCCCGTCGAGGCCAAGCGCCTGCTCCAGGCGTCCGCCGTCGTCGGCAACGACGTGCCGCTCGCCCTGCTCCACGCGATCACCGACCTGCCCGATGACGTCCTCCGGCGCAACCTCACCCAGCTCCAGGCGGCGGAGTTCATCTACGAGATCAGCCTGTTTCCGAGCGTGGAGTACACCTTCAAGCACGCGCTGACCCACGACGTCGCCTACAGCACGCTGCTCCAGGAGCGCCGGCGCGCGCTCCACGGGCGCATCGCGGCGGCCATCGAGCACCTGCACGCGGACCGGCTCGTCGAGCAGGTCGAGCGGCTCGCTCATCATGCGCTCCGCGGCGAGGTCTGGGACAAGGCGGTGACGTATCTCCGGCAGGCGGGGGCGAAGGCGGCGGCGCGCGCCGCCAATCGCGAGGCCGTGATGCTCCTCGAGCAATCGCTCGTGGCCGTCCAGCACTTGCCCGACAATCACCAGACGATCGCGCAGGCCATCGACGTCCGCCTCGACCTCCGCCCGCCGCTGCTCCAGCTCGGCCAGCTCGAGCGCGCGCTCGCGCTGTCGCAGGAAGCGGAGGTGATGGCGGAGAAGCTGGGCGACGAGCAGCGGCTCGCCCGCGTCTACACCTACCTGATCAACTACTACCATCTCAAGGGCGAGCCCGAGCTTGCCGTCGAGTACGGCGAGCGCTGCCTCCGGCTCGGTGAGGCCGCCAACGACGCCGCCCTGCAGGCCCTCGCGCGCGGCTATCTCGGCTATAGCTGTCATGCGCAGGGCAAGTACCGGCGGGCGGTGTCCATCCTCAAGCAGAACGTCGAGGCGCTCGAAGGCACGTGGACGCAGGGCGACGGCCCGCAGGCCGCCATCTCCTACGTCACCTCGAGCGGCTGGATCGCCTTCACCCTCGCCGAGCTGGGGGAGTTCGACGCGGCGCAGGCCTATCTGGATCGCGCCCAGCAGGCGGCGGAGGCGAGCGGCCACGCCTATACGCTGACCATCGCGCGGACGCTGGCCGGGCTCGTCTGGCTCCGCCGCGGCCAGCTCGACCGCGCCCTGACGCTGCTCCAGAAGAGCCTCGACACCTGCCGCGAGAAGAACCTCGACGTGTGGCGCCCGATCCCGTCATCGCTGCTCGGCCTGACCTGCAGCTTCCTCGGCCGCTCCGAAGAGGGCCTGCGGCTGCTCGGCGACGGCGTGACGCTCACGGAGGAGCTGGGGGTCAGGGCCTATCTCGCCCTCTGGACGGCGAACCTCGGCGAAGGCCTGCTCGGCGCCGGCCACGTCGAGCGCGCCCGTGCCGTCGCGCAGCGCGCGCTCGACCTCGCCACCGTCCACAAGGAGCGGGGGCATCAGGCGTGGGCGCTGCGCCTGCTCGGCGAGATCAGCGCGCGGGGCGGCGCCGAGGCCCAGAAGGCCGCCGACTACTACAGGCAGTCCCTCGCCCTCGCCGAGGAGCTGGAGATGCGCCCGCTCATTGCCCGGAACCATCTCGGCCTGGGCCAGATCCACGGGCAGGCCGGCGACCGCGAGAAGGCCGACGAGCACCTCGCCGTGGCGATCACGATGCTCGGTGATCTCGACATGCGCTTCTGGTTCAAGCGCGCCGCGGAGGAGCTGATCGGGCTCGGGCACCTGTTCGTCGTGGCCCGGGACCATGTCCATCTCTACGAGTACATGAAGCAGGAGTTCGCCAATGAGCCCGTCACCGTCGTCCTGGACCGCCGCCAGGGTGAGCGGCGCCACGAGGATCTGCCCCACGCCGGGGAGCGGCGCCAGGCCGACCGCCGCGCGGCTGTCGATGCCGCCCTGCGCCGCAGCGGATTCGTGGTGATATCGCGGCCCGGTCCCCCGCCGCCGGACCCGAAGGGGGCCGGCTCGCCGCAGTAGTCTCGGGGCCGCCGCAGGCCTGGCCTTGGGCGCCCACGGGATTCTTGGCGCTCCACGAAGGCGAAGTGGTATTGTGGACATGGCCATCAGCCCGCGTTAACCTGCTGAGAGCCATCCATGTTGAGGATCACCCGATGAACGTGAGCGTATTCCCCTGAGCAGACGATCCCGTCGCCACCACCGGCCTGCGCGGCCTGTTCCGACCGGACCGCGCCCGCAACCCGCTGCCGCCTCGCTGTTCGAGAGCCTCACCGCCATCCATGCGAACGAACGGCTGCGGCTCGAGACCACTCCCGAGGAGCTGTCCATGCGGGTCATGGACATGATCGCGCCCATCGGGAAGGGCCAGCGCGGCCTCATCGTGGCTCCGCCCCGGACGGGCAAGACGATGCTCCTCCAGCAGATCGCGAAGGCGGTGCTGACCAACGACCCGGACGTGGCGGTCGTCGTGCTGCTCGTGGACGAGCGCCCCGAGGAGGTGACCGACTTCCGGACGATGCTGAGCAAGTCCACGGCGGAGATCGTCGCCTCGAGCAACGACAATCCGTACGCGCGCCACATCGAGGTCACGGAGCAGGTCCTGGACAAGACCAAGCGCATGGTCGAGCAGAAGCGCGATGTGCTGGTCCTCTTCGACTCCCTGACGCGCATGACCCGCGCGTACAACAATCAGCTCACCTCGCGCGGGCGCACCATGTCGGGCGGCATCGACAGCCGGGCCTTCCAGATGCCGCGCTCCTTCTTCGGCGCCGCGCGCAAGATCGAGGAGGGCGGGTCGCTGACCATCATCGGCACGGTCCTGGTGGATACCGGATCGCGGATGGATCAGATCATCTTCGAGGAGTTCAAGGGCACCGGCAACATGGAGCTCTACCTCGAGCGCGAGCTGGCCGATCGCCGCATCTTCCCGTCGTTCGACGTGCTCCGCTCGGGCACCCGGCGTGAGGAGCTGCTCTTCACCGAGGACGAGCTGAAGCGGATCCAGCTCCTGCGGCGCGCCCTGTCCGGCCGCAAGCCCGTGGAGGCCATGGAGGCGCTGCTCGAGCGCCTGCGGCTGACGCGGACGAATGCCGAGTTCCTGAAGGGCCTCGGCTAAGCAGCGGCGGAACCCCGGTCCGGCCGGCGCTCAGTCCTCTGTGCGAGCCGCCAGGTTGGCGCTCAGCTCCTTCTGCCGTATCGAATAGAGTCGCGCGTCGGTCACGGCTCCCTCCACGAATCCCGCCCACTGCTGGGCGTAGTGCCGCGCCTGCTCGCGGTATTTCGCGGTCAGTGTCGCGGTGTCCGTCTGGTCGGTCTTGTAGTCGACGAGCGACCAGCCGGCCGCGGTCTTGAAAGCGAGATCGATCACGCCGTAGAGCACGCGCGGCGGCGCGGCGTCGACGTCCCGCCGGACCGCGAGCGGCACCTCGACGTGCCGCGCCTCCGCCGCCAGTACCCGCTGCCAGAGCTCCGAGGCCATCACGCCTTCCACGGTGTCGAGGGCCTCCGGGACGACGCGGCGCAGCTCCCCATTGTCCAGCGTGAGCCAGTTGGCGACACGCTCGAGATGGGCCCGATCGCGTGCGGGGCCGCGCATCGCGTGCTCGAGGAGGGCGTGGACGAGAGTGCCCCAGGCCATGCCGGTGTCGGGCTCGCGGGTGCGCCCGGCCTGCACGGGATGGCCGAACGGCGCGGCGCGGTGGGCGGTCGCGGTGACGGACTCGACGAGCCAGGAGGGTTCGGCGAGGACGCGGCGGCGCGCCTCGCGGGCGGCCCCGGCGGCGGCGCGGGCTGCCGCGCCGAGGTCGGGAAGCGGCAGGGCCTGCGGCGGCCTCGGCGCGGGCACCTCGAGCGCCGGCGCGTGGGCGAGATAGGGATCGAGGTCCTTCCAGGGGCGCTTGTGGCCGCTCCTGGCCTTGGCCCACCGGCTGACGACCAGCAGATCGCGGGCCCGGGTGGCGGCGACGTACAGGAGCCGGCGCTGCTCGGCCTCGACGTAAGCGAGTTCCTCCTGCGCGTGCCGGGCCCATCCGGCGGGCTCGCCGAGCACGTCCGATCCGTGTTCGCCGCGGGCCCGGCTGATCTGGAAGTAGCCGAGGGCGCGGAGGCCGTCGCGCACGATCCGGACGTCCGCCGAGGTCATGCCCGCCTTCAGCGGATCGGCGAGGAAGACCACGGGCGCCTCGAGGCCCTTGGCCTTGTGCAGGTTCATCAGGCGCACGACGTCGCTGCGCCCGGGCTCGAGCGGCAGGGATTCGACCTCGGTGGACTCGAGGTCCTGGACCAGGGCGTCGGCAGCGTCGGCGAGCGTGCCGCCCTCCTCGGCGACCTGGCGCACACGGTCGACGGCGTGGAGCAGGTCGCCGGCCTCGGCTCCGCTCGGGCTCGCGGCGGCGGTCATGGCGAGGCGGCCGGTGGCTTCGAGGATGCGCTCGGCGGCGGCGCCCGCGGGCAGGATGCGCGTCCATCGGTACATCTCACGGAGGGCGCGAAGCGCCTCGCCCACGGGGCCCGGGAGCTCGTCCAGGCCCGGCGCGGTGATGAGGAAGCCCCCGCCCGCCGTGCGATGGCTGAACAGCTCCGGATCGCTCAAACCGAAGAGCGGGCCGCGCAGGACACCGACCACCGCGGGGCCGTCGTCGGGATCGGCGAGGGCGTGGAGCAGCTCGGCGAGGCCGGTGACGGCGGGGGATCGGGCGAACGCCGCGCCGCCGCTCACCTCGACGGCGAGCTGGTGCGCCTCGAGCGCCCGCGCGTAGACGGGCAGGGCTTTCCTGATCCGCGTCAGGATGAGAAAGTCGCCGGGCTTGCGCCGGCCGGCGTCGATCTCGGAGCGGATGAAGCGCGCGATGGTCCCGGCATCGGCGCCGGCGACGTCATCCGCCTCGGCCGACTCGGGGATGGCGATCACGCGTACCCCGCCCCCTGCCGCTCCGTCGCCGGGACGCACCGGCGCGAGGCCGTGGAAGGCGGGCTGCTGCGGCGTGGCCTCGACCGGCAAGAGTCCGCCGAAGACGGTATTGGCCCAGTCGCAGAGGGCGGGCAGGGAGCGGAACGAGGCGGTGAGCTCCGCCACCTGGCCACCGGTCTCCGAGATGCGCTGCCTCACGCGGAGATACGTGTCGATGTCCGCGCGGCGGAAGCGGTAGATGGACTGCTTGGGATCGCCCACGATGAAGAGCGCGCCCGCGCGCAGCGGGACGCGCGTCCAGTCGCGCTCCGCGCTCTCCGCCCCCGCCAGGAGGACCATCACCTCGGCCTGGATCGGGTCGGTGTCCTGGAACTCGTCGACGAAGAGCCAGCGGTACCTCTGCTGAAGCGCCCTCCGGACCTCGATATTGTCCCGGAGCAGGGCGGCGGCGTGCTGGAGCAGGTCCCCGTAGTTGAGCGTGAGGGCCCGCCGGCGCGCCTGCTCGGCGTGGTCCCGGCTCGCGAGGAGCAGCGCGATCGCCAGGCGGTACACGTACTGGCGCCAGGCCGCGAGGAAGGGCAGCGCGACGGCGTGCAAGTCCCCGAACAGGGCGTCGATCCTCTCCTTGGCCGCCCTCCTGCCCCGCGCATCGTCGGCCCAGCGATTCTGCACGATGCCGGGGTGCTTCTCCCAGCGGGCGATCAGCTCGGCGAGCTCGCGCGGCTCGTCGAGCGCCGCCACGCGGAGCCGCCCGCGGAGCTCGCGCATGCGCTGCTGGACCTTGCAGGTGGTGTCGGGGGCGATGTCGCCGGCGAGGAGGTCGTTCAACGCCTTCCAGAACGTCTCCAGGGCCTGCCGGGCGGGGACCGGGTCCGGGCGCGGGGCCTCACCGGTCGGGAACTCGACCTCGGGGAAGTCGCACACGGTCGCGAAGGAGTCGTCGAGATCGCGCGGGGTCACGCCGGTGTCGAGCAATTCCTGGAGCAGCGGCGAGCCCACGGCGCGCTCGCGGTCGAGGAACTCGCGCCAGGCGCGGCGGCGCTGCTCGAGATCGGCGACGTCGTCCATCTCGGTGAAGCCCGGGGCCACGCCGGCCTCGACGGGCCGCTCGCGCAAGAGGTGAGCGCAGAAGGCGTGGATGGTGCCGGCGAAGAGCCGCTCGAGGTGGCGCAGCGCCCGGCGCAGGCGGTCCCGCCTGGCCTCATCGCGCTCGGCCGCCAGCGCCCGCTCGAGGGTGAGCTGGAAGCGGCCGCGCAGCTCCGCCGCCGCCTTGCGCGTGAAGGTGACGGCGGCCATGTCCTCGACGCGGTAGCGGCCATCGACGATGCCCGCCGCCATGCGCCGGGCCAGGCATTCCGTCTTGCCCGAGCCGGCGCCCGCCTCGACGAGGAGGTTGACCTCGAGGCGCTGCTCGATGAGATCGCGCGCGCGCTGGTCCGGGATCGGGCGGGGCTCACTCATGCGCGGCGAGCCTCCGGTAGACGTCCAGCGCCGCATTGGCCTCGTTCCCGACCTTGCGCGCCGCGCGCTCGACCGGCGCGCTCCCGCACGCGCGGCCGAAGTCGCAGAACCTGCAGTCGCCCTCCTTCGGCGTGTGGACGAAGACGCCCGCCTTCAAGAGATCGAAGAGGTCCCGGAGCACCCCGGCGGCCCCGGCCTGGCTCGACGGCGGGCGGACCACCCGCTCGCGGCGCCCGCGCGCGGTGGGGAAGTAGTACGAGCCGGCCACGCGCGGGCTCGCCGCCCGGGCGCGGAGCAGCTCGGCCGTCGCCAGCGCGTAGAGCGCGTGCTGGAGCTGCCGGCCGCCGGCGAAGGTGGCATCGAGGCCGCCGGGCAGGAAGGCGCCGCCCGTCTTGTAGTCCATGGCCTCGTAGGTCTGGTCGGGCAGCCGGTCGATGCGGTCGATGCGGCCACGCAGCCTGAAGGAGAGACCGCCGCCGAGGTCGATCCGCACGGGCTCGGCGCGGGCCAGCGGCTCGTTCTCGGCATTGCCGGCGCCGAAGCCGACCTCGAAGCCGAGCCGCTCGCGCCCGCGCTCCTCGGCCTCGAACCGGAGGAAGAGGTCGAGGTCGCGCAGGAACGCGCGCCGCTCCCGGGCGAATACCTCGGCCGAGGGCGGCGGGACGAGCCGCTGGTGCGCGGCCAGCTCGGCGAGGCCGAGCTCGCGAAGCCGCGCGCCGTGGCGTCCGGGATCGGGCTGCTCCTTCCTGTCGCGCAGCTCGCGCATGATCGCCGCGTAGAGGCGGTGCAGGAGCGAGCCGCGGGTGAGGGGATCGAGCCAGACGTCGGGATCGGGCTCGGCGTCCTCGACGGGGTCGAGGCCGAGCCCGCGCTGGAGGAAATAGCGGAACGGGCACTTGGCCAGCTCCTCGAGGCTCGTGGGCGAGACCGCCGCGCCGGACGCGCGCGGGTCGAGTCCGAGGCCCGCCTCGGGGACGAGACCGTCGTAGGGCGTGAACTCGTCCGAGTCGCGCGCCGCCTCCGCCGCCTCGCCCCGGGCGAGCGCCGGGAAGGCCGCGCGGATCGCGGGCATCGCCGATCCACCCCCGCCGCGGAGGTTGGCCAGCCACCAGCCCGTATCGCTCACCGCGTGGGCGGCGTCGGCGGGGACGGTGGAGACGGGCTCGCCCAGCTCGGCGTCCAGGCGATCGTACGTCCACTCCTGCCCGGGCTTCGAGACGCGCATGGCCTGGAGCAGGAGCCACGACGCGAACGTCGCCCGGTACTGGCGCAGATCGCGACACGAGAAGCTCAGGCACACGGATCCGCCCAGGCTCGCGAGCCGATGGACGACCCGATGCAGGGCCTCGGTGACGCGGTCGCCGGACGTGCACAGTGCCGGGGCGATCCTCTCTCGCTCGCGGTCCAGCAGCACCGGGTCTTCGACGAGCGGGGGGAACACCGCGCCTTCCTCGAGGCCGACCACGAAGGTGTGCGGGCGGCCCGCGTAGCCGGCCCGGGACAGGGTCGAGACGTGGAGATGGCCGGGGCGGGCGCGGTCGGCGCCGACCGCGAGGCCGTCGAGGCGGCTTCGGACCAGCGCCAGCGCCTCGCGCGATGGGCGGGTCAACTCGGCGAGGGTGCGCAGCTCGCCCAGCGCTTCGCTCAGCGCGACCGCCGCCTCGCCGTCCAGCTCGCTGCTCTTGTGGGCGAAGGAGTCGATGAAGGCCGCGGCGGCGTCGAGCCATCGCCCGAGCGGCACCGGCCGATCGGCGCCGCCGCCCTCCGGGACCAGCGCGAGCAGCGCGGCGATCCACGCCTCCAGCCGCTCGGCCTGCGCGGCCCGCTCGGCGTAGCGCGCGCGCGCCTCGTCCGCGTGCTCCGGGTCGGCCGCCCGCTCCCGGCTGCTCGCGGCCAGCCGGGCCAGTGCCGCCGCGTAGGTCCGCCGTCCCCACGTGGCCTCGGACCGGGCGAGGAGGCGCGCCGCTTGCCCCGCGCTCGGCCCCCCGTCCAGAGTGATGCGGACATCGCCCGACTGGAGCATCCGGCGCAGCTTCCCCGCCGCGAACCCTCCCTCCACCCAGTCGCAGAAGGCGAGCAAGGCCCGCGCCGGCCGCGTGAAGGTGATCGGAGCTCCCGGTCCGATCGTCGCCGGCCACTCGTGGCGCTGCGCTTTTTCCCAGACCAGCGCGGCATGCCCGGCCGTCGGACAGGAGATCTCGACCTGATCGAGCGCGACGCCGGCCGCGGCGATCCGCCTCAGCACCTCCTCGACCTCCGCTTCCCGGCCGCCGGCGCGGAACATCTGGAGCGTGCCGTCGCTCCGGGGCGTGCCCGACGGCTCCATCAGCAGGGCGAGGCGCTCGGCATCGGTGGAGGGCGCGGGCTCGACGGCGGTGACCGGGGAGCCGAGGATCAGGAGGCGGCGCGGAACCTCGAGGCCGGGAAGCCCGAGCATGCGCGGGAGCAGGCGCGCGCCCGGGAGCCCGTCGAGGAGCCGCCGCTCGAGCGGCGCCCAGATCACCCCGGGCAGCTCGATGACGCGATCGGCCGGCAGCACCGGGCCCACGTCGAGATGGGTCAGCGCCTCCTGGTAGACGCCGGCGCGATCGGCGAGCCGCGCGCGCGCGAGGTGCTGCTCGAAGCTGTCGAGCAGCGCCCGGAGCTCGGCGTGCTTGTCCGCGCCGGCGAATGCCTCGCGCGGCAGGGCGGCGGCGGTGACCCCCGCCATCCGCAGCTCGGAGACGGCCCCCCACAGCGCCTCGGCCATCCTCGGCTGATTCGCCAGGTGCCGGAAATACGCCGGCACCGTCGCGGGCAGGTCGATCAGGAGGCGCATGAGGAGGGCGGGCCCGCCGCCGTCGGGCGCGGGATCGATGCCGCGCTCGATGAGGAACGGCGCCGCCATCTGGAGCGCGAGGGCAAAGGGCGGCGTGAAGCGGAGGTTCGCCCAGTCGGTGCCCGCGAGCACCAGCCGCTCGCCCAGCGCGTGGCCGATGGCATGGCCGGGCACCAGCACCCACTTCACGCGCGTCGGCTCGGCGCGGCAGAGCTCGGCGAGCTGGATCAGGAAGGGGTCGGTCTCGCGCATCTCCGGCGAGGTCAGCCACCCGCGGGCGGCGCCGACCTCGCGGGGATCATGCCGCCTCGCGCGCCACCCGGCTGACGACGAGGGGGATGAACTCGTCGGTCCGGCCCCGCTGTCTCTGACCCAACACGGCTTCGACCCGGCACGTGACCGCCCGGGAGAATTCTATGGTGCGGGGGAGCCGGGTGATGCCTCGGAGCGTGGCGCGAATCTGGTCCTGGACCTGTTCCGGGGCGAGCCCCACGAGCTGCTGGAAGACTTCGGGGCCGAAGTCGAACGAGACCGCGTGCTCCGTCCCGTCGACGACGGTATTGGCCATGGTGGAGAAGTGAACCCCGTCGACGAGGGAGACGTGGTCGATGAGGACGGAGGGAAAGACGTGGCTCATGCCCGCCGGATGACCGTGGTCATGGAGATAGAGCCCGTAGTCGGACGCCATGTCTTCAGTGTACCTCGCCCGCCGACGCGCCGTACGCGGATCCGCCAGGCGCGTTCTCGAATAGGGCGCTACGTGATCTGGTGCACGCGGCCGGCGACGGCCCGCACCTTGCGGGGCGCGGCGAGCCAGATCGCCCCCGCGGAGACCACGCTGCAGGCAATGGCGATCCAGAAGGCCAGTACATAGCTGCCGGTGGCGTCGTGCAGCACACCCGTCACCCAGGGCCCGGCGGCGCCGCCCGCGATGGAGGCCAGCATCAGCGTCCCGAAGATGGTGCCGTAGTGCCGGCCCTGGAAGATCTCGGCGGGGATGGCGCCGACCACGGAGGTGAGGCCGTAGCCGAGCATGCCCTGGGAGGCGACCATGAGGGAGAGCAGCGCGGGCGTCGGGGTGTGGCGCAGGAGGAGCAGGGCCACGTAACAGAGCGCGAAGCCGAGCGCGCCCACCGTCCACACCCATTCGCGCCCGATCCGGTCCGAGAGATGGCCGAGGGCGATCTGGCCGGGGATGCCGGCCAGGCTCACGAACCCCAGCGCCCAGGCGGCGTAGGTCGGGCTGAAGCCGATCTCGATCAGGTATTTCGTCTGATGAACCTGCACCGCGTACCAGGCGAAGAGGCCGGAGAAGTATCCCAGCGCGATCCACCAGAAGCGCGCCGTGCGCACGGCGCGGCCGAGCGTCCAGTCCACGGCGGCCCAGGCCGGATCCACGACGTTCGCCGCGCGGCCGCCGCCGGCGCCGTCATGCGGGGAGCGGTCGCCGTCGGGTTGGAGCCCGAGGTCCTCGGGCCGGCGCTTCAAGAGGAGATTCAGCGGCGCCAGCAGCGCCAGCACGAGGCCGCCCATCGCCCAGCAGGCGGTGCGCCAGCCCATGCTTCCGATGAGCGTCTGCAGCCAGGGCAGCAGGACGATCGATCCCACGCCCACGCCCGAGAAGGCCACGCTGATCGCCAGGCCCCTCCGGCGCACGAACCAGTTGGGCAGAAAGAGCCCCTGCCCCGTATAGCCGAGGCAGACGCTGCCGCCTCCGACGAGGACGCCGAGGGTGGCGTAGAGGTGCCACGGCTGGCGCACCAGGGTGGCCAGCAGCAAGCCGGCTCCCATCAAGCCCACGCCCATCTCCATCACGACCCGCGGGCCGCGGCGGTCCATCAGCCGGCCGAGGGCGGGGCTCAGGATCGCGGACACGAGAAAGCCGAAGGAGAACGCGCCCGCCGTCATGCCCCGCTCCCAGCCGAACTCGTCGAGGATCGGCGGGAACAGCAGCGAGAAGGCCGTGCGCGCGTTCACGGCCACCCCCATGGTGATGAAGACGACAGCCACGATGAGCCAGCCGTAGAAGAAGGGTAAGCCTCGCATGAGGCTCGATTCTACGCGAGATCACTGGCCCGCCGACGCGCGTTCCGGTCACCGCCCGAGCCGCTCCATCAGCCGCTCCGGGTACCTGGCCTCCGCGAAGCCGTACTGCCGGTAGAGCCCATGGGCATCGCGGGTGAAGAGCGTCCAGCGCCGGAGGCCGTGCAGCTCGGGATGCGACACGATGCACTCCATCAGGCGCTTGCCCACCCCGCGGCCGCGATGGGACTCGAGCACGAACACGTCGGCGAGGTAGGCAAAGGTGGCGCGGTCGGTGATCACCCGCGCGAAGCCGACCTGACGGCCGCCATCGTGGGCGCCGAAGCACAGCGAGTGCTCGATCGAGCGCTCGACGGTGTCGCGCGAGATCCCCGTGGCCCAATACGAGCCCGAGAGGAACCCGTGGATGACGTCGAGGTCGAGCCGCGAGCGGTCCGTGCTGACCAGCAGGTCTCCGTGCCGAACCTCGTGAACCATGGTGCCGACGTGAGCCATGCTCCTGACCTCCCTGGGGGGATGTGGTCGACGGCGCGGGCGCGGCGCAAGGGCCCGAGCGGGGCGAGGATGGCCTCGCGCCGGCGCAGCGTCGCCCCGGTAGGATACTTATTCATACAAACTTATACTTATCCACACGGCGGGCGCGCTGTCAAGCGCATCGTCCGGCAGGCGGTGAACCGGTCCCGCCTCCGGGCGTTCTGGCGCTGACCCGACGAGCTCCGCATGCGGAGCGGTGGTATCGCGGCAAGGCCGTGCCGGCATTGGTAGCGTCGCGTCCTCCGGGGCCGCGCGCCGCCTCCGCGCCGGCCCCGCTCGTTGACGACTCCGCTCGACGGGCTCAGGCGCCATGCGCGATGCGCTTCATCGCGGGCGCCACCTCTTCCGTGAACAAGCGCATCGATCGCAGCGCCGGACCCGTATCGAGCCCAGGCAGCGCCATGACCAGGAGCACTCGCTGATACCCGGTGGTGTCGAGATACTCCTGCAGGCCGTTTCTGACCTCGTCGGGCGCTCCGATCAGGGCCAGGCCGTCGTCCATGTAGTCGCGGAAGGGACGCAAGCGCACCAGGGAGCGGTCGAACGAATCGGGCAGCCCGCCGCCGAGGCCCTCGGAGCGCAGCGCGGCGATCCGCCGCTGATAGCCCATGAACGGGGCTTCGGTCACGCGCAGGGCCTCGTCGCGGTCCGGCGCCACGTGCACGACCCGCATGCCCCATGATTCGCGCTCGAGCCGCTCGATCTCGGCCTCCGAGCGGCCGGCGGCGAGCGCTTCCTCGCGATAGACCTGATGCCGCCGGCGCAGCTCGTCTGCCGGCACGAAGTAGGATGACAGCGTCGGCAGGCCCAGGCGGGCGGCCGACCGCACGCTGTCCTCGCTGTTGGCGGCCATGAACAGCGGGGGATGCGGCTGCTGCGCGGGACGGGGGCGCACGTGAAGGCGCTCGGCGGAATGAAAGCGCCCCTGGAAGTCGAAGGGCCGGCCGCTCCAGGCCTGCCGCATCAGCGCGATGCCCTCCTCCACCCGCGCCCGGCTGTCGCCCCGGTCGGACTGGAAGGTCTGGTAATCCTGGAGCGTGCCGCCGCGGCCGATGCCCACGTCGAGCCGTCCACCGCTCACCACGTCCAGCACGGCAAGCTGCTCGGCCAGGTCCACCGGGTGGTGCAAGGGCAGCAGGCTGACGCCCATGCCGAGGCGCAGCGTGGTGGTGCGGGCGGCGATGAACGATGCGAGGACCGGCGGCGCGGGGCAGAGGCCGTAGTCGGCGAAGTGGTGCTCGGCGATCCAGACGGAGTGATAGCCGAGCGATTCGGCGGCGAGCATCTGCGGCAGGGCGGAGTCGTAGACCGCCTGCTCCGCCCAACCCTCGTCGCGCTGCATGAGAAAGAACAGGCCGAAATCCATTGGGTCCTCCCCTCGGTGGTCGTCCGGGAGAGGATAGACGGTCTGGCCGCGGAATGCACGCCCGCTCCGGCCTCGATCGGCCCCGTGCGATTGACAGCGGCGCGAGAGCGTGGTCGGATGCGGGCGATGGCGGCGATGCTCCCCCCGACGCGCGTGCCCAGCCTGCTCGACTACACGAGCTATGCCGATGCGCAGCGCCACTTCTCCTCGGCAAGACTCTGGGAGCTGTTCGACGGCAATCGCGATTGGCTGAACATCGGGCACGAGTGCCTCGATCGTCACGCGGGTGATCGTGTCGCGGTCCGCCTGGCCCATGCCGACGGGCGCGACGAGGCGCTCACGTTCGGCGAGCTGGCCGAGGGCTCGTCGCGCGCCGCGCATTTCCTCGCCGCGCGCGGCGTGGCCGCGGGTGACCGCGTCGCCCTGATGCTGGAGCCTTCGTTCGCGTTTTACGCCAGCCTGTTCGGCGCGGCGAAGCTCGGCGCGGTCGCCGTGCCGCTCTTCACGCTGTTCGGGCCGGATGGGCTCCGGCTGCGGCTGGAGGACTGCGCGCCCCGCGTCCTGCTCACGACGCCGGAGACGGCCGCCGTCGCCGCCCAGGTGGCCGGCCCCGACGTGATCGTCGCCGACGCGGCGTTCGTCGCGGAGCTCCAGCGGTATCCGGTCCGCTTCGAGACGCGCACCCGCGCCGACGATCTCGCGGTGTTCCAGTACACCTCGGGCACGACGCGCGAGCTCCCGGAGGCGGTGAAGCACACGCACCGGGCGCTCGTGGTGCTGATGAACGCGGCGCTCTACGGGAGCGGGCTGCGCCCGGGTGATCGCTTTTTCTGTCCGTCCTCGCCGGCCTGGGGCCACGGCCTCTGGCACGGCACGCTGGCGCCGCTCGCGCTCGGCATCCAGACCGGCACCTTCGTCGGCAAGTTCGACCCGGATCGCCTGCTGAAGGCCTTGCAGGATTGCGGGATCAGCAACCTCTCCGCCGCCGCCACGCACTACCGCATGATGAAGAATTGTGGCAGGGCCGGGCGCTACCGCTACGCGATCGCGAAGCTGTCCTTCACCGGCGAGCCCATGGACAGCGCGACGCACGGCTTCGTCGAGGGGACCTTCGGTGCCCGGGTGTGCAGCATGTACGGGACCACCGAGACCGGCGTCATCCTCGCCGACTACCCCGGCGCCGCGGACTTCGCGGTGAAGCCCGGCGCGCTCGGGAAGCCCGTGCCCGGAGCTCGCGTGGAGGTTCAGGGGCCGGACGGCACGCCGTGCCCGGCGGGCGTGCCGGGCGAGATCAAGGTGTGGCGCCGCGGCGCCTGGTTTCCGACCAAGGACCGCGGCCATGTCGACGCCGACGGGTACTTCTTTCACGGCGGCCGCGCGGACGACGTCATCATCTCCGCCGGCTGGACCATGAGCGCCGTCGAGATCGAGGACGTGCTCCTCAAGCACCCGGACGTCCGCGAGGCGGCGGTGATCGGCGTCGCCGATGCGCTGCGCGGTCAGGTGGTGAAGGCGTTCATCGTGAGCGATCGGCCGGGCGACGCGACGTTCGAGCGAGAGCTCCAGGAGCTCACGCGAGCGCGGCTCAGCCGGCACGAGTATCCGCGCCTCGTCACCTTCGTGTGCGATCTGCCCAAGACGCCCGCCGGCAAGGTCAATCGCAAGGCCCTGCGCGCGCGGGAGCCGGCCGCGGCGCCGCCGGCGGGCTGATGCGGCTCGAGCGCGTCCCCGGAGGAGTCCGAAGAAGAGTCCGATGATCGTGGCGCCGGATCTCGCGAGGCTCGCCGTCTTCACCGCCGCCGCGCTCGTGCTGCTGCTGACACCGGGCCCCGCGGTGCTCTACATCGTCGCGCGAAGCATCGACCAGGGCCGCCGCGCGGGGCTCGTCTCGATGCTCGGCGTGCACGCCGGCACGCTCGTCCACGTCGCCGCGGCCGCGGCGGGAATGTCGGCCCTCCTGGCGGCCTCGGCGACGGCGTTCAGCGCCGTCAAGTACCTCGGTGCGGGCTATCTCGTCTACCTCGGCATCCGCCGGCTGCGCCACCGCACGCCCGCCATCGCTCCCGGACCCGGCTCGCCGCGGCGCCTCCGGCGCGCTTTTCTCGACGGCGTCGTGGTGAACGTGCTGAACCCGAAGACCGCTCTCTTCTTCCTCGCCTTCCTGCCCCAGTTCGTCGACGTGTCGCGAGGCAGCGCCGGCGCGCAGATCCTGGCGCTCGGCGCGGCCTTCGTGCTGCTCGGCCTCGTCACGGACGGCGGGTACGCTCTCGGCGCCGGCATGGCCGCGCAGTGGCTCCGCGGCCATCCCCGGTTCCTGGCGAGCGAGCCCTGGATCTCCGGCGGCATGTACATCGCCCTCGGCGTGGCCGCCGCCCTGTCGAGCGGCCACCGCAAGTAGCGGGCCGCGCTGCCCCCGCGGCTCGCGGCGCCGGCTCGTGTGCGGTGCTTGACCTGGGTCCGCCGCGCGTTGTGGGGAAGGGGAGCCGGCCGGGCAGTCGTTTCGGAACACGGGGTAGGAGAAGGATCACGGCCGCTGTGAAGTTGCTGGGTTAGCCCGCTGCGGGAAGCGCGGCTATGTTCGCGTTCGCAGAAAGAACTTGCCGAGGCGGCCATCTGTATGTATAAAGACATACAGGATGCCACCGACTCCTCGAGGCCCGGAGGCCGCACGGCTGCGTCAGCGGAAGTTCGCGCACCTGCGTCG